>Ga0224501_10003034_pt1 | contig 13220 bp, 9 predicted proteins | sample SF_Oct11_sed_USG_4_FD_169105 | JGI IMG/M metagenome (GOLD analysis project Ga0224501, IMG submission 169105) | Sediment microbial communities from San Francisco Bay, California, United States - SF_Oct11_sed_USGS_8_1 | ecosystem: Environmental > Aquatic > Marine > Sediment | place: USA... | reverse complement strand
AACGACTCACTGGTCGCTGGCTCAATATTGGTCACTGGTGATTCGTTGCCTATTGCGCGATAGCAAGAGAAATACATTGACTCGCTGTCACAACTGTTTGGACCGACTAACGCATTAGACTTCCACCTTTTATTTAGTTGCCGACGCGAATGTTCGCATGATCTTAGTCTATTTGGCTAACGTGCAAGCCACTTGAATTAAAATAAATATAGAGCCCTCTTTTATCCAATGCGTTAGAGCTACATTAGCTTGTCCAAAAACTCCCATAAGAGTTAGTACTCTATGGCCGGGCCAGCCTCCTTTACTTAATGTTGTGATCCCTGAGTTTGATTAGGAAGAGAGCACAAGGTGACACACGATCTCCGAATCGAAAGGTTCTTATAAGTCAGTTAGTTAGTACGGTCAGTGGCGCCAAGTCACGGTACAGTTGCATGTGCAGCTAGGATTTTTTTAACTGAGTTGAAAAAAGCGGTCTCTTGTTGTCAAAGTGGGAGACTAGAAGCTTTCTGAGGGACTCTATGGTGGTCGAGGAATATTGATCACCTAGTGTTGTGTTGTTTAAACTCCCGATATTCTCTGCGAATCAATGTCGAATGTCCTTCCTGTCACCAACATTGACATTTCCGGGCTATGAATCCACAACTCACTGCACGGAAATTCTGTATTCTAACCACTAAGCTACGGTTGCTAATGATCACCTAGTGTCCGCTGCTCAAGTATAGTTTCAGACTCCATCCTCTTGCGCCTTCCCAGTTTTGAGACAGTGCCTGGGTCACCCCTCCAGTGACTTGACTTTATGTCACTGACTACTCATTCCATTACAGAATGATTTATTTCCCCAATGAATATCAATACCTTTCCAATGTCAACTACAACCCAACAGATGGAAAACTATATGTCTACAATAACAACCGCTGGGGACGAAAGACGCCGCTGTTCTACAAAGGAGACTACGAGGAAAGCATGTGGAGGAATGCTAACTAAGAGAGAACAACCACCGAATACCGCCAGGTGATCTGACTGAGCGGCTATTTTAATCAGGGCGAAAAACCAGGTCACCCACCTGGAGTCGATTCAAGACACCTGTGACCATTTGCTACTTATTATATAGTATACTTACTTATTACCTAAAGGAGACGGATCACTTAAATGATGAAACTGTGATGAAGACGTAGCTACCTCTATACTCTTAGTGATAATTCAACTTTCTTGACTACAGAATGCCTGTTGAGAGTTTTAGACACAAACATAGTCATCTCTTTTCATCAGTAACAATTGGCTTAGGCCAAATTGGGCAGCCAAACTTAGTGATTTTGTGCTACATGAGCAGAGGTATATAATTGTTGTGACTTTTGTGGCCTGGCTTTCTGGCATTAAGCTTGGGTAAATGATTGAAATGATTGCTTTCCCCCTCATTTGTGTGTTTTTGTAATAAAATGAGTTTCAGTTTTACTGATACAGTGACTAATGACAAAGGGTAACAAATGCACAGCTTATGCCTTGAATTCAGTGCGGGTAGAGGAATCAACTGCGGATTTACATGACAGCGATACCACACCAGTGCCGAGCTGCATCGTGGTCTGTGCCATTGAAAATGGGCGTCAATTGCCGCCAATCCACCCGACGCAATAGAGCATGCAGTTTCGGCATCACAGCCGTTCGTGGAGACAAAAAGAACAGAATTATTATCATAATCCCTTGCATTCTGTTTAATTATAAGCTTAATGAGTGAAGTACTCTTGATACGCAAATCTGTCATATGTTCTCATCTCATCCCTTCTTGATGGCATCGGAATTGTTCCAATCAGCTCTCTGTGTATCCAAGTTATTTTTTAATTTATTGTTTTTAATTTGATCATTGTCTGTCCATGGTCGAACTTCGGCCTCCCTTTTCAATATCCACAGGTTGTGTGGGAGATTAAGCCATTTTCTCCCTATCTGGCTCCGGACGCATTGGCAGTGTGATCATGCAGCAAAGGAAAAATCCTATGAAATACTCTGCCACGGCCAGGAATTGAATCCGGGCCAGGGAGATGACAGACAGTGAGATGACAGACAGTGAGATACATTCATTCCCCTCATCCCATTCCTTCTGGATGGTACAAGGAAGGCTTCCACCAGCTTTCATGGTATATAAAGGTTCTTTTTTTCAGCCATCGTCTGTCCATGGTTGAACTTCGGCCTTCCTCCTCGCTGTCCACAGGTTGTGTGGTGTCACTAAGGGGGATTGAGCCATTTTCTGCCTTGCTGGCTCAGGACGGGTTGGCAGAGTGTGATCAGCCAGGGAAAAATCCCTTGGAATACTCCGCCGTGGTTGGGAATTGAACCCGGGCCACGAGGAGGACAGACAGTGAGCTATCCCACTGAGCTATCATGACCCGGGCCACAGGGAGGACAGACAGTGAGCTATTCCACTGAGCTATCATGACTGAGCTTAAGGGAAGATAAATGCCACAGCCAATGAGCAGTTTCACTGTAAATTTGACCAGCAGAGATTTTCCACCTGTTTGTAGCGGGCAGGCGTAGTAGCTCCGTGACTAGAGTGATTGTCACTGGTGTTGAAGGGTTTAGATACATCTTGCAAGCGGCAGCAGTGGCGGCAGCAGCGGCAGCGGTAACAGCAGCAGCGGTGGCAGCAGTGGCAGCAGTAAATGGATACCCGACTCTTATAGAGCTGGGGAAGGCGAAGGCGGTGAGGAAGAGGAATGGTGCCCCACCACTTTCCCCCGCTCCTATATGCTCTTTTAAAAAGTTGAAGATGCTACTATAGCCACAGAGTGTAGGCAGCCTGAGTTCGGACTCCTATATAAAACTAAGCCAACTACATGACCCTGTACCAAATAATACAAGATTACAACTGTTTGAATGTATATACGGCTTCCCTTGCTATCAACTGTTGAAGCTTTCTTTAGTATCCTGACCATCGTCAGGGATTTCCAGAAATTGGCATACGGAATCTTTGACCCAGCTCCCAGTAAACATCATGAGGAGACATTCTCCTTGCACCCGCATTCCCCAAAGAGAAGGTATAACTCTATAAGTGAGCCACCTTTGTTTAACGTCGGGTTCCGAAATTGAAAACAGTGTTGCGAAACATCAAGTTTTTGAATCGAAAAAGGAACTTCAGGTGCAATGCTCACCACGCTATCACTGTACCGTCTACAACTATACATTAGACCTGAATGGAATAAGATAAAATGGCTTCTTTGGTTCATAATCCAATTAGTAACCAAAGAGCATTGTCCCTGCATGTTGAGTAAATGCATGGCTTTAAAAGCGCATCAATATTATATTGAATTAATCTGTCATATATTTTATTACCTTAAATAGCCATTTAACAAAATAACCCATTAAGTCTACCCAATCGGTCGGGTCGATTCCCATTTTTCGATTATCGTACCATCTGCATCACATGGTGATTACCGTGATTGTGTACCTAAACACAATATTCTGATCATGTGACACCAGTGGTTCAGCTGTGCTAAACGACTTTATGAGGTGTTATGAAAGTGAGGTGTGGTTACGGTATAAAAGGCTCCGGGTTGAGCGTTTGGTCAGTAGGTAGCAATAGTACAGTGCATCACGATGAGATCTGTAATAATAACTCTGGTGGTACTAGCTACCATTATCACAGTGGGTGAGTATGCATAGTGAAGGGGATTTTTGAGTTTCATTTAATTTGAAAAAAAATTGGCAACTAGGGATCTCGACTGAGTCGCAAGCCACGGCTGCAACACCCTGCGACTCATTTGAGATCCTTAATTATCAAAAATGTCTTTTTAAATGGGTTACTTCTTTAATTCTTTGCATGGAGGTCTCCAAAATGAAAGATTTTAGGTAGAAAATATGCTATGCGAATGACTGAAAACAGCAGCTTTAGGGAGAGAGCAGAATAATAGTCACACTGCATTATACATTATATTTTATTATTTAATTAATTTTATTAAGCCTATTCGCCCGGTGCTAGACGTTCGATATTTCCACTAATGAGGCGTCTGAGTATAATAAAAGCAGGCGAACAGCACACAGTCAAGACGTCTCACATTGTAATAATCAGCTGACCAAATAGTACCTACTCACTGGTGAAAGTTTTAGTACCGGTGGTGTTCATATTCGAGCTAACTAATGCGATACTAACTGGATGTCAGTTCTGATTGGCTGAAAAGTAGTTGGCTGTCTCTGCTCGCTTGGCTAGGCGCCTGAAAAGCTTATATTTCCCAGACGTACAAAAAAATCCGAACAGCTCCCCAGCATGACCAACTTTTTAATGGTCGTCTGACCAAAAAATAATTCAAAAATAATAAATAAATTCCTAGTAACGAGACGTCTAGCACCGGGCAAATAGGCTTATTATCCATTGTTTATCAATTTAATAAGTGATGCTAAAATCTGTGCCTTGCTCCATAACCTGCTTTTCGACTTCGACTTAGCCTAAATTGCCGTAATATTAAAGAGAAAAAACTATTTAAATTTGAGTTTTGCCCATAATGGTTTGAAATTCGCACGATCTGATAGGATCAGGTCTCCTCTCAGCTTTCCACCCAGAACTTTTATTTTAAACGGAATTGCTGTTTAGTGTTTAAGGTCGATCTATTTTATTTAGCGACTCTCGGCCCTAACATGGCATTACGGTGATTGGTCCATTTGCCCGTTGAATGTCTGATTTTAACCCATCTATCAAGTTGGTTTCTTTAAATGAGCAAAATACTCAAACACGAGTATGTTTTCAATTCAGCAACTTTGCTGCAGGGTCATGCCTGTTTCCTTTTTCACTATACAAAAGTTGCAGTCTTGTGATCATACCGTGAACGCAATTAAGATATTTCAAACACGATCACGCGAATAGTCGGGTGTGGACTATGAACGCAGAGGGTCCAAGAGGATTTCCCAATGCACACGGGTTGGCCCCTCTCTTGCAGCATCCTAGCAGTTTTCAATGGAGAAAATCGCACTTTGCAAACACATACTTCTGAGCAATGGAGCTGAAAATCCGTCCGCATGTAACGCAGTCAAACGCAACAAAAACCTGAACATGTAAATGCAGCTAATGACATATAAACATATTCTCATTATAGACTCATCGTGTAGTACGAGTACTTACGACCAGTGTCAGAACGAAGGAAGCTGTATTGATGACGTCTGTTTCTGCCTTGACGGGTTTACTGGGGATCGCTGCGAAACTGTCACGGGCGCCGGGGGCTGTGAGACAGAGCCCTGCATGAATGGAGCCACATGTGAAGGAACGGTCGACTCCTACACATGTAAATGTGCTACTAAGTTCTACGGGACTCACTGCGAGAACGAAAGAGGAGCCTAACTCAGCGAATGAAGGAGCCGAACTCAGTGACTAATCGGTGACTAATCAGAAGGTTGTGAGTTCACTAGTTATTACATAATGTTAAATAAAGCCTTCTGTTTTACCAATAAAAAGCTGTTTGTAATAATTATTCTCTCTCTATCCGAAGGCTTCTCCCATATGTGATTCAGGCCCAGCATCGGTCGTTTATTCTGACTATACCGAAGCAACGAAGTAGGAGGCTGGGCAAGATTGGCATAGTAGAAGCTGACCTTGCCCGAGGCCAGCTTCACCCTATCAAAGCACCCGCTGATGCAATGTGAAGCACCAGCTACAAGATTGATCCTTGACCCTAATTATCCACTGGTCAGGACTTCCATTTTTTAGCGTGTTGTTTCAAGGCGATCCATAGATTTAAGCGTTTTACCAATTGAACTCTCCTGGCCCCCATGATATATGATTATAATTTCGCTGTGAAAGAATTATGTCCAATGAGTCGACAACTAGAAATGGAATCAGGAGGAACACCAGCAGTCAGTGACTAACAGTTCGGTGGCTCCCACAACACTGATTTAAACAGATTTCTCATAAGTCGCCATTGTCATGGTGACGAGGGGCTCTGCGGAGGTCATTTCCTCCTGCCTTCCTCAGATTCCTAGGGATCAGTAAGACATTTGTTTACACATATTACCCCGTTCCCAAAACTCATCTACTATTCTCGGCAAGGTAGAGGCGGATCTTTTGACAGTCGTGGAATGACCCCCATCCACTGATTGGAACCTACAATATCTAAACCATGATGTTCCAAAGCTAGGCCAATGGTATGGAATGAGAGGCTTGCTGGAGGGCCTTGCTAAGGAAAAACCCCACCAACGCTTGAGGGCGAAGTTACAACCGATAGATTGTAGCTCCCGTACTTTCTTTGATGTACACAGCTCCGATGGCAAGTGACATAGCAAATAAATCCAACCATTAAATGCCCCTGAGCACAGAACGGGTTTGTGCAGCTGAGTTTTTGCCTTCGCCAGATGTTTTTGCGGCTCCTGTGAGTTTTGTAAATCTGAAACAATCTGATGGTGTATCAGATGTTTCCATAATTAGCTTATATTTTCCAGAGAGCGGACTCGTGAATGCAGCGAGGATATTGAATTATAAGGGGATTACGGTTATGTTGCGCACGAGCGACATTGAAAGTGTAGTCTCCTGTTTGGGCGATTTGACTGTTTTGTGTAGCTCTATAATTTGCACAAACTGGTTGATCAGTGGATAAGAGCTCATACGGATCTGTTATGGATTTATGGTTTATATACATACATACGCATTATTGGATACATAAATCAACCAATCAAACTAAGGTATAAAAAATAAAAGGATATATAAAGCATTTTGGGATAGTATAAAACAGTCCAGCGTGGTCTGAAAACAAAAAGTATTATCACAATAATCACTTGCTCGGCGGCCATATTGAGCCCGGAGTCTGCATTTGGTTAAAGCCCTTCTGTTTCCTGTCAGGGGCTCTAAATTGGGATATAATAGATGATTCATTCATAGTATCGGTAATGATTTATCACATAGTTATAGAGTTCAGGTGGTTAGACAAGACTCTATGATCACGGCAGTGTCGCTATGATGGGTGGGATCAGTCCATCGCCATTCTATTGGTCTCCTAGTAGGATTGGTATCACCGGTTCTTCGCTGTAGCCAAGCACTTCATCTGTATTAACCTTGAGTTCAAATGGGTCGCTGTCCAAGGTCATTCCACTGGACCATGCCTGACAGTAATATTTGCCAGCATCAGATACTTCCATGTCTCTGAACCTTAGTCGTGTTATCAGCTGGAAGAATAAGATTTATTAGTCATAAATTTGGGTTTGGGTACAGGCACTTAACATCACCATGGTAGTCCTACTGACTGGACAATACCAATAGTCGTTCATTATTCCGGCCTGAGACTGTGGCGCTCATTTGTGCTGGTTACGCCCTCAGTGGCAATGATAACTATACGGTGGCTATCATTAATTTGGTGGGGCAGCGCAGGGTTCGGGAATAGAACCAAGGGCCCTGAACGCCGCCAAAACCCTAGGATCTGCTGCAGCAACGCCCTTCCATTTGGAGCATACATCTAGTAGCGATTATCCCCCTTTCCTTGTGGCTGTTTACTGCTTAGTCAAAATGTTACCAACATGAGAATGAGATCAAATTGGAGAAGGCATTGGGTGCATTCGCGTGCTCACGACCGCAGGCACGCGAGCACACGGTCTTGGTGAGGAAGCGCAGTTGAGCTTAGGATGGACTTTGATCGAATCAGAGTTGTCCCCTCTCAACTTTAACTGGTTAGAGCCGAACAATCAATCGCGATTCGTTATCCCAACGTAGTAATCATGTTTCTTTGCGGTAACCTTGCCATTTGCCTAAATTACTAGACCAACGCTTACTTTCAGTCGCGGAATTCTGTGCACACGCTTTCGGTCGCAGATCGCGACCGAAAGTGAGAGATGCTATTTGGATCGCGCTTTTCGGTCGCGCTCTTGAGCAGTTTAGTAGATTTCGCGACCGCGGGCCTCTTCACAGTAAACAATGTCAAATGTGGTGATATTTATTTTAACTTTAACCTGCAAGTTGATTGTAAGAAATTTTGTGACCTTGACCTCAACTGACCTTAATGTAAAAGCGATCTCCATCTCTCTCGATGGCCTGGTGTTTCTTGAAGCTGCACATGGTACGGTTGTTACTGCACAGAGTTTCCACAGATAATGTCTCCACTGTAATCCTACTGTCCCGTCCATTCTCTACCTGCATGATACAGAAGATTTTAGAATATTTAATCATGTTGCTAATCCGACACACTGGCAACGCCGTACTGCCCGAACATACGCATTGGAGTTTTCTGCTTGCTCAGACAGGTCGCACGAACGCGTTAGGATGAGGCAACTCGGGACTAATTATGCGGTAGTGAGAAAAATACATTGACTCGCTGTCACGGTTTTTCAGACAGATTAACGGGTTGAACTTTCATTTTTTATTTAGTTGTCAACACGCATTTTCGTGTTCGCATGATTTCAGTCTATTTGGCTAACGCGCGGGCCACCCAAATAAAATAAAGATATAGAGCCCTCTTTCACCCAATGGGTTAGGTAGGGCTATGTTAGCTTGTCCAAAAACCCCTAATATCCTTTTATACTTTATAAAGTATAACAAGTTGGCAATCCAGCTTAAGGGATTTTTTTCTGGATTGGTAGGAGCGGGGATTTACAGCTCATACTCAAGTCAGAATACTCTACTCTGAGGCCAGATTGTCTAACAAATCAAACGTTCAAACACTGAAAATTCTATTGAGTATAATTATTAAAGCTATGACAACACGAACGAGCTCTCAGTAAAGTGGTTAGATCGTCGTGTGTCAGAATGGCCGCCCACAGCAAACACTCACCAAATGTTTCTTGCCAGAGGCGTCCACCTTATACCAGGAGAGTGAAGAAGTCTGATCCCTACCCACTGCGACCTGACATTTGAGAGCGAGTGAGTCTCCTACCCTGCGCTGGTTGCCATCTTGTTTCGAGGTGATGTATGGCCTCAGTAACAGGGGCATGCCTGCAAACAAAACAGGAAGTTAGTATTATAACATAGCCTCAGCGGTTTAAAGTGGCATCAAGTAATAGATACATTTGTTAGAATAAAGTATTGCCTTTGGAGAATTTAGGCCCAGCCTCATCTATTAGTAATTTAGTACTTTTTCACCACCTCACCTCTCAGAGTTAAGTGCATTAGTGACTGAACTTACTTACGCAGAAGCTTAACCACAGTAGATTAGTTTACTAGTAAGACTAAGTGCTTTAGTAGCTAGTAAGTCCTGTTTTTTTCTAATTTTAGTTAATTATAGTTAATTTGGTAATTAGTTAGCTAGTTAGTGAGTTACTTAGCTAGTGATTATAGTTAGTTGTAGATGGTTAGTTACCAGCATTTGTTTGTTTGTTGCGGTACGGTACGTACTTACTAATCATGGGATAGACCAGGAACTGTTTCTCTTCCACTCTGTCTCCTCTTTGTACTCTGCAGGCGTAAGCTCCGGCATCATGCAGAGTCAGCCTCTCTATCGTAAATCCCGTTCGGAAATCATAGTAATAAGAAATGTTATCAATCTGAAATTATACACAAACCGGTGTAAGGAGTTATGGTGTAAGAAGTTAATACCTACGCCACATACCAACTACAGCTTTACATGCCGTCACATACCAACCTCAGCTTTACCAAGGTCACCCTGTGGCTTTACCAAGGTCACATTGTGGCTTTACCAAGGTCACAGTGTGACTTTACCAAGGTCACACACTACAGGTCTTCCTAAAGGACTATTATTCCTTGCCTTCCCCCAAATACTCCTAGATTTTAGTAGAAGGATTGGAATCTTGGGTGTCAATGTTGCAAATTATGTTCAAAATTTGGACTCCTAGAGCAGGTTCCAAGGGCTCTAAATGCTAGCTGAAATCTGATTGGCGTGTCATGACGGATGTGGCATTGTCATCACTTTCTAAATATTTTCAATGTTGGTAGTGGAAAGACGCAGACCTATGACTGGAATCAAAGTTTTATTTAGCAGTGATTTCAGTAATGCTGTTATAAGCCAGAAAAACCATTCGCACACTTAGTAGAATCTGGTAATTTTAGGAAGTGGGGTCATGGCCACTCACGGTTATCGTCTTTTCATTCCGGCCCCTCTGTCGGACGAGAGATACAGAGGCGTAGGGATCTGTGACCCGACAGGGAATCACCAATGACCTTCTCACCACCTGCCATAAAATCTCACGCTTATGTGACGGTGGGTCCACAAACAGGTGCTCCGAATCTGTAAAAAAGGAGTGACGCCATGAGACAGGTGCTTTAATTCTATTTAAGGGAGAGTGACACTGTGTGACAGGTGCTCTGAATCTATACGAAAGTGTGACATTGGCAGCTATAGTGACAGGTAGTAGGTGATCACTAAGTGATGACGAACCTATTTTCTCCTAACTGTATGTACTCTAGCATGTTTCAAAAGTGTTTTAGTTTCAAAAATATTTCTGCATGAGAGAAATGTTATTCTGATTTTGTTTGCGTTTACATGTAGTTGTATCAGTACGCTAAAATGCTTCGGATCGTTTGGTGCGCTATAATAATTATTATGAGCAATGCGAGTAGCAATCAAGCTTTCTGTACTGCACAGCACTGTATTGTACTGTACAGTTCAGGCTCAAATGAACATCCAGAGAAGCAAGATCTCTTTAGTTGTTAAACCTCAGCCACTGCATTAGTGGCTGACTGCACAAACCTTCAACCAAACCTTAGCTTGAAATAAAATGTATGCCAACCGTCAGGATTTCTTTAACTATTCAGTACAAGGAGAATCGTATTATGGAGAAGTGTAATTCGGGTTTTGATCCTTTGAATTGAGTGTATTAACCCATGGATGAGACCTACCATTGACTAGAAGGTAGACACTATGTTTGGTCTGTACTCTGTTACCCATATGCAGAATGAAGTGTTGGGGATTGTCTGCTCCTGTGCATGAACACTCGTATCTACAAACATCAAGTGTCACTGGCACTGATACATCAGACAGCATTTGTGTTGAAACGATAGCTTATTGGGCCTGGTTTACAACACTCGATCTCATTATTTTCTAATCGCAAAAGGGGGACCCACCCATAGAGTTACACTCTCCATGAAGCACAGGGAGTACGCAGACAATTCCATAATGATTAATACGAAATTTTTATGAGAAAAAACTGTCCTTAGTAAAACCAATGGAGCTATACTGACTGATTATGAAACTAATGGTATGGGCTGAGTCACGATGTAATATGATTTCAGCAATAATTCACATACCTGCCCATATCTCTGTATACGGCATTGCGTATGGACAGTGCTGTGATTTAGCATAATTTATACTATAGTTCATATACCTGACCATATCTCAGTATGCGGCATTGCGTGTGGACAGTGCCATGGTATAGTATGATTTCAGCTATAATTCACATACCTGCCCGTATCTCTGTATGTTGCATTACGTATAGTCAGTGTGCTGTATTCCTTCCCATTACCCTCCACCACAGTAGGGGAAACAGTCACTGTACCATAACCAGAGGAAGCGGCCTAAAAATCACAAAAATATATACGCATGAGGCAGAGTTATCTTGTTAATGTACCATGGGAGTTATCATACCCTACTGAAAAAATGAGTTATCCGTTCGTGCAAAAACACACAATAATGCCTCCATTTTTATGCGGACGAGAGGAGACAACACGAGTCAAGCTTCCTCACTCACAGTGCGCGTTCTCTGCTCGGTGGTAAGCTGTTGAAGGAGATGAGGGCTTTAGCTGAGTTGTAATTACATTACGCGTGTTGTGATTTGAAAGGTAATACGCAACATATGAATAACACAATAATGAACACAAAGAGGTAGTGTTTCGTTGTGATACATAGTAAGTAATCTTCATCATGAATGGGTGTATTGCATTGGGCCATTATCACTGTACAATATAAACGAGAGAAGGAGGGGCGGATTAAAGCTACACGTATCTTACAGCGTAATAGCATTACGTATTATTCAGTAAAATGGAGTGAGTACCGCCAGTCAGTGACATAAATTCCTTTATATGTCACTAGCCTAACCAGTTATAAGGAGTACACGAAGTCATGATCATGAATTGACAGAGCTACAAATAGCAACTATAGCTATTGTCAATTATTTGTCAAACAAATTTGATTAACAACACAGACAGTGTGTGTCACCAAAATATAGGTTTAGAGCGTGTTGTGTATCACTTGACTCCTCTCAACTAGTTTTGCTATGGTTGTAATTCATGAGAAGCAACTGATATAGCCCAATATAATGTAACATGGGTCTCAATTCAAAAACCTCCAACTCAGTCGAGTTCCAATTGAAGATTTGTTTAATTCAGAGGAAAACAATATTCATTTGAGATATGCTTCTAAAAACACAGCGGGTTATAAAGCTCAACAGTTTAGATCTGGAAGAAAATTAATTCGTACGAGTGACAGATTGACACGCTGCATGAGCAAAATAATCCCGAGTGACCTTGAGAGCGGGAGATAATTTGATGAGAAAACTGCTGAGATGAAATTTAACAGGAAAAAGACAAGAAACTAGGTGGGCAGGGGAGATAACTAGGTGGGCAGGGGAGATAACTAGGTGGGCAGGGGAGATAACTAGGTGGGCAGGGGAGATAACTAGGTGGGCAGGGGAGATAACTAGGTGGGCAGTGGAGATAACTAGGATGCTTGGCAATACCTGGAACCATAGCGCTAGCAACGGAGACCAGTGGACATCAATGAGGGTGGCTATTGTCCAACAATAGAACTTCAACCACTGATGAAGCGGATGAGCTTAAAGAGTTGTTCACATAGGGAACGATGTGTGTACTGTGTTTGGGGTATTGTGTTGTTCTGTATAAGTCGATGATTTGCGGTGAAGTATTCCTTGCACCTTGCAGGAGGCAGTGATTCACTATGAGTCATTGGATGATAAATAGTGGATTTCCATTCATAAAACTAACGACCAACTAAACCCATCTATACTGAGCGCTAACCAGATACTAACTATTGGTTTACCTATGATGTGATGTCATGACGTGTTGACCACTGATGTTAACTATGGTCAGAATTCAACAACTGTCCGGATAACCCTATACGCTGCCATGGGGATATCAGATAAGATATGTTTTATATGGATGACATCATCAAGACAGTGGCTTGTTAGTTTTCAGGATGGCCCAATAAGGTATGGTAAGGTACAGTAAGGTAAATCCTTCTGGGATTATTAGCAAGGGAATGTTTCAGTGTTCTGAACTCACTCCAGGAATCACCGTAGCTCTGAATCTAGTTTCCAGCCAGAGACATTCATAACAGAAAAAAAGATTATAAAACCGT
>Ga0224501_10003032_pt1 | contig 13232 bp, 15 predicted proteins | sample SF_Oct11_sed_USG_4_FD_169105 | JGI IMG/M metagenome (GOLD analysis project Ga0224501, IMG submission 169105) | Sediment microbial communities from San Francisco Bay, California, United States - SF_Oct11_sed_USGS_8_1 | ecosystem: Environmental > Aquatic > Marine > Sediment | place: USA... | reverse complement strand
CCCTATTGTCCAGCGGCACGAACGATTGCCAATTTGCTGGAAGACTGGAAAGACACCAAACCCTACGACAAGGTTAATCTGGAGTGTCGTTCACCTCAACGGACCATAACCGCCGAGACGACGGCCCAGCACGGGCTCAGCTCACTGATCGGTCTGAAAATGGCTACCAGTGAATGCCCCCACATGAGTTTCTTTCGGCCCATGGCCCGATTTCACCTGCCCCTTTCTACGCCAGAAGAGTACAGTTTCAGAGCGATCACCAGCTACCTACTGGGACAATATTTCCAGCAGCACGGCCTGCCTAGCGCGGGCGAAGACGTGCTTCTGGGGCTTATCAAGATCTATAAAAATGTGGAGATTGTGAACAGCCATATTGTAGAGCGACTGCAAACCGACAAGACGCAGGACATGACGGTGAGTGCGGTCGTGATTCTGGATGTGTTGTCGAAGGTGTTGCCGGATTCAGTGCATGAGTGTTTGGAGGATTTGCGTTATCTGTTTGAACCCTTCCTTCAGAACGCATCGAACCAATAGTTATTCAATAATTAACCTGCCTCGATACATTCCCATCTGGCAGGTAAATTCATAGACTCCCTTATCCAGCGCATCAAATTGCACATAGGTCGCCTTGCCGAGAGAGAGATCCCAGGTCTTCCCCAGGCTGTTAAAAAGGACTTTTTCCGCGCATGGGCTGGCGTCCTTTCTAATGAATCGAAGATTGATGGGTTCACCGCTGCCTGTCTTGATGGCAGCCGGGCTATAGACTCCATTTTCGACGATGATGTCAATAAACTCACCCTTAGACTCCACGAGCCTGGATTTGGGTTTTGCAATCCAAAACCACCAAATGATTCCAAGAATGAGGAGCAACCCGACTACATTGACAATAAGAGTCATCAAGTTGTTTCCGGTTTAAACAGGCGTAATCGATTGGCGTTGGAGACCACGGTAAATGAAGACATGGCCATGGCGGCACCTGCAATAATTGGATTGAGTAGCAGACCAATCACAGGGTACAAAATCCCGGCCGCAATGGGAATGCCTAAGGAATTATAGATGAAGGCGCCAAACAGATTTTGTTTAATATTCGCCACTGTCGCCTTGGAAACGGATATGGCATCGGGCACGCCATCTAAAGACCCGCGCATTAAGGTGATATTTGCGCTCTCTATGGCAACATCGGTTCCTGTACCTATGGCAAAGCCCACATCGGCCTGGGCCAAAGCTGGCGCATCGTTGATGCCATCCCCCACCATGCCGACCTTATGGCCTTTTTGTTGTAGAGCGGTTATCTTTTCTGACTTGTGCTGAGGTAAGACATCGGCAATAAACTCGTCCACACCCACTTGCTCGGCAACCGCTTTAGCAGTCGCTGCGTTGTCGCCCGTTAACATCACCACTCGTATGCCCATGCGTTGCATTCGTTGGATAGCCCCCTTGGAATCAAGCTTAATAGGGTCAGAGACCGATAATATCCCAGCAATTTTTCCATCTACGGCGATGTACATTGGAGTCTGTCCGCGTTCAGCCATGCCTTGCGCGGCATATTCAAAGTCTTCCAAATCGACGGATTTCTTGGCCATCAACTTGGCATTCCCCAATAAGACCCACTTTCCGTTCTCCAATTGGGCTTCCACGCCATGACCGGCCAGGGCCTTGAATTCTTTGGTTTTACTCAGTGACAGATTCATGGTCTCGGCCCGTTGTACAATGGCCTGCGCCAGTGGATGTTCCGATCCCGTCTCAACGCTGGCGGCCATTTGAATGAGGGTGTCCTCGTCCCATTCCGCTGCATGCACAACACTCGTCAGCCTGGGCTTTCCTTCGGTAATCGTTCCCGTCTTGTCCAAGACAATGGTGTCTAATGTTCCGGCTGTCTGCAGCGCTTCACCGTTACGAATGAGCACCCCAAACTCTGCCGCCTTACCCACGCCGACCATAATAGAGATGGGGGTAGCGAGACCTAGGGCGCAGGGACAGGCAATGATCAATACCGTCATGGTGGTGACCAGGGCGAAGCTGACCACCGGATCAGGGCCCAGATTGAACCAGGCGATGAAGGTGAGTACCGCAATGATTAAAACAGTAGGCACAAAGACCGAAGAGATTTTGTCTGCCAGACGGCCTATAGCTGGCTTGGAGTTTTGTGCGCTGCGTACCATCTCTATGATCTGAGCCAGCGCAGTCTCTTTGCCGATTTTTTTGGCCACAAAGAGAAAACTCCCACTGCCGTTAATGGTCCCACCTACGACCTGATCGCCTTGGGACTTGCCTACAGGCACAGGCTCTCCCGTTAACATGGACTCGTCCACATGAGAACTTCCTTCAATGATTTCTCCGTCAACCGGGATTTTTTCGCCAGGTCTTACACGTAAGGTTTCATTCAGGCCCACATCAGCAATCGGGATATCCAGTTCTTTACCTTCCCTCACAACCCTTGCCGTTTTGGCTTGAAGACCAATAAGTCGTTTAATTGCCTCTGAGGTCTTTCCTCTTGCCCGCATTTCCAGCAGCGAACCGAGATTGATCAGGGCTATGATTATCACGGCCGCTTCGTAATAGACATGCTGAGCCGACTCCACCACCAGCGAGGGAAACATGATCAATATTGTAGAATAGAGCCAGGCCGTCCCCGTTCCCAGGGCGATTAGTGTATCCATATTGGCGTTATGCGCCTTAAAGGACTTGATAGCGCCTCGATAGAATTGAGCACCCGAAAACCACAGCACAAACAGTGTAAGAATGGACACCCCGGCCCAGATCAAACGCCCCTCTGAAACCATGGGATGCATGCCCAGTATGCCGGTTATAAAAAGGGGTACTCCCACCGCCATGGCGACGATGGTTTTGCGCATCAGGGTCTGGTAGTGTTGGCGCTCCAAGCGCTCTTTTTCAGATTCATCGTCTTCATTTTCCAGCACGGCCGCCTCGTAGCCTGCTTGGGAAACGGCCGCAACAAGCTGTTTTACCGAGGTCTTTCCTGATACCTGTGCGGTGTGATCGGCGAAATTGACTTCCGCTTTACTAACCCCTGGAACAGCCGACAACGCCGCCTCCACACTGCTCACGCATCCCGCACAGCTCATGCCTCCAATGGAGAGCCGGTATGTGTCGTCCCTGTTCATATGTGCAAATTCCTTAGCTCCGATCATGTTGTATCGACCTGATCCAAACGAGTTTTGAGCCCTCTTTCTGGTAAGCTAGACAATAAACGGCTAGTTATTAAGCATACCTTGATCCTGGGCTTGATTGCGCACACCACGATACCGGTATAGCCACTGCCTTAGGCTCGGCCAAACAACGAAACTGACTCTCAATCGTGTAACATGGGGACCCAAAGCCCCTAATACAATAGTTTCCCAAGGACACAGCTCCTTACTGGGACAGCTAAAGTATAGACCCACTTTATTTAAGTGTTGCTCCATGCGATACCAGCCTGGGAAGCCAACCATTCTCTGTGTTGCTAATCCTAAAACGGGTAATCGACGCGTTTGCCACCTCTGTGCGAAACACAGCGCCAAGTTCCATTTTCAATACATAGGCTAACATCATACGTATCACTCCCGCGTGGGCGACGAGGAGTACTCGTTCACTTTTTTCGTTATTAAGAATGTTTTCAAAACCAGAGAATATCCGCTTTTGAAAATCCAGTAGGCTTTCGGCATTTTGAGGGCGATTTTCATCTGGAAACATCCAGAATCTTTGAATCTTTTCTGCATCGGACTGTGCGATTTCTACCGCTGTTTTTCCTTCCCATTCTCCAAAACCAATTTCTTTAAACCGGTTATCAATCACGAGTTCCAATCCTAGGGTTTTCGCGAGTTCACTCGCAAAGGCCTGACAACGTACTAATGGAGATGAATAGATAATATCCCAATTATTATAGTCTCCCACTGCATCAAACATCTGTTTCCACCCCTTATCGGATAAGGGATCATCGATCTGACCTCGATAGCGTTTACCCCCAACTGGCTCACCGTGCCGAATCACGTCAAGAATTTTTTCTTTCATGAAAATATTTTCCTTACTTTTACACCATGGAATAAACCCTTTTTAGGTAACCCCATCCTCCAACAATTGTAACTTTCAGCTTGGAGTGTCAAGTATACGCACAAATTTACAATTAACAATGAACCTAAATTTCCCCATATTGATCAACTTTTTTACAATCAGAAGACTGTGATATTCCGCAACAATCCTGCTCTATAGATTAAAGAGATTAGTCCGATGAAAGATCTAAATATCTATAAGGACATTTTGAACTAGTTGTATGAGAAATATACATGCGGCGTTACAAGAGTTAAAGACAAATTATGTGTCTGGCCTTCCGCTTAAAGTAGAGGCCATTGAAAGCCAGTGGCATCGCTTTCAGCAAGACAATCTAGTGGATTCACTAAAAGAACTCTATATACTGGCTCATAGCCTGACGGGCTCAGGCGCAACCTTTGGATTTTCTGCACTCACTGATACTGCAAAAACTATTGAGCGCCTGATCAAACCCTACCTCGATGGGGACAATGCCATTTCTCCCCAAGACAAAATGGTTATTCACACAAAAATAAACCACTTTAAAGTTCTGTTAAAAAGAATAAACGAAAGCACAAACCATATCGAAACCATTTCAACGGTTAAGGGAGTATCTCTTAAAGCCAGTGACTCATTCCATAGCGTACTCTTGGCAGATGATGATGACGACACCCGGTCACTAATCTCTACTCAGTTAAAGTCTTTTGGTTTTAGTGTTATAGAAGCTCGAAATGGGGCGGAAGCCATTGAATGTTACAAAGCACATAAACCCCATATTATTCTTATGGATGTTATTATGCCGGAAATAAATGGGTACGATGCAGTAAAAGAGATTCGCAATCAATCTCGGCTTACTTATCTGCCTATTATTTTTTTAACTGCAAATGACGATGAAAGTGAGGTCGTGCGTTGCATCGAAAGCGGTGGCGATGATTTTGTGGTCAAGTCACTAAATAACTTTCCAGTGATAGCAAAAATTATGGCGTTCCAACGCATTGGAAAACTCTACAATGAATTACAAAATTACAGAAGCGCTAACGAAGAAGAGCTGACACTGGGCAAACATGTGTTTGACACCGTGCTAAAGCGCAATCACACTAAATTAGACAATATATCAGTATGGAACCTTCCTGCTGGCCACTTAAGCGGTGACGTGCAACTATATGATCAATCACCCAATGGAGAACTCAATATTTTTATTGGTGATTTTACCGGTCATGGATTACCCGCAGCAGTAGGAACGCTGATGGTTTCAGACATTTTTTACTCCATGACACAGAAAGGAATTCCGGCTGTAGAGATCCTGACAGAAATTAATAACAAACTTAATACCGTGCTACCAATGGGCCGTTACTGCGCAGCGTGTTTTGTAAACATCAACCGCTCTACCGAGAAAGTTCAAGTTTGGAACTGTGGACTACCAGAAGTATATGCGGTTTCTGAAACTGGCGAAATTGATCAAATATTTGAATCAAAATCGCTACCTTTGGGAATTTTACAAATTAAGGGAGAGCACATAGAACCTGTTGTTTATTCTAAAAACGCCTCCCCTCTTTTAGTGGCTCAAAGTGATGGAATAATAGAAGCTGTCAACGGACAAGATGAGATGTTTGGTGTAGAAAGATTACTTGATACCATAAGAAACAGTAAAAATCACAGCGCTGTTTTCGACAAAATTATAGGATCTGTTTTAGAGTTTCTGGACGAAACCTCTGCTTTAGATGACATTTCACTTGTTACCATTGACTTAAGTAAATAAAACACAATTTCGAATTCAGTTCAATCCCAATGCTGCTTTTACTTTACTTACATCTAGATTGTTAATTAGACCTACCAAATTGGGATAGATTCTTTCATGATATCCATACCCACCATTTCTCATCTCATCAAGCGCGTCGGCTTTTGACCAGCCACTAAACACAATTCGATATGCAGCAAGAGTGACTCCCGTTCGATCAGAGCCATGCCAGCAGTGTATCAGTATAGGGCCAGTACGATCCTTAATAATGCGTAATGACTCAATTAATTGCTCTTCTGTCACACTGCCCGCATTCATCTTCACCCTATGCAGCAAAAACCCACCCTCTCGAAGCTCCCGGTCATCACTGTGATTATTTCTAAGATTTAAAACTTCCTTTATATTAAGTGACTTCATATCCGGAATATTGTCATCATCGGGCTGCCTAGAACGATATACCCCTTTGTCGACTTGATAAAAATTCTCTAATTCCGTTCCGATTACCGGGGTGGCCCAGGCGTGGGGGCGAACCCTTGGTTCTGCGTAAGACGTGGAAAGAGCAACAAATAGTAATATTGTAGCGACATATTTCATAACTTAGCTTCTCCAATTCCCTTCATGTCTTTCCATTGAGACCGCGTAATTTTATACAATACATGTTCGCACAGGGGGTCAGTTTCAGCGATCAAAGGGTGAATAAAATTCGTATCCACATTAATCATACCCAAACGCTGCATAACCGCCAATGATCTCTTATTTAGAACTGATGTGAATGAATACACCTGTTCCAGTCCAAGTTCACTAAAAGCATAGTTCAAAGAAACCTGCGCCCCTTCTGTGGCATAACCTTTTCCCCAATAGGCCCTGGCCAGACGCCAGCCAATTTCTACGCATGGACTAAATGGGAGCGTGTAGCCAGGTTCATTCAAACCAATAAAACCAATGAACTGTTTACTATTCAATAATTCAACGGCCCAGAATCCCCAGGAACGCTCTTCTATTTTAGACGAAAATTGCGCTATCAACGCATTACTTTCCTGAGCTGACAAAACACTGGGATAATATTTCATTACTTCTGAATCGGCATTGATTGCTGCAAACACAGGCAGATCCTCTTCTTTCCACTGCCTCAGGAGCAATCGTTTTGTTTCAATCTCAACAACACTCATAGGTAGCCGACAACTCCTGACCCAACTGAAAGATTAGCGAGCCTCTATATTGGTTCCTTGATGAAAAATCATTTTCCAATTGTCGCCATGTCTCTGCCAAATAGAACAACGCATCGAACCTTTGGACTTCTTGTTCTCTGTATTCAACTTGGTAGCGACATAGACGGCCAAAACAACTTCTTCTGACAAGGGCTTTATGCGAAACGCATCCAGCGACCAACGTGTGTTGACTTCCTTATTCAGCAACCAGTCTACTACCTCTCTTCTACTCGTTAGCCTACCCGTACTTTCGATCTCTTCGAACTCCTGCGCCAAGAGTTCATCAAGTAACTCGGGATTCGATCTTACATCTGAATGCAGCAGCTTTTCTTCCAGCTCTTTTATTGTTTTCAAAAGTACAGTCATAGCGTGTCAACTGTTACTTATCAGACCACACGGCAAACTCATTCCCACCAGGTTCGACAAAATGAAATCGACGCCCCCCGGGGAAGGAAAATATTTCTTCATTAATCTCCCCACCGTTTTCCTTCACTTTTTGTAGCGTGCTCTCTAAATCATCGCTATAGAAAACGACCAAAGCGCCCCCATTCGCTGCAGATGAGTGTAATTCAGATCGATAGAACCCTCCATCCAATCCGCTGTTGGCAAAAGCCGTGTATTCCGTTCCATAATCCGTAAACTGCCATGAAAAAACCGATTCAAAAAAGGTCTTGGTGGCAGATAATTCTCTACACGGAAACTCTACATAGTTAATTTTTTCGTGAATACTCATCCCAACTCCCCTTATTAGTTGTTCATTTCCAGTACATTTCCTTTGGAAATGTTTCTCGTTTTTCCAGCCTGTTCAGGTATTCCTCTATATCAGCGCTATGTTCAATTCCATGCTGCTTGGCCCAGGTAAGAATATGATAGTAGTAAATATCTAACATGGTAAATCCGACTTCTGATAAATAGGCATTATCTACAATAAATGCGGAGACAGACTTGCTCGCACGAAGAACCCTGTTTATAGATTCCGGGTAGATATCCTGAGGCCAATTGTAAAAACGCTTTAGCGGCCCACCTGCTTGCTCCGAAAACCAAAGATAAGGCTCAATCTCGGTAAGACCATAGTGCATTTTACTACGAAAATCATAAATACTATCTTGCGTAACAGGAACCAACTTGGCATTCCCGGAAATTGAGTTCAGGTACTCTATGATTGCTAGTGACTCGGTCAGCGCCTTTTCACCATGGATCAGTACGGGCACTTTGCCATCTGGATTGATTTTTAATAGCTCAGGATTTGGTCCGTCCCCAACGAAGGGTTTAATTCGAATAACATTGCAGTTCAATCCTAATTCCTGAATCGCCCAGAGCACTCTTTCTGCCCTGGACCGAAAGGGATAGGCGTAAAGTGTCAATTCGCTAGATTCTTTCATTGTAAAACCACTTCGTATGTCGACTGCACAAAGCCGCTTTGAAATTCTTTAGTGTGTATATGTTTAAGATGTAGATCTTTTTGTAACTTCCCGAAAAGAGGAATCCCTTCTCCCAACAAAATAGGAATTCGAGTTAAAATAATTTCATTTATTAGTGAACATTTCAGAAATGACTGTATCGTCTTTCCGCCATCGATATAAAGACTATGACAAGCTTCTTGTTCCAACTTTTTAATTAAATCGGCAACGGGGCCTGAGTATAACTCTGCCCGTTCCTTAATCTGTTGTGGCAACTCTGTCAAGGCTCGGCTTAGTATCACCACCCTCTTTTCCTCATAGGGCCACTCACCAAAACTCAGCACCTTTTCCATGGTGTTTCGCCCCATCACCAGGCAGTCGACACTGCCGAAGAACTCCTTGTAGCCGTAATCTTCCTCACCACCACTATTATCGGCGTCCATGAGCCAGTCAATCTCGCCATTCTTTCTGGCGATGAACCCATCCAAGCTGGTGGCAATAAAAACCGAGATTTTCACTTTTTCATCCTGATCGCGATCTTCCTTCACGAATTAACAATGCCTGCAGTAAGACTTTACTACTGCAGAACCTCCCTCACGGCTTGATCACCAGCCCAATTTTCGGCTGCCTTTACGATACCCATCACCCGCTCATATTGCCCGGGCTCCAGGAGATCCGCAATCTCGAAAACGACCCCGTTATCTGCCTCTGTATCAAAGTAGACTAGACGAACACCGCTGGAGGGTATGGTACATTCCTGTGCTATCTTGTACCCTTGTTCGAGCAACTGACTTCTTTTCTCATCAAAACCAGCCTTTGTATACCAACTGGCCATATGCTGCAGGCCTTCTGCTTTTTTCTCAATAAACTCGCGGTAAAGACTGGGTTTTTCATCATGCTGCTGTAGCAGTTCAATCTGCATAGATCCGGAATTGGCCAAGGCAATGGAAACCGTTGGGGAGTCACTGGCCTTTCCGCGATAGACATAATCAGTAAACTGGATTTTTCTTTTTATGAAAAATGGTCCCACTCCAAGGACCCGGGACCAATAGTCCATCGCACGATCAATATCTGAAACAACAAAAGCCGTTTGCCTCAGCTCTCCAAATATCCTGCTCATACTCCCACTCTATGCTATCAACCCTAGATTAGAATTTTGGATTATTCCGGCTTATGACACACCGCTTCTATATTGTGGCCATCGGGATCTATTAAAAACGCACCGTAGTAATGAGGATGATATTCTTCTCTGAGCCCAGGTTTGCCGTTGTCCTTGGCGCCCGAGGCCATTCCGGCTTCATAAAAGGCATCCACCTCCGCACGATTGTCAGCCAGAAAGGCGATATGCATGGGAGATTGCGCCTTGCTATGTTCTCCAAACCAGAAGTCTGCTTTCCCCTCTTTGCCAAATCCGGCCCAGCCCTGGACCTCCATCATCAACTGTATTCCCAAAGGAGACAAGGTTTTAAGATAAAACTCTTTGCTGGTCTGGTAATTTGATACCGCAAGTCCAATATGGTCTATGATCATTATCAACTCCTTGATTTATTGTTAACCATAATTATTTAAAAAAAATGTTATAGCGGGTTGTACACAGTGTACGGGTGTTCCGTTAGACGAGTCTAAAAAAAGGGGATGTGAGCCGCATAAAGCACAGCATTCTCTATACAGCCCACCTCACTCCATGGCAACATAATTGGGTAGAGCAATAATACGCTCTATCCATTCCCGTATAGCGGGATAACTTTGCAGATCAAACCCTCCCTCATGCGCCACGTGGGTATAGGCGTAAAGAGAAATATCTGCTATTGAAAGTTCGTTCCCAACAAAAAATTCCGATTGGGATAATTGCCTCTCCATGACTTGAAGGGCTTTGTGTCCTCTTTCCTGTTTGGATTCGTATTCCCGCACCCTATCTTCAGGTAAACCCAAATACCGTGCAATATAGCGGGCGACCGCAATATAGGGTTCATGGCTATACTGCTCAAAAAATTGCCACTCTAGTACCTTCGCCCTGGAAAATCGATCTGAAGGTAAATATTTTGTACCTTCAGCCAAATAATTTAGTATGGCATTGGACTCTGCCAGATAGCAGCCATCTTCTAATTCAAGCAAAGGAATTTGCCCATTGGGATTTTTCTGTAGATATTCTGCAGTCTGTGTTTCCTTTTTTAAAATATCCACATGAATCCAATCATATTTTATTTCCAACAAAGACAACAACAGCCTAATCTTGTAACAATTCCCCGAATAAATATCGCCGAAAACCTTCACGCACTAACTCCAAAATGCAGCATTACTTCTAATTGGTATTTCCATACAATTTAACCGGCCCAATTGGCCATGAAGTTTGAGATTTCAGTATATTGACTGCCAGACTATCACTCGTCCCTTCCAGTTGTAAACGCAGTTCTGCAATGGAGGGCTTGTCCATTTCCGTTACGGGACGAAAAATCACTCCCATAGTATTTCCATGTCTTGCAGCTAACTGTAAACGCCGCATTTGTTGTGAATCGGAATGTTCGCACCAGGCCAGTACTGCACCACAGGTACCTGAGCGTAAAGCCTGCTCGACTACACACAGTGTGTCATCATGCTGCTTGGTTTTCACCAGTAGAATCTTGGAAACATCAATTCCTAATGCCGCCAAATTGGGGCCATAAGGAATATAGGGTGATGAAACCCAGGCTATCCACTTGCCTTGCCGACTCATGCGCACCAAAGTGGGAATCAACAATCCTAACTCTTGTATGCCAGGTTGAGCAGTAAAGACTTCGCTAATCGCAGCCTGTGGCCAACCTCCTCCGGGGAGCAATTCATCGAGTACGGCGTATCCGGTGGGAATAGACGGCCAAAGAAAAGACTGCCTTGATATCTCATCTGCAACTGGCCACAACGGAGCAGGCGGTAATAGTTTATTTGCGTTTGGTTGTATCACTTCCATTGTGTTCCTCCTTATAATGTGGATCCGTTACGAATAATCCCTACTCCAATACCTTCAATGTCCAATTCCTGGGTGTTCAGGTTTACCTCAATAACCGAGAAATCTGGATTTTCCGGGTGCAAAAAAATTCGACTTCCTTTGCGCTCAAACCGCTTAACGGTAACCTCGTCATCCAACCTAGCCACCACCAGATCCCCATTTTTTGCTTCATTCGTGCGATGTACAGCCAGCATGTCACCTTCTAAAATTCCCGCGTCGCGCATACTCATACCTCGAACACGTAGCAGATAATCGGCAGGAGGATGAAACAGGGTTGGCTCCAAGGCATAGCGATGTTCGACATGTGCCTCGGAAAATATCGGGCTGCCGGCGGCGACACGACCAATCAGGGGAAGCCCGTCTTCCTCTACACTTTCTTCACCCAGTATGCGAATTCCACGCGACATACCGGGCATAACTTCGATAGCCCCCTTACGAACCAGGGCCTTGATGTGGTCCTCAGCGGCGTTTGGCGAACGAAATCCCAGAGCGCTGGCAATCTCTACCCGAGTAGGAGGAAGCCCCTCGTCTGCCATGTATTCTTTAATAAAAGCCAAGACTTGGGTTTGGCGATCCGTCAGTTGTTCCATTGCTTCAGCTTCCTGTCTTTTCGATACTGTTTATTCATACAGTGCTTTAAAGCAAAGATAGCAGATCATTTTAAATAACACAACAAAACTGTGAAGACATTCTCAGACTACCCGGTTAACTTTAGTTCACAATGACCCGATATCCCTTAAGAGTCACGCGGAAAATATATTTTTCTCGTTAAATCAAAAAGATAAAAACATAACATGAACGTAGATTACAAAGTTGGGGAAGCTACGACAGTTTTGAACTGGGAAGAACCACTGATTGCGGTTCTTTTCTTGGTAATTTTCACGCTTTTCTTCAGTTTGCTCAGCTACAAGAACAAACTGGAACAACAAAGAAGCACCGAGGGCCAAGATATTACCCATCAGGCCAGACGCATTCAGCTTCTCTATGAAATTTCTTCCACTCCGGGATTGAGCTTTGATGAACAGATTCAGGCCACGCTTAAGGCCGGGTGCAATTTACTTCATACAGAGATGGCAAAGATTGCCTATATTAATGAAAAGGAAATGAGCAATACCACCTTACATGCCCATGTCATTGATAATTTTCCGCTAAAGATTGGCGGGTCTACCGAACTGGAAAAGACACTCTGTGCCCCAGTATTTCAAAACAATTTGCCGCTTGCGATAGAAGATACCAAGGCTCCTAAATGGTCTGATAATCCCTATTGCAAGGGCACATCCATTCGTGTTTACCTTGCCGTGCCTCTTTGGGTAAACGGTGAAAAATTTGGAACTATCGCCTTTTTCAGTCGTTCACCAAGAAGTGAGCCCTTTCAAAAGAAAGACATTCATCTCGCGCAGCTCATATCCAGATGGACAGGCGTAATGCTGGAACGTCGCCAGATACAACTAGAAAGCGAGCAGGCAAAAGAGAGTGCGGAGGCAGCGAATCGCACCAAGTCAGAATTTCTCGCCAATATGTCACATGAACTTCGCACACCTCTGAACGCCATTATAGGCTTCACCGATTTACTTCTCAATGATGATACGCGTGTAAGAGATGCGGTGGAAACCGACTATCTTCACCATATATCTGACGAGGGCGAGCAACTGCTCTTTTTAATTGACCAAATACTTGATCTATCCAAAGTGGAAAAAGGTAAGCTAGAAGTACACTACGATAAATTCGAACTGGTGGAATTGGTAGAAGGACTAAATAGTGGCATGACGCCACTTTTGAGAAAAAATAATAATCATCTGACTATTAAAGCGAACCGCGAAACAATTCACATTATAAGCGACCGACCAAAGATCAAACAAATATTACAAAATCTTTTG
>Ga0224501_10003031_pt1 | contig 13234 bp, 10 predicted proteins | sample SF_Oct11_sed_USG_4_FD_169105 | JGI IMG/M metagenome (GOLD analysis project Ga0224501, IMG submission 169105) | Sediment microbial communities from San Francisco Bay, California, United States - SF_Oct11_sed_USGS_8_1 | ecosystem: Environmental > Aquatic > Marine > Sediment | place: USA... | reverse complement strand
ACTAATGGCTGCTGTTATAACCTTATCTTCAACATCATTTCCTGTAAATTCTTTAATACCTAGAGTACATAAGAATAATTCATCTTGTGGTGAAGGTAACATAAATCCTCAACTGAGTTGGACTCTAAACGGATTAGTGCAAGGTCATGTATCAAGTTTTGAAGTTGTTGCTAGAGATGTAACTGCTGGAAATTTTATACACTGGTCTGTTACTAATATTGACCCTAATCAGCAATCTATAGCTGAAAACGGAACTTGGTTAGCAGGTGCTGCTATAGGAGTTACAGATTGGGGAACGGGTGATTCACAGAATGGTTGGAATGGACCGTGTGCACCATCAGGAACAGATCACTTTTATGAAATATACGTAATAGCTAGAATTAAACCTGAGTATCAAGGATACGTAGGTTCAGACTTTGTAAAATCTTTAGTTTATATATTCCGTGATAATAATTCAAATGTTACACCAGCACCAACAACTGGTGAATGTGGTACTTTACAATGTCCTCCTGGAACAGTATTAAAAGACCAAAAGTGTCAATCTATACAGATAAGTAATTCTACTTTAAACGGAACTACTTATACCGTTGTTGATGCTGCTAACAGTGCTGCCTGGGGATGGGCAGGTACAAGATTTTATGCCAATGTTGATTCATATGTTCTTCCTTTAAAAGGTGCTCCTACTAGTGCTGAACTTATAGATAATGACGGTCTTGGTTCAGCTGTTCCCTTTACTGTTAATACAACCCACGGTGCTTGGAGGGCTACAGGAGAAACAGATGGTAGATTAAATTTCTCAGGAGTGTGGACAAATACTGGAACAACTCCTTATGGTGAGTGGATAGGTTTTAGTAGATGTCTAAATGTTCCAACAACTAAAAAGTATTGTATAGGATTAGCTGCTGATAACCAGATGAGAATTAAAGTTAATGGTGTAATCATAGCTAAATTTGATGCTGGTAATTACACAACACACTTTAACTTTTGGCATGTTATTGAAATAACTTTAAATGAAGGAGCAAATATAATTGAAGTAGAAGGTTATAATCAAGGTGACGCTGCTGGATTTGGTGCAGAAATTTATGATGCTACTATAACTGAATTAAACAATCTTGTCACTGAAGCTCAATTACAAAACAGTGGTTATATAATATACTCAACTGGAGATTTAATAGGAGAAACTTTTGATATAGGTGAAAATTCAGGATACACTTGTCCTGACGGTTCTTCTTATGATAGTTGTAACGGCGGTCAATGTACTACTATTACATATACTGACCCTATACCTTTAAGTTGTTGTGTCCTTATAGAAAATTGTAAAGACGCTAATGATACGTATCTTATTACCATGTCTAATGATCAACCAGATCTTTATTTAGACACAGTATATTCATTTGTAGGTTCTACTTTATTTACTGACAAATGTTTTATAGTTAGAGGATTAGAAGTTTGTGAATTAGGTGCTGATGTTGCAGGTGTTAAAGTAGGAACTAATTACGGTCTTAACAATTGTATTGCTTGTGATCCTTCAGAGAAGTTTGAATCTTGTGATAATCCTGGAACTTATGTTTATGTTTCATTTTCAACTACTCCTACTTTAACTGTAGGTAATGTTTATAAATTAAGCATAAATGATAATTGTTATACCTATGTAGCAACTGTTACTACAAATGCACCAGAGTACACTGGAGTTACGGTGACAATGGACTACAAAACTTCTTATTGTCTTATATGTAAACCGTGTCACATATTAAAAAACTGTAAAGACAATTCTCAAATAAATGTTAGATTTGTTGATGGTACTGTTATACCTTCTTATGGAGGAATAATAAATATATCAGGAGACCCAGCTATTCTAGATATTTGCTGGCAATACATGGGTTCTACACTATGTGAAATAGGAACTGAAGATTATGTTGATGTTACTATAACAAAAGATTTAGAATGTGCTGATTGTAATTTTTGTAATCCTACATATTTATTAACTAATTGTTCAGATAATACTGATACCTTGATTATAGACTGGACTCAATCAGAACCTCCTTTAGATGAAACACAAACTTATGTGTTTTCATTTAATCCTAATAAATGTTGGAATATTGAATCTAGACCTCCTTTACCATGTTCACAAACAGAGCTTGCTTTACCTCCTCCTCCGGTTTGGAGAGATACTGCTTGTATGTACGGTTTTATGGAGAAATTAGATTGGATTAATTGTTGTTCTGAAGGTGTTATTCCTCATACAGTGACATCAGTTATTATAAACGGTGTTGAGTTAGTTACTGGTTCACCTTTTATATACAATATGAATTTTATAGATGGTGGAGGTTTTGGTAATTTAAATACTGTTACAGCAAACAATGTTTATGGTCTTACCTATACTGATCAAGTTGATTACTTAAATCAAACTTTTGTAAGTTTGGGTATAGATGATAGAGTAAAAGCTCAAGTTGTAACAAATGATGTTTGGGCTGGTAGTTCAGTGGGTGCTGTTGTAGATGGTGGATTTTATTTAATAATAAGAGATGATGTACAATCTATTAGTGTTAATGTGACTGACCAGAGTTCTTATGAGAAAAAATACTCATGGGTAGATGGTGTAGCTAACACAGAAATGGTTTCTGGAGGAGTTGTTACTGTTAATACTGTAGGTTATGACCTTGTTAGTTGTGTAGATACAGCTTCACAACCTTTTAATGTAGTTGGTGGTGTAGTACAAGAACCAGCTTGGTAATGAGTTTAAAAATTGGAGATATAAGAAAAAGAAAAGGTAGAGACCGTGTATACAAAGGTAAATTAAAAAACTTTAAAGATTTACCTTTTTGTATACAAGCAAAGTTTAAATTAATGGCTTATGAAATAAATAATATATTAGGTAGAAAAATAGAAAGTTATGTTTATGGAAGTTACTATTGGGGTTGGTGGGATAATGAATCAGATTTGGATATAAGACTCCATACGGTAGATTTTCCAATAACTAGCATAGAGTTTAAAAACCGTATGATTGACAAGTATAACTATAAAGTAGACCTTATGATTATGAAAGAGCCTTTAGAAGAAATGAATTTAATAACAATACCATTATGACTTACCGTTCTATAGACATATTAAATACATATACAGATTGTGCTGAGTGTAATAAACCTTGTTATAAGCTGATAGATTGTGACACTTATCAAACTGTATCTACTAATAACCCTGCTTTTAATTCATATTTAGGAAGTGTTATTAAGTGGGTAGATGAAGCTGATGCTCCTAATTATATAGAAAGATGTGCGGTTGTGGAAAAATACTATTGCCGTTTAGAATCTTATCCTCAACCTGTAATAACAGTAGTAGATTGTTATAAAGATTGTGCTAGATGTCTTTATGTACCTCCAAGAACTGAAGAAGAAATAAAAGCTGGAAGAATTGTTAAACCTGGATATGATGTTCCTGACTGTAACAGACCATCCTCAACCTCTTGTGACTAATGACTAAAGAAGAAAAAATAGCTTATTATGAAAGAGTAAATTCAGAGTTTGCAGAATTAGCGTATCAAGAAATGGCTGAAGAACGCTACGGTATAGATGTGTGTTGTGACTATAAAGAGAAAAAAGACAAATGGTATGTTAAGAAAGAGCTGTTAGATTTAAACGGTAAAAACATCTCCCTAACGGATGATGAGGTAAAAGATAATTTAATTTATAGAACTTTCCAAGCTACTGAACAATGTAATACCGTTGTATTCACAATACCTGTTGGAGGAGGAACTTTGACTTATTATACTTGTGGAAGTTTTATTATAACTACTCATATATTTGCTGATAATACAGACCCTTTACTTGTAAATGGAGAACTGACAGTTAGTTGTGTGAGATTAGATAGTTGGACTTTAGATACTAATATGACAGTTGCTGTTGGAGATATATGCAACTAATATTGTTTAAATTAAAAAAATTGATTATATTATATAAGAATAGATATTATGAAAGGTATAAACAGTAATAAAGAAGGTTGTGATCCAGTATCTAGCAACTGTGTTATATGGCAAGGTTCTGACGTAGAGTGTATAAATCTATGTAAAGGGGATACTGTAAGCACTGTAGTTTATAAATTAGCTACAGAATTATGTGATTTAATGGATACTTTTAAAATCACAAATTTTGATTTGACATGTTTAAATTTAGCTGAGTGTACACCTAAAGAATTTAAAGAACTTATCCAGTTACTTATAGATAAGATTTGTGAAGATCAAGGTATCACTAACACTACACAAAGCGGTTGTCCTGATTGTGAAGTAAATGTATGTAGCTCTTTCTATTATACTAACCCTACAGGTGATGTAGTTAGTACAATGCAATTAAAGGAATATGTAATAGCTATAGGTAACAAAGTATGTACTATTATAGGTCAAATAACAACCATTAATAATACTTTAGCAAACCATAGTTCAAGAATAACTACTTTAGAAAACACACCAGCTCCTACACTTACTCTTCCTCAAGTTCCAGCAACTTGCGTACTACCTGTAGGAAATTATGATTTAGATGTTCTTTTGGAAGCTGTTGAAGTTGCTTTTTGTAATTTACAAACTAGTACTGGAAATCCTGTGCAGATAACTAAAGCTTTACAAGCAGCGTGTTTGAGTTTAGGTAAATCACCTCAACTTAACGGTACTGGTAATATGGCACAAATACCAGGGTGGTATATGACTCCTAGTACTTTATCAGAATCATTTAGTAACTTATGGAAAACTGTTTGTGATATAAGAGGTGCTGTACAATTTATGAAAAATAATTGTTGTAGTACTGGTTGTGAATCTATAGACTTACAACTTGTAGCTTCTTTAAATTCACCAACAGAACTTGTTTTGAGTTATAACGGGTCAATACCTTCAAATTATGTTGATGATAACATAGGCTCTTCTATTGAAATAACAGATGTAGCTGGCGGTGGTCCTCAAACATTAAACGGAATAAATATTAAAACATCTTATTATGATACCGCTCAACAACATACTATTAATTTAGTTGGTGTAAACGGAGCTACTGATGTTATAGTTAAGCTTACTTACAGATTTAAAGATCCTTCAACAGGAAGTACTTGTCAAAATATAATACAACTGTTAGTATTAGGAACAGATACTTGTCCAGATTTAATATTAGTATCTGGATATACTGATATATCTTATAGTTTTACTTGGAATGGAACAACTCCACAAGCTGTTACTATGGAGTTATATGATAATGCAGGAGCTGTTTTATTACAGTCTAATGTATTAAATATTTTAAACTCTAATCCTAATGGTAATTTTACAAATTTAACAGAAGGTACTAATTATAAAATCAGAATGGTTATAAATGGAACACCTTGTGATTTTGAAGAATTTATTACAAACTCTTATCCTTGCTTAATACCGTCACTTAATGCACCAACAATTGATTACACAAACCCTGAAGGTAATCAAGATGGAGGAACTGTAGAAGGATGGATTGTAGCATATGATGGAGTTACACATTAAAATATAAAATATTATGGCTAAGAATTGCGGACATAAAGTACCTTGTGGTTGTGGAGATGGTTCTCTATCTACTCAACCACCTTGTAATGCTTCAGGAACATGTGCTGGTGAGCAATGTTCTGAGTTATTTTGTGAAAATTGTATTGCTCATTGCGATGATGACATTTATGTATATGCTGGAGCAACTATAGGAAACATTGAAGTAAACAAAGGTGATAGATGGAATGTTATAGTGCAGAGACTTCTTATAGCGTCTGCTAACGGTAAAGTACCTGACGCAGCTGTAGGTTTACATGTTAAATCTAAAACATCATCTTCTGTTACTCTTAGATTTTTTGGTAACAGTGCTGTAACTTATGATTGTGAACTTGAAGATCAAGATACTTCTGTGGTGACGTATCTTACACCATCTCATGTAGGAGACGGGTGGCATGAAGTTACTTTTACTGGATTAATCACTAACGCCCTACCTTTTACTCACCAAGCTTTAGTAACAGGTTCTGGAACTACTAGTGTGATTTTAAAATTTAATATAATTTAAAAACCAACAATATAAACCCAATGGCAAAACTAACAATTAATTTTAATGCTAACACAACAGGTATCCACTATATAGGTTACAGAACCCATATGGACACAGTTGATACCTTTACAGTGTTACAAAAAGTAATAACCACTCCTGGTTCTACATTTGTAGAAATTCCAGTAGATGGTTCATTATATTGTAGAGAGTTACATTATTCAGGATATATAATTGCAGGATGTCAATTACAAGATGAAACAACCTTAAAAGATACTGGAGTAGTTGCCGCAGCAGATGACGCTGATGCAAATAAAATTCCAGACGCTGCTTTAACTTGGAGTCAAACTTTAGCTGTGCAAACAGATCCGTGTATTGAAACTACTATAGTTTGTGACAATGTTCCTATTAACACTTTAACTTTAAATGACGGTGGTTCAGGTTATGGTCTTACAGGACCAACGGTTGTTATACCTGCTCCAACAGCCGCTGGAGGAGTTCAAGCAACAGCTACAGCATCTTATGGTGATGGTATAGCAACAGGTATAAGCAATCTTGTAGGTGGTAGCGGATACGCTGAAGCAGATGGAACTCAACTAGGAATACCTCTAAAAACAACAGGTCAAGGTGCTACAGCTTGTACTACTACAGTAGATGTGACATTCACAGGAGGTGTTGTAACAGGAGTTGTTATAAACACCGCTGGTACATTAGTAAATTCAACAGAATTAGATTATACTATAGACAACGCTTCTCTAACAGTAGGAACAGCTCCTACTACTGAAGCAACATTTACTGTATTAGCTACAGGAGGTTATATTGATGTAATTAAAACAGTTACTCTTACAAACCCTGGTTCTGGTTATCAAGTTATTCCTACTATATCAATAAGTGAAACACCTTCAGGAACCGCAGCTAATATAACAGCAGTTATGGAACAATGTCCTAGTTTGAATATGTTAACTTATATGTGTGCAACCTCAGACACTATAGCTGGTGTACCAACTAGAGTATTAGACCTTTTAAGTACTGTAACTATATGTTCAGATGTAGGCACTTTAGGTACTTTAGACGCTCAATTTGCAGCAACCCAAGTTGGTAATTGTAAATGTAAAGGTTGTGAACTTGTTACCTTTGATGCTACTGGAGCAACTTCTGGAACTGGAACTATAAGTTACCATAGATGTTGGGATGAAGCAAACGGTGAAGTTCTTGTGACAAGACAGATTAGTTCAGGTCAGACTATCACAGATGTAGATTGTATTATTCCTGAAACATTAAACATTGATGAAGGTACGCTAAACGCAAGCCTTGTGGTCACTTACAAGCCATGTGTATAACCTTTTTTACATATTTTATACTAAGTTGTCATGGTTCTGTTGGTTTGCTATGATTAACAATAGAGAACCCTTGGTTTATATCAAGGGTTTTTTTATTAAACACAGATACACAAGAAATTATGAAAAAGAGAAGATTATTTTATGATATAGAAACATCATTATGTGAAGGGGTTTTTTTTAGACCTGGTTATAATCAGACGGTCTCACCTTCTCAAATATTAAAACATGCTAAGATAATTTGTATTAGTTGGAAATGGGAAGGTAAAGATAAAGTGCATAATTTAGATTGGGGTAATGAACAGTGTGATAAAAGATTATTAGAGAAGTTTATAGTAGAGTTAGAAAAAGCAGATGAGATAGTTGCTCACAACGGAGATAAATTTGATATAAAGTGGATAAGAGCTAGAGCGGCGTATCACAATTTGGAAATAAAACCTTCCTACCGTTCTATAGATACTTACAAACTATCTAAAAAGTATTTTGCTTTACCGTCTTACAGACTAGGAGAAGTAGCTAAATACTTTAGTTTGGAAGCTAAGAAAGACCCAGGAGGTTTAGAAACATGGATTAACATAGTTATACATAAAGATAAGAAAGCTCTTAAAACTATGTTATGGTATTGTGACGGGGATGTAGTAACTCTAGAACAAGTCTATAAAAAGTTAAGAAGATACACAGAACACAATTTACATTATGGTGTAAAAGGTGGTAGTGAAAAATTCCATTGTCCAGAATGTGGATTATTACCAAATCACAATAAGAGATATATATCTAAAGCAGGAACTATAAGTCATTTTATGATATGTGTACAGAAAGATTGTGGTCAATATTTTAAGATAAACAATAAAACATATCAAGATTATTTACAGTATAAGATGATAAATAGTTTGAATTGATTATTTTTACATTTGTCAAATTCAATAAAATTGATTATATTATAAGTATATTATGAGAAAACCAGATGTAAAAGGTCCAAGATTTAGAGAGAAGAGAATTAGCATATTAACAGTTGATACTCTTAAGAAACTCAAGAAGAAATATCCTGAGTATAAAGATCTAAATATACAGGAATTTAAGAAAATTATAATGACTTATAATAGTATTCTTATGCAGGGTGTATTAAATAATAGAAATGGAATAGAGTTACCTGAAGGTTTAGGATTCATATTTATGGGTTCTTGTCCTCCACCTAAAGTAAAAAATATAGATTATAAAAAGACAATTGAAAATGGGGCTGAAGTTACTTATAGAAATTGGGATTCTGACAACAGATTACTTAAGATATTTTACACCAATACCTCAGCTAAGATACCTTTTCACAACAAACAAGTTTGGGCGTTTAAGGCAACAAAAGATTTTAGAAAGATGGCTTCAGAGTCATTTAAGAAAAATTGGTCAAAGTATATAGAAGTACTTCCTACACAGAAAGTATCTATGATGTTTAATAGAGCAAAGAGAAGTGAGTTTCAACGTGAACAAAATATTAACCCTACTTTACCTGAAGGGTATGATGAATTTAAAATGTAAGTAATGGCTACTACTATAAGAGAGTCTATATCTAGAGTACGTAATGTTGTAAAGGCGGTTAAGGAAGACCCTTTTATGACTGACCGTTTTATATACAGTTTGATAATGAAGTACGCAAAAACTTTAATCAAACGTGAAACTAAGAGAGAAAACCTTTTTAAGTATTCAACATTATTTAGAGAAATACCTTGTGTAGATTTGAAAGAAGTAGATAAAGTTGAAGCATGCTGTATTGGTATACGTACTGGATGTATCTTCATGAGGTCTGTAGATAAACTACCTACTATACAAGATTACAACGGTGGACCATTGATAAAATCTGTAAGTAGCGTTGATTATTCTACTAAAGCTTATAAAACTACACCAGAGTTATATACCAACATGACTAAAACATCTTCCTTTAAGTACAATAAGAATAAATATTATTGGATTGTTGATGGTTATTTATATCTACCAAATGTGAGTTGGGAAGGTGTTAGATTACAGGCTATGTTTGAAGAAGACATATCACCTTATTTATGTTCATCTGATGATTCTGAAAACTCTTGTGTAGTAGAGCAAGATAGGTTGATGTCTGTACCTGAACATTTATATTCAGAGATAGAGACTGCTGTAATTCAAGAAATATTAACTTCTGGACAATTACCTCCTGATGGAGCTGATGACAGTCAAAATGTACTTAGATAATGGCAAATAATTATACATTAAAATATAGACTTTTTGATTCATTATATGCAGACGCAGCAAGTGATTTTAAAAAATATCAACTCCAAGACTTGATGGATCCTCAAGACCTTATCAAAGTTGCTAAGCGTGTAACTTATGATTTAGGATTAAGAGTAAATAAAACTAAAGAACTTGTACTTGAAGTTGAAAAAGGTAGAGTTAGACTACCTAATGATTTTTATGTATTAAACTTTGCTTTGAGTGTAGGTAAGTATAAAACTAAACAGTATTTACCTCAAGGTACTCATATTGAAGAAAAACCTGTAGGAACAGTAGCTCCAGCTTATCAAGATGCTCCTCCAGAAACTATAGATACTTGTAATGATGTAGTTGTTAATGACCCTACTCCGTGTGACCCTTGTGACCCATGTGCTCAATGCGGTGGGCAAACTAATTGTGAACCTTGTAATGTTTGTTGTTCTAATCCAGATTCTTGTAAGATAGATTGTAAAAATGGAGTATATCAGTTAGTTCAGGTGTTAACATATCAGACAAGAGAATACACAGAATTACTACCTATAAGGATTACTCAACAAACAGAGGATTTAGATGGATTTTGTCCAAATCTTTACTGGGATAGTTCTTTAACAGCAACAATAAAAGATGGTTGGTTACATACTAGTTTTCAAACAGGAAAAGTTTATTTAAATTATCAAGGTCATTTAGAAGATGATGAAGGTAATTTATTAGTAGTAGATCATGATTTATTAAATGAATATTATGAGTATGCTTTAAAACAAAGAATCTTAGAAAATTTAATCATGAATGATGAGGAAGTAAATCCTAACAAAATTCAACTGATTGAACAAAGATTACGTGCTGCTAGAAACAATGCTTTGTCAGTTGTTAATACTCCTAATTTTGGAGAAATTAAAGAATTGTATAAGGCTAATAGAAACGCAATGCACGCAAAGTATTTTGATATGTTCTCAAGTAATCCTAGATAATGTCAAAGAATAAACCTATAAATACTAGTTCTGCTGAGGGTGGGAGTTTTGATAAACAATTAACGGAAGATGTTAAAGGTTTTCACAAACAACCTAACCAATGGACACAAGCACGTAATGCTGTAAACAATACTGTTTCTGGTGATTTAGGTGAATTGAGTAATGAAGCTTCTAATTACTTATGTGCTTCAGCACCCTATACTATAATAGGAACTATACATATAGGTAAAGATGCTTGGGCTATATTTTCTACTGATAATACAAATTCTGAAATAGGAGTATTTGAAGAAGACTCTTGTAAATATTCTAGAGTTGTTAATGACCCTTGTTTAAATTTTAATAAGGATAATCTTATTAAGGGTGTAGGAAGAACTACTTTTGATTGCGGTAGACAAGTGTATTGGGATGACGGTATTAACCCTTCTAGAGTTATTAATGTAGATGATGTTCCTTGGATACAAGATTGTGATGAAGTTAATGGTTGTAATGTATGTCAAGATACTACAGATTTAGATTGTGAAAAGATAAGACTAGCACCGTTGATAGATGATTTATCTTTCCGTTTAGAGAGAGGTAATTCTTCTGGTCAAATACTAAACGGTTCTTACTATGTTGTTGGAGCATATTTAATAAATGGTGTTAAAGTAACAGACTATTCTATACCGTCTAATATCCAACCTTTATTTACACACAACAACGCAGCATCATCATTAGAAATATACATTGAAGAAGCTGATGAAAGCTTTGATGAGTTTGAATTAGTCTTAGTTCAATTTGCTAATTTTAACACGGTTGCTAGAAAAATTGGTGTTTATTCTACAAGACAAAAGAAGATTACTCTAGACCAGATAAATGAAAACCTTCCTACAATTGATCCAGGTGAAATTGTGATAAGAAATAATATAGCTGATAAATCAGATGGTATATATAGAAACGGAGAGTATCTATTAAGGGTTAGTCCTACAGATAAATTTGATTTTAACTATCAACCTTTAGCTAATCAAATAAAATCTAAATGGGTATCTGTAGCATATCCGGCTGATTATTATAGAAACGGTGGTCATAATGTAGGATATATGAGAGATGAGGTATATTCTTTCTTTATCAGTTGGGTGTTTAATACTGGAGATAAATCACGCTCTTACCATATTCCAGGAAGAGCTTCTAGAGGTAATGATAAATCTCCTATATCAGGAGATGATGTTATTACTGGAGATGATCCTATTACATGGAAGGTTTATAACACAGCTTCAGTAGACCCAAATTACGTTAATAATTACACTAATCTTAACGGTAGTGCTTTGTTGAGAGATGGTGGAATTATATTAGGTGGTGGAGATATGGCTTACTGGGAGTCTACAGAATTATATGATGATGATAAACCTCAGATATGGAATGCTTCTTCTAATATTATCTGGGGTTCTAGTAATCCTAATCATGATTTATGCGGTAAACCTATAAGACATCATAAGTTTCCAGATAATGCTTTAGATGATAGTCCTGAAATAATCACTAATCACTATGACCCTAATGATGGGTCTATGATTAGAATCATGGGTGTTGAATTTGATAACATAAAACCTCCTTTAGACAATGAGGGTAACCCTATTACAAACATTGTAGGATATGAGATATTAAGAGGTTCAAGAGAAGGTAATAAAACTATCCTTGCAAAAGGAATGATTAACAATCTTAGAGAGTATATAACCACTGATAAGAATACTACTAGAACGCATTTGTATCCTAATTATCCATATAACCCTACAGCTCCAGACCCTAAGTTTAAAAACGGTACTGTTGTTGTAGACCATTTTCTTAGTAGTCTATCTACTGTGTATAAAGGTCCCGGTTTATTTGAAAGTTCTGAAGACCAGCTTGAGAATGTTGATTGGAATGCGTTCTTAGAAGATGATGCACCGCTTGGTTCTGACCAAATGTATTTTCCTGACGGAACCAACATAAAGAAAAACTTAGTTACCTTTCATTCACCAGAAACTAATTTCAGAAACCCTTTTCTCTCAGCAAAAGAGATAAAGGTGTATGGTGAATTACATGGAACAATGGTTGGTCAATTTCAATTTCCTAAAGGTCATCCTAGACATAAATTCATAACTAATACTTCATTCTTTGTATCAGCTATAATAGGAATAGGATATGCAATGTTACAAACAGAAGGTCAAAAGTCTGTTAGATATAATGCTCCAAGAACTGATTTTGGAGGTACTTATACTGAGATGGGAATATCTGGAGGTGGTAGTACTGGTCTATTTGGACCTTCCGCTGTTGCCGCAGCTGCTCAAATAGCTGCTAACTCTGGTGCTAATATAGCTGCTGGTGTTACTAATAAAGTAGCTAATCATAGTATGTTCACCTTATTTACAAGTATGTTAGGTATGGATCCTAATACTATCCGTGATACATCTTTAAATGTATCAGGTCAAATAGCAGGAGCTATTGGAGGTACGGGTGGTTCAATGGTGTATAGCCGTGATGTATCAGCTTGGGGTGCTACACCTGATTTATTAAGAGTCATTCAAGGAGTACCTTCATTCTTATCTTATTGGGGTGAGGGTATAAATAAAATGCTTGATGTAATATACGCTTTTACTCCTTATAGACAATACGCTTTACAACAAGTATCTCATTGTTTTTATAATAGGTTTTCAAGACC
>Ga0224501_10003029_pt1 | contig 13235 bp, 10 predicted proteins | sample SF_Oct11_sed_USG_4_FD_169105 | JGI IMG/M metagenome (GOLD analysis project Ga0224501, IMG submission 169105) | Sediment microbial communities from San Francisco Bay, California, United States - SF_Oct11_sed_USGS_8_1 | ecosystem: Environmental > Aquatic > Marine > Sediment | place: USA... | reverse complement strand
TAGTGGTTAATAGCCTATTAACATGCCCATGTGTGAAGAATTCTTTTACACCATAAGGTCAGACTTACTGTAGTTTTATTTGATCGTGAATTCTAAATCTCCTGTTCTTTATCATAACCCATTTTTGTATCTCAAACCTTCAGCATGCACATGTACCGAAGTAAAGCAATGACATTTATGTCACAAAGTAAAGCCACATCTATTATTCTCAAATCGCAAACTAATCAATGAGCCGGTGGGCAGTGGACTAGTCTCAGAATCAAAAGTCCGGGCTCTGTTCCCACCATCACCACCACCCTCAAAGGACTCGAATCACAGCATTTACTTGAGAAGGTCCACCTATAGAGTTATCAACTCTATGGGTCACATCATGGAAAATTCTAGAAACATATGATATCCGCGTGAAAAGAAATGATTGTCTCAAAATAACCTTGACCTTTTTGCTTACAGAGGCGAGTTCTGGTTCAGCGTATGTCCACCCAGCAGTCTTCATGGTGGTTCCTGCTGTTCTCTGCATTATCCTATTAATGCTAGTACTGCTCTTCATATATAAGAGAATGCAGCTAGTACAGCGGAGAGAACGGGAGAAAAACCGTCTAAAAAATTACCTCGAAGATAATTTATCCGCTCAGCCTCTAACCAGTGATGATTGCAGCATAGAGGTAAGATCAGTGAGAAACTTCAGCACCAATCGGATTTACTTCTCATGTGCTCACAAGCAACTGACAACAAAGTCAATCTTGTGAGTGCTCTATTTTCATAGGATGGCTGTGGTGACTAGAGACCTGGTGGGAAAAGGCTTATGCAATAACACAGCGCCGTTGAGACTTAGACGTTGAGACTTAGACGTTGTTTTACCACATACATGTGTCTGAGAGTGCTGCAAACGCATAGACAACTTACTGGTTAGGATGCCTCAGGTGCTGCGCAACCAATACGAGTTAACTTTAACAGCCATTTACAGACACACCCATTGGACAGCCTTTACCTTTTTTTAATCACGTATTATGACAAGACGCACCAGCGCGTGTAGTGTATTGTTTGAATACCATCTGTGCGAAGGCCTGTCCCATCCGGTGTATAACTGAACAGTAAACCGCTGGGCAGTGCGATCACTAAATAACACTCACTCATCTCGTCTGAAACTGCGGTTTTGACAGAAAAAGCTTTATTGTCCGCCTAACACCTGAACCGATAGGCCATTAAGCGGGTTGAGTATTGATCTGAATTGATGCTTTGTTATCATTCAGTTTTATTTATGTCCTCTTGTTATTTTAGTTGCCTGATCCTACCAGCGGCAGTGGATCTGGTATGCCTATGTTGGTTCAGAGGACCGTCGCTAAAAGCATCACATTGCTTGAACAAATAGGTAAATACACTCGGAAAAACAAACCACATCTTTTTCGTATTTTTTATTTTCCCTTAAGCTATTCGCGTGGGGCTCTGAGTATTCCCGAGTACGAGAAAGCAGTCAGCTTCATAGCTCATGATAATACAATTAGGTTGACAGAAAAGAGCCAAGCTAGTGTTTGTTTTCTATGTAATTGAATTAAAGCAAATGATTTGTACGCCTGCCCCCTCGCTTGGGGCGTTATAGGTATTACGCATACTTCACGCTCATCAGATGTGTCGCGTTAAGTGAATAATAAGAAAAAATTAGTCCATGCTTTTGTATACGATCGCTGCCGCTCGGTCTGAGGACCACCTGCTAGATAGATCCGACTAACCATTGTCATCGTTATAGGCACTGGCAAGTATGGCAATGTATACCATGGCCTCTATCAAGGGGGATCTGTCGCCGTGAAGGTATTCTTGTCCAAGGATGTGGACAGTTGGTCGAGAGAAAATGAGATGTACACAACCCACCCTCTGAGACACGAGAATATCTTAGGATTCCTAGCATCTGACATGATCTCATATGAGTCAGTAACTCAATTTTGGCTGATCACTCACTACCACGAAAACGGCTCTTTATACGATTTCCTCAACAAACCGTACAACATTATGACGCCAAGCCAGATGATGGTGATGCTATACACAGCAGCGTCTGGCTTGGTTCACCTACACACTGAGATCTTTGGCACGCAAGCTAAACCAGCCATTGCTCATCGCGATATTAAGGTATGTAACGTAGCCGACGTACATGTATATAGAAAGAGCCCTGTAGATCCAAGTAGTAACTTGTCCATCCACCTCACAGTGCATGGATCCGCACATCTGGCTTCAAACCTGTGTGGTAGTAGATGGACGCCTTGTTGTTTTTCATCCAGCTGTGGAAATCCTAGTCACCTGGGTTTACCCCACTGGTTCGGCTAGTTACGCATGAGTGGTGCCCAGGTCCGGCTGCTTAGTAATCCCTAGCTAATCTTATTCTGTCACTCAGCCCTTCTGTCAGACCAGAAATCCAAATTTTTTGCTACAAGAGTGAACACAAATTCACAGAAAATCTCCACTCAAAAGAAAACAACCAAACAGGTACTTCTTAATTCAAAGAAACTGAAGAGAATTTCAATTGCATGAGCCTGCACTGAAACAGTTCATTTCTGTGACAAATCCCATCCAACCATCACACAAATTCGAGAAACTTTCTATCCAAGAGACAAAATCCTTTGCCTGTGTGAGTCTGAAAGTTTATCATGCTCTATTGTAGAGTAAGAATATACTTGTGAAGGCGGACGGCTCATGCTGTATAGCTGACCTAGGACTCTCTGTTACTCATCAATCAGAGGGAAACCTACTAGACCTGGGTAACAGTCGCAAGGTAAGTTAGGAAGTAATAGGACAGGGGGGACGAAGCCTACTATCAAAGAGTCATCGTAGAACAGCAGTAATCAGCATAACAGCAGTAATCAGCGCGTTCTGTAACCAACTGTGACCTCGCATCACCCCATGGTCGTTAGGCGCTTTCAGAAAAGCTAACGTAGCCCTAACGCGTTGGGTAAAAGAGGGCTCTATCTTTACATTAATTCGGGTGGCCTGTGCATTAGCCAAATAGACTGGAATAATGTGAACGCGAAAATTCGCATTGGCAACTAAAAAAAAACGAAAGTCCAACGCGTTAGTCTGTCCAAACAACCATGACAGCGAGTCAATGTCTTTTTCTCGCTATCGCGCAATTGGCCCACAGTCGCCTCATTCCAACGCATTCGGTAGACTCGTCCAATTGAGCAGAAAACTCCAATGAGTATTTTCGGGCAGTACAGCGCACTGCTAGTGCGTTGGAGTAGCAGCAGGGCAACGCGGAATGAACGTTAGATTGTCTGAAAGCGCCTAATGTGTGGTACTGAAATAGTTAATGGTTTCCCATTTGAATTGGAAATCTCTGTAGCTGAGACACAGTGTAGATGGACTCTTGTGTCGAGTTACAGTGGAAGAGTGGGTTTTGTAATGACTGTAGATTAGAGCCCTTTAAGATAGGTCAGAGAACGGAAAGCGCAACCAGTGGTAGAGTCCTTCTCTCTGAAGGGCTCTATTCACACTAGTAATCAGTGGCTGGTGTAGTAGTTGAGCTGTGAGTGGTTGTCAAGCCAGGTGTTTTAAAAAGAAACTTTGGTAGGTTGCCGTGGACCCTGGTCTGTTGGGACTGCCATCTAGGTCACAGCTGGTCACGCTTGCGGTAGTAGTGGGATCAGTTTGCAGGTGTGACTTTTGGCAGTGTTAGATAGTGGATGTGGTCCAGCATCTCGGGGATATTGGCACCTGCCAGCTGGGCAGCGTTTTTTAACTGATGAGAATAGAACTAGCTATTTTATCAGTTTTGGACCAATCTTATCTCTGAATGATGACAACAGTATTACAGTGAATGTAGTTTTGATTGACTGCTTTGTAAGTGTATGTGGCTGTATGGACCTTGCAGTTAGATTATGTTGTTGTTACGTGGTTAGTTTAGCCTCACTATAGTTTTTTCTGCAGTTTGTATATATCTGATGTAAATATTTGAGGAGAGCAGAGAATTCTAGTCAGGAAATAGGGCCAATAAAAACAAAATAAGTAAAATTGGCTGAGATGAGGCTGCACTTTACCAAAGTCCACCATCTTACGCAGAATCACCACCCCAACCAACCCATGCCTCCCCCACTCCACCCCACTCCACCCCGTCTTGTGGTACCTACAAAATACTGGTAGTTGTTAAAATGATTGTAGCCCAGTGATCACTTCCACATTTTACCAAGAATTCAGCATGCAGAGTGTTCTTATCCATGGGAAATCATGTGTAGATCCGCAGCTGATTTTATCACAGCTCATTGTTAGCCATATTTACCAGATAGGCCCAAGTCTTAATATTATGTTTGCTGGTTTGACAAGAGCACATGTCACTCTTATTCATGGTCAAGGTGACGGAGCTGTAAATTCCACACTTCTTTTTCACATTCTAAGCTAAAACTGGCTGTCAACTTTGTGATTTCACGCTAACTCGCTTTTTCTTATAGGTTGGAACTAAGAGATACATGGCTCCTGAAGTGCTGGCCGAGACTATGGCCATAAATGACTTTGAGTCGTTCAAAAGAGCGGATATCTACTCATTCAGCCTGGTGATGTGGGAGACAGCGCGATGTGCCCTCAGAAATGGTGAGTAAGGCCAGACACTCATATTCATGTTATCAATACGGTGACTTTCATTTAGACGAGATGTCTCAACTTAAAATGGCTGAAGATTGAACGAGAAGGCGCATGTATTTACCTCCATTGAAAAAACTCACAAGCCGTTCAATATAGAAGTAAATGTCTTGGTTTGTTTAAGTTGTCCTGGCACAACTGAGTCTCAGACTCAGAGACTGATGAGAATTAAGGATCTAATGGCCAGAGTTTACAAATAACTTGTCTTGTCTGACACTGATTGAAAAAGTGATAACAGTATTGGCAAGCAGCCTGCCCAATCTATTCCATGCTCATCAAAATGTCTATGGAACCTGATCTGGGAGTCATCTGTATTCCAATATAAGATTGATTCTATAAAGAGAGCCAAATAAGTTATTGATGACATTATTTTGACCTCAAATATCTTGACATAACTTTTTACCTGAGACTGGAGCATCCACTGATTTTTTCAGTCATATCCTGACCAGTGTCATGGGTATGCAGCTACCCTGACCAGTGTCATGGGTATGCAGCTACCCTGACCAGTGTCATGGGTATGCAGCTACCCTGACCAGTGTCATGGATATGTAGGCACCCGATACCCTGTCATGGATATGTAGGCACCCGATACCCTGTCATAGGTATGCAAAAACTCGATGGACTGTTGATTTGGTGTTTCCCACAGTTCGTCATTAGGAGACATTTTGCTCATTTGGCTGCATGCCCTGGTGGGAGAAGTATCGGTGCGCCTTTATTTAAAGCCGCAATCTGAATCGGATGAGGTGAAATATATAGTGTTACCCATACCATTAATTGAACCAAAAATCCATGATTTTTATTCCGGTGTTCTATCCATGAAGCTACCGCTTCCGCACATCGACAGTCCTCGATGCAAAAGTTTACATAATCACCTCGTGTTAATCGCCTTTACAAGATCCTGTACAATCCATTTAAAGCCCTTAACTGGGCTCTAAATTGTACGGGCCAGTTAGTTTGGGTGAATTACTACCCATATCCTGTAAGAGATTATCTCAACTAATCTATATACGTAATCCCCAACGAAGCGTATGATACTGGTTGCGTTTCTTCTCCTCATTAACGCATACAACATCGTTTGACCATTGAACGATTTTCGGCCATTTGGTACAGTTTTGGTCAAAACGATATGCGACTCTTCTGCATTATGACACTGATTCTTAGTCAATCTCATTAGAAGTGACAGGCCCAAATGTTAATATTTATTCTAGATAAAATGGCTGCCTCTACCTTTTGTTTCGAGCCCATCTTATTGTGTATGTTTTGCGCACTTTTAGTTGTTTGACTAATGGACGCGGTTTCATAACTAATTGTATCCTTAAATTAGTAACTGTGACAGAGAGAGTAACCAAATAGCCATGAGTTTACTTTTGGTTTGCTCATCTCGAATTCACTAATGTGAGCAAATAGACTAAAATCTGATCTTTGCGGTTTTCACAACTTTTATTTCAATTCGTAAGGGTTTCTTTTATAGGACAAGCGGAGATTTATAAAACGCCATATATGGCAATGGTGAAGGCCGATCCCACATTCGAAGAGATGAAATCTGTGGTTGTCACTCAAGAGAAAAGACCTCCTATCCCATCTGGGTGGCACAAAGACAAGGTGAGACAACTCACAACAAAACTGCTCTAAAATAATATATATATATAAATGTCTGAACTCCCCTGACTCAGTCTTGTAGCGCGATGCGTCACTCTGGTCAGCGGGTTCGCTGGTCAGGTGGAGTTGGCCTTAGGTGCAGTAAACTTCTCCTATGTCGACTCTGGCCAAGCCTTATAACTTCAGCAGAAGCTAGGCTGTCATCTCCAATGATGGACGGATACGGATATGTCTATGGCTACAACCCAAATAGCCCACTGTGACATAGATGCGCTCTGTTTTTGTAATTATTAGTGTCTCAGATAATGCTTTTTTTAAAGTTGAAAGTGGTAAAACGAAAACTAGCGGTAATAAGTCAGACCAATAGGACTATTGTTCAGAGAATGGGTTTAGCTGATTGACTGTACTAATCTACTAGCGGAAGAAAATCAATCCGATTACTCAGTAAGCCGCAAAAACGGCTTAACTCAAAGTCAAGCAGGGCGCTACAAAGCTTTTGCAAATTGTCCATCATTATTAGGTGATTTAAAAGTTGAAACTTAGTTATGACATATGATAATCGGTATTGCACCTGCCCGGTCCAGCTGGTGTGATTGGGTCTATCAGTTTTTGGTGAGGAATCATTCTTGTGATGGATTACGTTTTTATTACTAGAGAAATAATCTTGTCTGTTGCGCGGTTCATCAGAGGCGCCAGGATTCCTAGCTCAGTTGGGGGCATTGTGTCCGTTTGTAATCTGATCGCCTTGTCCGGATTATGACGTGACAATAACCTAACCAACTTATCTTGTAGCTATTCCAAGGGATGACAAAGTTAATCGAAGAGTGCTGGTGTAAAAAACCTGAAGCGAGACTGACAGTACTCAGACTGAAGAAGTCCCTAGGGTATCTGCTTGAAGAAGCCAAAGATGGAAAGGAATACGTATAAAATGACAACGACTGGCGTTATAGTGTGGTCGAATGTATATATATTTTGTATTTACCGGTTTCTATCTCATGAAGGAGTCTGGAGACTTACCAGAACCTACATAGAAATAGATATACTTACTGATTTAAGAACCTCTCCTATAAACGATAATACTTAGCCATAACTTATTTGTGCATCCTGCATACCTTTGTGTACATGTATATACTTACCATGATATTATAAGATGACCGAAAAGCGTTTTGTTAAACGCTTTCTTACCAAAGTAGAGATATATTATATATTGTACAGTGTTTTATGGCTATATAGTAATCAACTGTCTCATGTTATATGTACATGTTGACCTACGCTGTGAAATGTGTACGTTCACACTTGTACACCCACACTTTCTTGCCTTTTTTCAGTGTCACATTTTATCTGTTTGTCCGACGACCAACAATTTATTACTCCTCCCATAATTGATACAGCTGTCAGTTGATACCAAAGCTTGTATACCAAAGAATGTTCTTTAAAAATAAAATTATTCTCTGTGAAATAATTTATCATGATGTTTCTTGACAAATGTGTAGGAGGTGGGTTCAATAGAGACCACATGCACTGATGAAATGTAAGGAGTATGCATCACACTCTTTCCACGGTTATCAGTTGTCCATGGCCTGGAGGCGCTGTGGTGGGGATGTGTAATAGCAGGGAGGGGCTGTGGTGGGGATGTGCTGTAGCATAGAAAAAACTGTGGTGGCGAGGTGCTGTGGGAGGGAGGCGCTGTGGTTGAGTGTTTCAAGTGTTCGCCTCTGGCACTGAATGTCTCAGGTTGAAAACAATTTGTACGTGCACGGGAAGCAAACTCACAATCTGAGCTTCCCTACCCTCTGATTTAAAAGCGTCTTACACATTTTCATAGTGCTTATCCTTTAGCAGAATACAGACCGTGGGGCCCGGAGCAGATACATGTATTAGATGCTCTATATTATACATGAAGGGGCTCTACTGGACACATGCAATCATTGGAATGTTATACATACCTAATCCGCTCGCTTTCCGGATAATCGTCAGCGAGGAATGAGATGGTGTGTGCATTAAAGTCCTCTACTAAGGAGAGTCTATAGTTGGTGCTAAGCTAAAACCGGTGAAACACAAACCTTTAACCCACGGCAGCCTAACCATAAGCCTCAGTATGAGGCGGAGTATTGAACTGACTCGCCAATGTTGAGCCATAATAGTTAAAACAAGCTTTTAACCCGACAGCGTCACAATGACAGTCATGCGGGAAAGACTATAGCGACGTGTCCAGCGTGAGATACAGTGAGAACTTCGAGGCATTACAAGATTTAAATACTTTGTTTTTTGAATTGAAAAGTTAAAGGGCTAAATTGCTCTGTTCAATTTAACGAAAAGTTAGCAATTTGTCACCTCCCTAGCAAAATAAGTCAGCTAGTGAGTGGATTGGGGTCTTATTATTCTGTAGATAGGTAGATTCCATAGCAAAAGCCGGTTTCCTGGATAATCATTGATGTGGGGATAATACCGGAAGGAGTATCTACAGATGTTCCTGCAGCTGCCGTAAGGCCTGCAAGGGATTAGGAATGCTTGTCATGTATGGAAAGTGGATAATCTACAGATGTTTGGTATAAACAACTCCTCCGGTGTATGACACACCGAGATTACTGAACAGATTACAAATAAACTAAACTACGTACACTACATACGCTACGTATGGGACGTAAGCTATGTACTCTACGTGTACTACATGAGCTGTGTATATTATCTACACTATGTACACTACCTATACTATATGTATTACCTACACTATCTATACTATCTACACTACATATACTATATGTACCCTATGTATACTACATACTAGGCACTGTGGTTGAGTGGTTAGAGCTCTCCCCATTGTTGCTGAAGGTCTCGGGTTCAAAATACAGCTTGTGCATGGTGGTGAAGAAGAGGAGAGGCGCCCAACCTCCCTTATACCATTGGCGATAGAAGCTGGTTCTCTAGCAGCCACTTCCCACATGGTCATTATGGGCTATGGGAACAACCTTTATGATTTACGCACACTACACGCAATAATCCTCATCTCTGGATTGTGTTTTAGTACCCGAGCTCATCGCATCCAAAGTGAGCGCAGATATGCAAGCGAGTTTGTACGTATAAATCTTTTGCTCAGATTTTCGGATGCTCTAAGATTTTTATCAAAATTAGAAAACAGGAAATACCTGTGTTTACTATCTATGTATCTATCATATGTATATAAGTTTTTCCAAAAGGACTGAATCACAGAACATGTTCGGATCCAGATGCTAAATAAACGAGGCCCTCCCATAAAGTTACCCGCTCTGTGGGGCACGCGGGTTTAAGCAGAAAGTCTGCTTATGGCGCACCCTGGAAAACGCTAAGCCAAAGACTTAGCAGGCTAATTCCACTCCTGACAGTTTTTCTGTCATGGAGATAAGAAAAAGTAGAACAGAATGTATGTTTTAAAGCGAAGGGTCATAATGGCAGTGTCTCATTACTCAGTTGTATTTGCGAATTATTTACAGGGAATTGTTCTCTCATTAATCAACGCCAGGGAATCGGTAGCTTAGTGGACAGCGCCGTGGGGACCCTTGTTGGATTTCCGGTTTGGGAACCACTTTTTGTTTCACCCTTGCTAGATTTGGATCATGACCTTAGAAGAGGCTCGCTCACGGGGTATAACCCTCTCCATGAGGCACACTGATGTTAGCAGAAACTCCTCTATTGATGCATCCTTCTTCTTTTGATCTCCATGACAGAACAGTTGCCAAAAAATAGCCTATTACGTCTTCGACTCAGTGTTTCCCAGGGTGCATCAATAGGAGACTTTCTGTTTGCACCCACATACCCCATAGAGAAGGTAGCTCTATGTAAGGGCCTCCTTTATTTAACGACGGGATTCGAATCGCGAAACGCGAAAGACAAAGTTCTTGCCTGAACTGGAAATCGAACCAGGGAGCCCCGGGTGCAAGGCTCAGTACGATATCCACTAAGCTATCGATTTATTGATACACCCTGAGAATCACTGAGTCAATGAGTCAGTAGGCCCATTTCTGCTGTTACTCCGGACACCGCTCAGAAGACGCAAAAAGAACATTACAGACTCATTGTCGAGTTCGAAGACACAAGCAGCCATAAGCAGTTACATTACCGAGAAAATAATTACCGCACATGCATAAATATAGTATAGACATTTTCTTATATCAATAAACACCAAGTCCCAGTATATTTTATACTCTGTACTGCAAAAGCTATCTTTGTTCTGACATAGAAGGACATCCTTCGTGTCACTGTTATGATGATTCTTCCTCGACTGGCAGAGGGCAAAGCAGATCACGACAGCTTGGGCTAGCGGCCGACTTGGCTGGCTGGTAAAGGCGATCAGGGATTTCTTGCTCATGGAATTATAATCTGTAATAGTCTAATCTGGGGGCTTTGTCACTTCTGACCACAATGTGGATTGGGGACTAAACCAAACAGGATATGAGGGAAACCCGTATCAATACTCTGCCAGGGTAGAGTAGCCAGGGAAAGGGGCTGAATGTCTCTCCCAGAAGGGCTATGGGTTGTATGTTCAGTTCAGTTTGCCATAGAGCAGTTTGGTTCATATAGGTATCTCTGTTGGTTACAGCTCTCTTTGCATATTTCATCCCATCTCTACACTCTTTGATGTTATCATTTATTCTGTTAGTCTTCATCCCCTCATCTCTCTAACTGGGAGACTGAGTGTCAGCCGAGCATGCCATACCTCAGGCTTTATCCAGGCGAGGTATGACCCCCGCACAGGTCTCAGCTGCAGATTTTACCCCAACAACACAGTTCTACTCTCTGAATTTAGATAAGTCAATATGCTCGCCGTTTGTCATTGCCTAGCCTATACACCACCTGGTGAACACTGGTATGCCTCATTCATGCATAGAATCACAATCAATTACCAGCTGGTATCTCCAGGTGTAGCCGCCTAAACCAGACCCTAGTAGTTCGTCAATAAGATTGATTTGAGACAGCACTAACAGCACATCCGTTTACTGGAAGCTCTCTGCGGAACCTATGGGTGGTGACAATTTGGCGTGAAGTTCACCTCTCCCTTCTCGTTAAGAATAGCCGAATTCTCAGAGGGTGACATGAAAACAATAATGATGACTTAGGTTTGCCGACCACCAACATCCAAGGACCATCCATTCAGTCTTGTAGCTGGTGCTTCAAACCAAAGTAGGAGATATCAGGGTAGTGTGAAGCTGGCTTTAGACATAGTCAGTTTCTACAAAACCAACCCTGCCTAGCCTGCAACTTCGCTGGTTATGGTATAATTGGAATAACGACTGATGCCGGGCCTTCAATTCGGTGTGAATATCCTACTGCAAAAAGATAGCAAAGTGGATGGTGCTGGCGTATTTAGTAAGCGGGTGAACCACATTTCAATCACTTCTGAATTGAGTAACCTCCGTTGGAAATCAGTTTTCTTCAAATTGAAACGGGGTCACATGGATAGCTACTAAACCTAATGGTGTTTCCTGACAGTATATATAAATGGAGGTAGACTCAGTTTTCATGGCTACTCATTTTAATGCACGTCGATCAAGGTATACTGGAACTACAAAAAATATCACAGGTACAGAATTAACTTCTGTAGGCTCATGTGGCATCGCACCAAAAAAATCTCATAAATACATGGATAAAATAAAACTGAGACTCCAAACTGTGAGAGCTAAATTTGTGAAGCGTTCGGTCTGAGGTGTATCAGACTGTGATTTGATTATGTATCTGAATGAGTAAATTTAAAACCCATACCATTGAATGAGATAGATAATAGTAGTCTATGGTTGGAAGCTATAAGGGGACTCTCCTGTATTGCAGGAGATATTGTCTAATATATCTACAGGCGCTTCATAGATTGCAAACGGGAGCCTAACATCATGCAGGCGCGGTGACAATATAGAACAGTCATTCAGCGCTACCTGTGGTTAGTCTCCTCAAAACATAATATCGTCATCATCGTCATCATCGTTAGCTACTCTGGAGGTCTGTGGACGGGATTTGACTCGCGGTGATCTTTTCACACTGCCGGATGAACGCCTGCCACGACGTGGCGTAATAATTTCATCGCTAATATTCTCATCCTCGCCGGCCGAGTCTAGCTGTCCTGTAAACAGAGAGAAATGCCCGATTGAGTTTCTGTCTGGGTTGTTTTTTCTCTACTTGGCCATCCTATTTAACGAACCTCCTCGGCCTATGGCTCGATGTAGCAGTAGGAGCTAGGAATTATGTAAGGAGCTCATACTCACAGTGGACGCTCAGCGTTACTAGAACTTGAACCCACGATCTTTCGATCATGAGGCAAGCGCTGTAACCATTGAGTTATCCTGTTATTCCCATTATATCATTCTTTTTCCCTAACCCGCGTATCAGGATCAAAGCGCATTGACGCCAACCTTTGCAAAAGACCCTAGGCAAATTTGCGAATGGATTTTATATTGAATCAGGCTGTTACGTGTGGTTCTGTAGGTACAAACTTTGGCCTTCATTGCATATGCTGCAAAGTTTAGATAGGGGTTTGACAGTCTCGTGGAGCAGTCATCGAGCCCAGTATCCCAGACTAGATATGGGAGATAAAACAACAAAATCGAACCTTGCTTGCATAACACACAAGCGGAACAGTAACATTTGCAACCTGTAATAGAGTTCGTGATTACCATTCAAATATCACAACTATCAACATCTCCTGTAACAAAAGATGACCAGGGTGTCATAGAGAATGTCCTTTATGTTACTGGGCTGATCTATGCAGCGCACCTTTATCACTAATTACCTGGCAACAGCATTTTGGGTTTTAAAAATTATTTTGACTGGTGATTTAAAAATAATTATGTTTACTATAAACTTGTGAAAATTTAGAGAGGCTGTGGAGCTGCGTTTCCGTGGCCGTAGGGGAAAACTGTCCCGAAATGATGTCATTGGGCAGTATTGGGGGAGGGGGGGTATTACCTAATGAGACTTTAGCCGGGCGATCAGGGCCTCTTTATATATACATATATACATATATACATATATATATATATATCTATATATATATA
>Ga0224501_10003028_pt1 | contig 13235 bp, 11 predicted proteins | sample SF_Oct11_sed_USG_4_FD_169105 | JGI IMG/M metagenome (GOLD analysis project Ga0224501, IMG submission 169105) | Sediment microbial communities from San Francisco Bay, California, United States - SF_Oct11_sed_USGS_8_1 | ecosystem: Environmental > Aquatic > Marine > Sediment | place: USA... | reverse complement strand
CACCAGTGTTTTAACAAAATTTAATTGCGTAACGAAAAGTTATTGGTTTTGTATGACTTCTTAACACAGGGTCCTGGGTAGGTGTTGCTTGCTCTCGTGTTATTTGACCAAACTGGTTTGCTGAAACGGCAGCATTGAGTAAACGGCAGCATTGAGTAAACGGCTTTCATTGAGTGGCTTCAGCCATTTTCTATTTATCCAGTTGGTTTATGTAATAATCTGCTTTACCATGCCAGAATTATGAATCATATCTAACTATGCATATTTTCCTACCATTGAAGATTATTATGACTATTTACCAATGAACAGGTATAGCTACATTAGGTTAGATGCTATATACTATAGTGACAGCTGAAAACATTCAAATATGAATGCTTATTTTATGCAATACTAAAATACTAATACTAATAATGTTAATACTAAGGATGTTCTATTCAGGCATGTTGGCCCTCTTTAACCTACAAGCCTGGCAATGGTTGTCAATCTGAACTATATACAAGAGCCTCACAGAAGCTTGGCATGACTGGAGCCTGAACCCTTGAACTAAGCCCTCCCACCCTTGAACAGTAGCTTTTGAAATAAGGTTGACAATTGCAAGTAGTAGACTTGTTTTGAGTCGCAGTCAAATGTGCAACAGCCATTTTGGAAAACTCAGCAGTGAACATTTGCACCACCACATAAACAAACGAAAAGAATAAATTTGATTCATATATTCCGTCCATTCCACATGTCACCGTCAACACTCACATCTTGATGCAACAGGTGTAACTCAATGCTAGCATGAATGTCCAGGTTTTCTCATCAGTTAGTTAGGTATATACACTTTACATTATCACCCCTTCGAAGGAAACGTAACGTAGTTAGTTTCTGAGAAGGGGGTATAGTTGTACAGGGGTGCCAAAACCAGCCAATGGTAAGCCTTTCGCAAGATGTACCTGGCTACAGCGGCGCGTGCCCCAATGTCCGATGTGCGGAGTGGCTGGGAAAACGGATTACGCTACACCTGGGTCTGCACGCGACCGGGTAGATCCCGCGCATCGCGGCGTTAAGTTGGTGTGCCGTTAGTGCCTGCTTGCTCGAAGTAGGTCCAACACCGGTGTGAGCCAGTCAGCGGTTGTTGCGAAGTTCGCGTAAAACATTCTTCGTGAGCGCTGAATTTGCAAATTCAGTCAGCGGCCTTCTCCGCTAGAGGTCGTTGATAGCTGTAGGAACGCAGCGCCGTTGTTACTGACAGCCGGTGGTAACAGCGGTCTGCGTTAGAGGTCAAGGACTAGAACCAATTGGCTAAAGCCCGCGAGCTCAAGCGAAGGCCGCGCGTGCGCCGTTTGGCATTTCCGACTGTTCGCTTTCATAGCGTTTCGCTTTGCGTGTTTGTGCTGGCCCTGTAGTTTCCTTCGAAGGGGTGCTCTCTTGCCATACACTGCCAATGGTGCCCACTGTTCGTTGAGGGGTAGTTGCTTGCAATAGGCGGTGCTGGCATGGCTGGTACACACATATAAAAACTAGATCTCCCCCAAATTTTGAGGTAACAGGTGCAGATCAAAGCTGTAATGCTACTGTTCAGGTGCCCCTGCAGACACACAGGCACACAACATCATTTACATTACACATACAAGTAATAAGCTAAAGATTTCCTTCCGCCCAGTTCCTAAAGGTAAAAATCACTATGAAGCGGTGCGATGATACTGACCCGCATGTGGTGCTCCATGCTAAGCCATAACTGGTGAAAAAACAAGTATCTATCACGTCAGCTTCGTCATACCAGTGAAGACCTCATATAAAACAAGAAAATACCTGAAGGTGGTGAAGTATCGACAGAAGAGAAGCGCCTCATTTTAGACATACTCCTACTAACTACGCTCATTCGACGATCATTCAGTCCTGACAGCATCATTTCGGGTAGCGCCGAACTTCTTCTGTCTGTGGTACCGACGCTACTAAGACTATCCATTGTCTCTATCTTTTAACTGATGACGCAGTAGTGGTGATGGTATCTTAAAATAACTGACTGCCTGGGTCACCGCAACCCTACCGTTCATCAATGTCTCTTTGACAATTGATCTGATTTTGGTTTCGGAAGGTCGGGTATACAAAAGATCTTCAAAACAGTTATTAAATCCTATTCAAGCTACAGATAATAAGTAGCTGTGTGTTGTTCAGCGTGCTGGCCTATAAAGTATTCTATCAATGATGGTGAAGTTTCTATCGAGATTTTAAGAATTGGATCAATACTGAACTATTAGCTCAGTCAGACGCATTATTGAACTGCTAAAGTCCGCAAATAAAGTCTTTTGTTTGCTGCCAAGAAATTGCTTTTTAGAGTCTCGGAGTGAGGCAGTGAGTATATTTACTGCTGTCAGATTTATGACTAAACCAAGATTTGTTGTCGTCCCAATACCAGTTTCAAACAACCGTGTTGACAATTGAGTTGAGAGTGTGTACACGATCCGAACATGAACTTTGAAGGATTTCCATTGTTTTTTCAATCAGAAACAATCCTAATGATTGTTAGGGTAAGCACTCATACACAATAATAACACTTAGGCCTGATCGTGACTTTCATAAAGCACAAGTTTATCAGGAATAGCATTGTTCTACTGTGCCCTCAGCAACAGGCTGTGTACGCTGAAATGGAAAGTCTGTTTACAATGTGGGAGTTTACCTCTCATGCCCCATCTGCTATGTTTACGAGACATTGGATGCGCTATTCACTAGCTGATGCATAATTATGATTTTTATCAGGCACGCCTATACTGGGTCTAGGTATTTACTAGGAGCAAACAACCTGCAGGCACATTTTAAGGGCCTCCCACACCCTGGCAAATGGTGATGTAGCACCGAGTACTCAGTCTCATTGACTGCAATCTTGTGAATTGGGGAAAACACTTGCTAGTTCTCACAGCTTCATTGTACACACGTGGCATCCCTTGCGAAAATTCGCCATCTTTGTCATTCCTGAAAATTCGATAAAACTGTTTATGACACATCTCTGTTAAAAAGTCATTCATACTAGGCATATCCGTAGCTTTCAGTTGTTGTTCGTAATTAAGATCACCAGTGGCGCAAATAATTTTGATGGCTAGCTTTCGGATCCTCTCCAGCTTGATTATATTGTATTTACTCGAAAAACTTCCACACAGGGGCAGCATAGGTTAAAATGGATTTGATATGAATCTGATAAAACAATTTAAGACCGCTCGGATTCATTCCCATGTTTCTTAACTGTCTCATTAAAAACAGTCTGCTGTTACTTAGAAAAAATAAAATAAATATGTCTACTAAAAGTCTGTCAATAATTACTCCCAAAAATTTTGTTTCTGGCAAAGGGCTGATAGTGACACCTTGGAAGCATATCTCCTTATTGACCTCCGAATAATTTGTCAAGTGGATATTTGAGATTACAATCTTACTAGAATTCAATATCATAATATCATCATTAGACGATTATGCAGCTGAAGAAATGGCCTCTTTTTACATTGTCTAAATTTTCTACTGATAAATCATTAACATATATTCACCAGGGGGAGGCCCCAGCTTAGTGCCATGGGAGGCACCTATCTCAAGGGGTTTGTATTGAGATCTAACCATGCCTGATCGCACGCAGCGGTGCCTGTTAGTGAGGAAGCTAAGGATAAGACCCACTATACTATAACTGAAACCTAATGCTAACATTTTGGTGAGTAGTATCTCATGTCGCGTTCTGTCGAAAGCTTTACCACAGTCAATATAGGCATTCTGGATAAAAGGAACATCAGGCCGATCTAATTCTTCCGTCCAGTCATCTACTAGCTTTAATAGCGCACCAGTGGTACTAAGCTTTTGCTGGTATGCATCAGTTTCGTCAGCCAGCTGGTCTGTTTATTAGCTAAAAGTGTCACGTCACTGCTAATTGCTATAGGAGTGTAATTCAGTCTCATGGATTGACATGGAGGAAAAGTGTTACTAAAGTGAAAATGGGGCTTCAAGATCTCACCGAGGAGACGCTGTAGTGAGAGACGCTGTTCACCCAGCGCCCTCTTGTACAAATATGCTTTGGGGCTCCGTACCCAGAGTCCACCCAGATTTTAATACCGGTCTGACTGCTTGCTTGTACATAAAATTTGACTGGCATGCATGGCGCCACGTCTATTCACAACAGCCTAACTCACAGTTATGCTACATTACCAGTTGATATGCCGGAGGGGTTTTTGTACCATTGTGAAAGTTGCCCAAGTGGTTTTCCAGGTGTTGCGTCGTGTATTCACAACTTCTTTGAAAATTATAGGATCGATTAGGCTATAAATAAAACCTCTTTTCTCCTTGTCTGCCCAGTCAATCGATTGAAGGATATGCATCCACTGTATTTGGAATGGGTTTTAGAAATCGTGGCTTCGCAATGCCAGTTAATTTTTATAGCCTGGAGTCACAAAAAATATACTCTATATGTGGGTGGAGTAGATTAACAGGCTTTAGGCTACATTTGGTAAGGTGCTGCTATAATTATCCCCACTATAGGGGTGGCAGATAGGTCGGTGCATAGAGTTGTACTTCTCTACTAACAAGTGACCGGTCAGTGGCTGAAGATTGTTAGATCCGGGGTTTAAACTCAATCATGTCACGCTACTGCTACGAGTCTGAGCTCTTCACATCATTCCCAGCTACTACCACTCTAGAGCAAGTTTCAGGGTGCATATGAGCTATGAGCTATTTAGGTATATGCACATGTATGTATTGAGTGCATGCCATTCTTAATTAGAAGAATTTGCAAAATCGAAGAAAAAGCTGGCAAAAGCAGGCAGCATTGAAGTTTTCACTTTTCGGCTTGAATCACAGTTTATGTTGGTATAAAAAAGCTCATGAGTTTAGCGTCTCAAAGTCTCAAACCTACTCCACTAACTTTCCTTTTGGACTGACTGGCATTCCTATGCTCATACAAGTATTTTTCACCTTGACTTCTTCTCACTACATGATCCTTAAGGGATAGCGGAATACCTCACTCATAGAGCACTGGGCTGCCATTAACCAAAAGAGAAGCATCCTTCTCAGGTAGGGCATTGATACTGACCCGCTCAAGGTGCCCCATGCTAAGCCATAACTGGTGAGTTAACAAGTACAGTATTTGACTGGGCAAGTCCACAGCAACTGTAAGGAAGCCATGGGCGAGAAAAACTAGTACACCTAAAAGTCTGATGCACGGAGAACCTCAGTTTCGAATACCCTTGGCTGGCGAATTGGATTTTTAATGCTAGGTCAATAGTTACATGTAAGTCTGTTTGATGTTTTTTATGCATTGTGTTTTGTTTCACAAATCAATTATAAAATCAATCCTTATATCCGTGGCATCTCAAGCACACTATTCTTACCTCGGCGTAGTATACGCGAACTTGGTACAGTTGCTGTAGTAACCATGTTTCCGTTTCCCGCTGCGCGTTCGCTAGGATACGTATGGAAAAACTTATCCTTGTTGCAGGTCTGAACTTAGGTGTGTTTACGAACAATGGTACCTATCAACTGCTATTATAGCCAAATCAATTGCTACTGCAGCCTGTGAGATTATTTTTTGTCATGCATTCTAAAGGTCCAACATGTTATCTTATTTACATTACCTGACATATCACAAATAACCTAACCTACAGCTAACAAAAATGTGTTGGCTAATAAGATAGCATCAGTGAAATGTGACCAGTTAAAAAGGTTCTTTAGATACGGACAACCCATGGTCATAAGCAAAGAGTATGAAATGGTGCCAGATTGCCCCATAAATATACACTATTATGTCTATAATAGACCAGAAATCAACCATACGAAATGGTTACCTAAATCTCTGTTAATATGAGCATGCACAATGCAATACCCTGGGTTATCACAGTTGGAGTCGAAGAATGTTTTAAATGCACTGAGAGGTACGGTATGGGAGGAGTACATGCTTAGTGAAATATTGTACAATAGTCACTATAATAGTGTACATGCTCGGTATTTAGATGCAATCTTCATATAGCATAGAACGCTATAGGAAAGGATTGCTGATTTACATTGACAGAAAAAGCTTCATAAGGACCATTGCAATCAACATACACCCTCAACCTAATATGCCCTTACATTCTTTCTTCTATGAGAACATCCATGAACTACCGTAATCAAGTCTAGTGAAATCGCTTGCTCTCTATTAGCCCGAGATGCTGACTATTACAGACTCAGTCTTACCTTATGCTGACTCTGTCTCACCCGGATAAGATCCACTGATGACTGTGGCGTGTTATTGTAGAGAATTGCGTTAACACATGTACACTTTAGCTCCACAATTACCACTAGCTGGATTAGAAATGCAGTCTAACTAGTTAAACTTTAAACATTTTCTGTTAATTGTAGTCAAGGAAAAGAATTGAGTATGGTGTAATCCATTATGCAGGATATTTACTTAACCAACACACTAAAGATAAAGAGTGTGATTTTCTTTCATGCTGGGTTTCTCCCAGCAATGAACTAATTATAATCGCCACTTGTAGCAATACATTATAAATGAAATGGTAAACCTGTAGTTCATATTATAAAACATCACGCCGGCTCTATTGAGTGTGCCATACATTTTATGGTATACAATTAAACAAAGGAAGTATTCAGGTTCGTTGATTAGACTGACTGTAAGTCGAATAGAAACATGAGTGCAATCTAAACCTGGCTTTGCTGGCTTTCATGACGTAGGAACACGCTTTACTCAATCACCGTCTATTTCCAGCAAATCCTAACAATAATTTACGACTATAGTTTATCTGATTTAAATCCTCTATATAAAGCTATCACACCTATGCAAAATAACTAAGAAGTGACATTGGCAAATTTGTGACTGAATATATACTACACAAAGCAGGTATATGAGAAGAGGCAAGACCGTTTTTCATGCGCTTGATTTATCCGCACAAGCTTTTCATCCTTTTTAGCCTGCGGCTGCATCACCACTTCGCGTTGGCAAGTCAAATTGTTCTTAAAGTATTCTCGCTAAATTCACACTGTACAATTACTCTAGGCAAACCTTGAGAATAAACATAAAATTACACAAGTCTAATTTAATCGAATTCACAAACTGAATACCCTAGATTAAATGAGCTCAATTCCCAGTGTAGCGGAAGGTGCGAGCACTTTTATCATTGTGAATACCACCATCACTGGTCTAATATGTGCACGTCTAACATACATAAATTAAACTCTTAAACATCTTAAATGCATTTACCACAGGTGTGCCCAGACAGCGGCTGGGGGGTGTCTGCACACAGCTCCTCGGTTCAGGATCGGTGCTCTCACTCTCAGTGCACTCAACGATATACCCTTTCAGTGCACTCAATCATCTACCCTCTCATCTACCCTCTATCATCTGCTGACAAAAACAGCTGATAAGCTCGCATGATTCTTATTCTGAAATCTTCTTAGTTGGACAACGTAATTTTCGGCTGTAGTAGTCTAAGTGGAGTTAAGAAGAATGATATCCTGGCTAAAAATGGCGCCCTTTACCCCAAACCCCAATTTTTAACAAAAAGGTTGGGTACAGCTGGTTTCTATACCATAAACTTTTGCTCAGCCTGTACGCATCTACCATACGCTTTAGCCCAACCTGTACGCATCTACCATACGCTTTAGCCCAACCTGTATGCATCTACCATACGCTTTAGCCCAACCTGTATGCATCTACCAGAAGTTGTTACTCTATAGTGGTGATCCGATGAAGGAGAACGTGCCAAGTTACGTATCAACTTGGAATCGAACCCGGGTCAGATGTGCCACCCACTATTCAACCACCTCTCAATTCATCATATGCCTCGGGCCCCTCCTGTCTGCATTTACCATGAGCTACCATATACGCACGCAGCGCAGCATGCCTTTACTGTAGATGACCTTGTGACTGAAGCTTGTCATGCTATAGTGGGAAGATAATATATTTAACCCATACATGATAACAATATGCACTGGATCTTTGAAAGAGTTTTTCTCATGAGAAATTATAGCTGCCCTGCCCAGATGAGAGTATTAAAATGAGATTCACACAAAATGTTACAACAATACGAATGGAATTATTCATGTACTCCAAGCCTCTAGTTTTTTCCAACCATAATAGTAAGAATCTGTAGTAGTCAGGCTGACCATGAGCCATCGAATGAGCCTGTTATTCGATAACATGCAGTTCCTTGCCGACAGCGGTGAAAGCTTCAACCGCTCTGTCAATATCTTCTTCCGTGTGGCATGCAGAGATCTGCACACGGATTCTGGCCTCACCACGTGGAACGACTGGGAAGTTGAATCCTATTACATAGATACCTCTCTCTGAAGAATAAATTGGGTAGTATAAGATATGATAGTATAAGATGGGACAGCGTGAGATGGGGCTGGATAAGATGGGCAGGGCAGGGGAAGGGCAGGGCTTCGACAGGATGGGATAGGCGGTAAAGGATAATTTTATTTTGCATACACCGTATAACATAAAATAGTCCACGGGACAAATCAATTATATACACTCCAGACATTCGCTAGCTAACATTTGAAAAAGTCAGCACGTCTTACATTTCAAACCTGTTTAAACCATTTCCAATGCTGTTGCTTCAACAATGATACTTAAGCAGTGGGAAAAATCAACCACATATTGCAACTTACCGAGCATTTTGTCTGCAAACACTTGTGATAAACGCGCATCGCCCAGCATCACTGGACAAATTGGATGCTGACGATCACCCTACAAACACACAGTATACAGGATTTATAATGGATATTACCAACATCATACTTAGAGGGCAACATTCCCACTAATCGATAGAAAAGTGATGAGAGCCACTTTCGATTAAATAAATGTGGACCTTGCGTGTTAGATTGGCCATTTGGTAGAGGGGCGATAAGATTATTCCACTTCAAACGGCCTAAACGCCTATTCTTTCTCAACACAATCCAGCGAGCAGACAACTCCAATGAGTCAATGTAAGGCAATGAGGAACAAACATTCGCTAGTCTGAAAATGTGCATTTGAGGCATGGAGATCTCAAAAAAACAATTTAACAATAAAGACTAATACACCCGTAGAGTTTATCACCAGACCAGACCCTAGTTTTAAATTTGAACAGTTCGACTCACCGCCAAATCGAATCCAGCAGCGGTCATTGCTTTCCTGAAGCGTGCCGTGTTAGAGTGGACACGGTCCGCTAAGTTATGGTCCCTGCTCAACAAATCAAATACCTGCAAATTATGGTAAAAACCACATTATGCTCATATACACAGGCTAACACCGTGGCTACCATGGGTGGTGTTTAGTTATGGGGATTGCTATGAACTTTCTGTTTATAAAAGCAAAGGTAAAGGTCATTTCGATACTCATCGGTTGTGTGGGGGAAGCGGCTGTTGTACGCGAGTTGGAACGTCACACCTCTTCCTCCCAGCACTTTTCTTCACCATCCACATTATTATTAATTTCTCAACGCCGTGGTTAACAAGGAATCTTTGAGCTCAGGAGCGAATTGGGGTAGGATGCTCTTTCTGTCACCACTACTGACTATTTTCATAGTCGAACCCACGACTCCTCCAACACGAGTCGCGCATTCTAACCTCCAATCCACGGCCATGCAAAACCATAAATGCAAAACCATAAACATGAAAACACAAATATAATGTAACATACGGATAATTTACGCCATACACATAACAAGGATGCAACAGTATACACCTTCAGTCAGTTAGACCTCACCTTGGACGCACCAGCAACTACTGGCGGAGGTAAAGCATTAGAGAACAGGTATGGCCTACTCTTCTGGCGAAGCAGTGAAATCAACTCTTTAGGCCCTGTAGTGTAGCCACCGGAAGCACCTCCTAGCGCTTTACCTAGAGTGGAGGTGATGATTGTTATCTGGCCTTCAACGCCATGAAATTCTTCTGTTCCTCTACAACATGCTGACTTCTTTGTATGGTGGCAATTTGCATAGAGGACCTTTTAGTGTTTGAGTCGACATTGTGGAAACCATACGCAGGCGCAACAGTAAACATTGTGTGCTAGCCCCATTAAAAAGTAAATCTCGCCACTAAAGATTTGATAATGAACAACTGATGAGTAAAGTGCAAATTAAGTTTTCCATCTAGAGTTTAAGTCCAACGGATATTTAACATGTGGTGGAGATAACTCCAGTTTTATATCAGAACAGCATTCAATCAATAAGATTTTTGTCAGATGCACTAAAAAATCTCGGTCGCGATCGCGCTGAGTCTGTTGCAATAAAAAACACAATGGGTTCGGGTCTGTAAATTGTATAAAGTTGTCCTCTCTCGACACCAACACATCGCATCTGCGTGACATGGTTTCCAGCGCATTAACCCAATCTCTTTGCATTGATGATAGATAACTTGACATCGGTGGCCTTAACCTTTCTCAACTAGCACGCCAGCGCCCACTTTCAGTCACAAAACTCGTTCATGTGATCCAAATCTTTTCCAGTAGCAGCCGATAGAAATGGTTTTCTAAATTGCACTTTTCAGTCGCACTTTGGGGCAGTGGGGCAGAAAGTGCGACTGAGAACAGGTTCAGTCACACAAAAAACAATCGTTTGAATGCACCTATTACTTCTATTATCTTGGACATGTTATTTTGATTCATCTGGTGAATGGTGGATGAACAAGCTGCTTACTTTCCCGTTTCTCCAAAGAAGCCTGTGGAGTGGCACTCGTCAATCATGGTGAGGCAGTTATATTTCTCAGCCAGATAGCAAATGTCTCTGTAAAATGAAGGGAGACCCTTTTAACACACACTAGATATTTCAGCCTGCATAATATTATTTATAAACCCACCATGTCAGCATTGCCTATCACAAGTCATCAGGGCAGTTATGACTATGAAATAGCGGAGGACACCCCACGAGCTGACATGCACACTCTCTCTGTCTTTCTACTCCTTACTCAACCATCAGCCATTCTCCTCTCTACTACATGGTAACGTCGCTCAACACTAAGGCAAAATCAAGATCCGATCAAGTAAAAGTAGTTACACAAGAGGTTTGAGGAACCCCACAGCGTATCGCATGCTGCCCGCTTTATGCTACCTTACAGCATTGATGACCTGTATTAACAGCACAGGACAATCTTTTGTTTTTGACCTTGGTCAATTACGCTGTAGCAGTGACACCCATGATATGAACTTTGATGCAGAAGAGAAGAACACATCAGAATAGTGCACTTAATACGTCCATTTTCCATTTCCCTGGAGAAACCTCTCAGTGTCCCAGCAGATGTCTGATATATTTTGATATCAGTAATCTTTTTGATAGCGTGCTGGGATTGCAAATTTGGATTTGAATCCTTGTTATGACTGGAACTGTGAGCTTCTTGCATTAGTCTTAGCTCAAAACAAAAACAAGCCTTGCTATGAGTTGGAGTGTTGGTATTGTCCCAATAGGTGGCGCTCCATGTTATGCCATAACTGGCGGAAAACAAGTATCTAACCCGAAGCTTCATAATAACAGTGACGGCGTCACACAAGAAGGAAAGAATCGGTGTTTACTTGTTATCCCGCTAGGTTACTCACTTCAATGGTGCCACATTTCCATCCATACTGAAGACACCATCACTGACAATCAGTTTACGGTTGTGTGTGCCTTTACTGTGACGAAGCTGATGCTCAAGATCTGAAATTCAGCAAGAAAATAATTAGGGTCAGCAACACAGGAAATGGATAAAACTTGCAATGCCCTAACCAATCCAGCCACCAGCAAAATAAAGGAGTGCCACATGTCCGGATCTGTCTTCACTTGTTTTCTGATTTTGGAGTCTATTATGAACAAATGGGCCCAATACCAAGCTTAAGTGGAAGGTTAGCTAGAACTCTATCCGTCGCACATACTTAGAGCACTCGGCCACGCACTTTCTCTTTACTTGGCCCATTCGAGCCGTGGTTATCGAGTGACCAATATTCGTTTTTGTAAGTCGCACTTGCTGCAATTAATGCGGAGTTGCTTCCCTTTAAGAATGGGGAACGCAGCTCTGACAGTGCGTCTTATCATCGATCACGTCTTAACCCATTTAAAAGCAAGTTGATCACCTCTTAAATCCAACAGGGACCTGAGATCATTTTATTTTACATGGATCGCCATCATTAATGATACTGCCAGACTAGCTGGTTTTCCAACCGCCGTCTTGGTGCTGGCTGCTTAATCCACGAAAACAGTCAGTCTGGGATCATTTTGGGTGGAACCATTGTTTCTGTACCAACAAATCAATCTATTGACATGGACAAATGTTTCTAGATTTGTTCGTCGTTTTCAGTATCGACTTTTGCTCCGATTTTAATCCATTTTGAGAGAATATCATCTGAATGGGTCAACACAAACTAGGACCATCAGCATTGGTTCTCAATTTTCAGTGAAGAACCTCAATTTCATACTGGTTCATCCGGGAAGACAGCTATGCAATTAAATCTGAACAAAAAAAAATCAGTGATCCAAATCATGATCACCAGTCAAAAGAGCCGCCCATGAAACTATTGGTCATGTGATTGGGCAGTATTATAAGCACATACCACATTACCATCTCAGTTCTCAACCACATCAAAGTCAGGATAGCATTTTACAAACACTTGAATGATATATCGAGAAGCTCGATTGTAAGCTGTGGAATCATTAGGAAGCTAACTAGCAAGTGTATACAAGGCATACCCTACCCTAGAATAGGCCCCACGAACCGCTGGGGGTAGAAGAGGAGGGAGCGGAGGCTATCGACAAGAGATTAAATTAAGCGCTAAGAGAAAAACAGCTGTTAGACGAATGAGAGGCCGATAGTGATTATATGCGTTCCCAACACCCTTTTCTCATGTGTTTATTGATGGTCTGTGCGAGAATAGGCGGTAGTTTCTCAAGTACTTACCGTAGAACAAAACCACAAAGCACTGTAAGTGATAGAAAGTTACATCGAATGTTCATGCATGTGTGTACATATGCTGCGCAACCAATGAACATCTTCCAAAAATATAGGAGGCATCTAGCTGGAATAACTCGCTAAGACTAGAATAGTTTACCAGTTGAGTGGTACCAATTTTGTGGAATATTTGACGGATTACTCAAATATTTTGTTTTCATAGAATCCAAGGTCCCATAAATTACCAAAAACATTGTTGAGACACAATACGACCAATATCTACCTTCCATGTCCATGTGTTTATATCTATGCTTCTTGGCTTTACACAGCCGGATGCCATCAATCACTGAAGCGTGATTCAGAGAGTCCGAGTACACCTCATCATGCTC
>Ga0224501_10003026_pt1 | contig 13244 bp, 13 predicted proteins | sample SF_Oct11_sed_USG_4_FD_169105 | JGI IMG/M metagenome (GOLD analysis project Ga0224501, IMG submission 169105) | Sediment microbial communities from San Francisco Bay, California, United States - SF_Oct11_sed_USGS_8_1 | ecosystem: Environmental > Aquatic > Marine > Sediment | place: USA... | reverse complement strand
TCTGTACAGAAATTCATCAGGCAAAAAATACTTACGGTACGGGATGTTTTCTTCTCTACAACACCGGAAATGAATTTATTCTCAGCAAGTCAGGACTCATTACAACTCTTGCATGCGATGCGAAAGGAAATCCTGTGTATGCGCTTGAAGGTTCTATCTTTATTGGAGGAGCCGTAATCCAGTGGCTTCGCGATTATATGAAATTTTTTGCAGATGCATCTGAAACAGACGAACTGATCGAAGAAGTTGAAGACGAAGATGATGAACTGGTTTTTGTTCCTGCTTTTGTGGGGCTGGGGGCGCCCCACTGGGATATGAAAGCAAGAGGGGGAATTTTTGGGATCACAAGAGATACATCTCCTGCAAGAATAACAAGAGCTGCTGTAAAATCAATTGCTCTTCAGACCCGTGACGTAATTGAAGCTATGGAAAAAGATACAGGAGAAAAGATCAAAATCTTAAAAGTAGACGGAGGCGCTGCATTCAATCATTTCTTACTGAAATATCAGGCGGGAATATTGAACCGGCCAGTAGAAAGACCGCAAAACCTGGATACAACTGCTCTGGGTGCGGCATATCTTGCTGGCCTGGAATGCGGCCTGTGGGAAAATATTGAAGAGTTAAGAAAACTGCAAAGTCAAAATACTGTTGTTCACTCTGAAATGACAGAAGAAGTTCGTAATAAGGAACTGAGCTACTGGCAAAAAGGCGTAAAACGAGTAATGGGATGGAAGGAATAAAGCGCCATCTGTGAAAAAAATTTATGCATAAAAAGGGAACTATCAGCGGAATTTACGGAGCTTACTATAAAATCATCCCGGATTTGAATCCTGAAACAGAGCTAAATGCAAAACTAAGAGGAAAGCTTCGTTTAAAAAAAAATAAACCGGAGAAACTCCGCCTCAGGCATCTTCTGACAGCAGGCGATCAGGTCTCTTTCGCATCTGAAGGCAGTGAAGATACATTCATTGATGATCTTTATCCAAGAAAAAATATTCTGATCCGGGCCGGCGAATACGAAGCCCATGCACTGGGAGCCAATCTGGACAGAGCTGTGCTGATCCAGAGCCTTGTATTTCCCGATATCAGAGCGGGATTCATTGACCGATTTCTCGTAAGCTGTTATGCCGGAAATGCATCCCCTGTCATTGTTTTTACAAAACCGGATCTTGCAGCAAACACCAATCCTGAATCTTTACAAATCCCTGATGAGTATGCAAAACTCGGCTATACGGTTTTCACTCTGAATCTTCTTGAAACAGAAGAATCTGAATCTTTCAAAGATTTCAAGAGTTTATGCGAAACCGGAGTTACCCTTTTTGCAGGAAATTCAGGAACAGGAAAATCAACGATTATAAACCGGCTTTTCAGCAAAGACATCCAGAAGACAGGGAGTATCAGCCAGGTTACGGGAAAAGGAAAACATACAACAACGAATTCGCGACTTTTTCTTTCAGAAAATCATAGGGCCCGTTACATTGATACTCCGGGCGTCAAGGAATGGGGCATCGCTCATTTGTCTCCTGAAGATCTTTATGCCTCATTTCCTGAACTTTCTTCCTATCTTCAACAATGCAGATACAAGAACTGCACTCATACAGAAAAATCAGCGGGATGTCGGATACAGGAAATCCTGCAGACGTCCTCTGGAACAAACTCAGCGGAAGAGACTCCTATTTCAGCAGAACGCATGAAAAGCTTTTTTTCTCTGATGGGATCACTTCAGTATTCAGAACGAATTCGGCGGGGAGATTTTATAAAAGCAACGGGGAGAATGAAGTCAGGCAAAATAAAATTATAGACTTCGTATTATTATTATTAAAATGCGAATTTTATTTTTTAAAGGAAATTCTAAATGATTCTATATCAAAAAGAGAAGGGGAAAAAATCATAAAATGATTTTCAAAACGGGAAAAAAAGATTGCCTCCACATTGGACATTCATTTGTATTCACGTATGGAATATAAATCCGTTAAATTAATTCTTGATGACAGTACACTCGATCTGCCCATCATAACCGGCACGGACGGTTCACAGTCAATCGACATTGAAGATCTTTTTGAAAATACCGGTCTCCACACTTATGATCCCAGGCTTAAAAATACCACCTGTTTAAAAAGTTCGATTTCCTGGATTGACAGAGAACATGGAACCCTTCTCTACAGAGGTTATGATGTAGAAGAATTGGTTCAAAACTCCACATTTATTGAGACCTCCTATCTCCTCAGGCATGGAGAACTTCCCGTAGCGGACGAACTTACAAAATACTCAAATTCTTTATCCAATCATTCCATGATTCATGAAGATATGCGAAATATATTTGATGCTTTCCCTTCAGGAGCTCATCCTCTGGCAATTCTTGCTACCATGGTGTCTACCCTTTCCAGTTATTACCCACAAACCTATGAAGAAAATTTTGCAAGAGGAATTGATATTGGCACGGGCCTTCTTTCAAAAGTAAGAACCCTGGCCGCCTGGTCTTACAAGAAAAGCATCGGAGAACCCATTGTTTATCCCAGCGATAAGCTGCCCTACTGGCATAACTTCATGAATATGATGTTCAGCATCCCTTCCGAACCCTACAGCTGTCCTGAAGAAAACATTAAAATCATGAACCAAATTATGATTTTATACAGCGATCATGAGCAGAATGTAGGCACCACTGCAGTCCGGCTGGTGGGATCAACCAAGGCAAATCTGTATGCATGCATTATTTCCGGAATGAGCGCCATGTGGGGCGTACGCGAATCGGGAGCCAATATTCCTCCCATGATCATGGTAGAAATTATGCTGAATCAAAATCAGGCTCCCGAAGTTTTTTTTGAAAAATTCATCAAAGGACATGAACCGCTGCGATCAAATGGGCTTGGAAATTCCAGCTACAAAACCATAGATCCAAGGGCAAAAATCAGCAAAGAACTTTTTCATGAATACAGAAAAACACATAAACATGCAGACAATGATCCCTACATTCAAAAAGCCCTGGAAATCGAAGAATTTGTACTTGGTCATCCATACTTTCTTGAGAAAGGGCTCTATCCCAATCTTGATTTTTATTCAGCAATGATCTTTCATCTGCTGGGAATTCCTCTTACCATGAATAATGTAATTCGCGTAATCGGAAAACTATCAGGATGGCTTGCCCACTGGCATGAACAGAGACTGAATGTCAATCTATCATACAGACCTGCACAGGTATACACCGGAGAATTAAAACGAACCTATATTCCTCTGGAACGGAGAAATTCAAATGACATATGATCCACAGAATATTTTTGCAAAAATTTTACGAGGAGAAATTCCCTGTAATAAAATCTACGAAGATGAATACGCTCTTTCCTTTCATGACATCAATCCACAGGCGCCGATTCATGCCCTCGTCATACCTAAAGGTCCATATCAATCCATGACAGATTTTACTGCAAAGGCAAGCAGCGAAGAGATTTCAGGAACTCTTCGCGCAATAGGAAAGGTGGTTGATATTCTCAATCTTCCGGAAGACGGGTACAGAGTGCTCAGCAATACCGGCACAAACGGCGGTCAGGAAGTGCCCCACCTTCACTTTCATATTTTTGGCGGGAAACGGCTGGGGCGAATGCTGGTATAGGTCAGGTCTGCTTCTGTTTTATTTTCCCTTTTTTTCGGTTATAAAAGAAATTAACGATTTTGCTAATTACAGGAATGTTAATTCCCAGTTCTGACAATGAAGAAAAAAATAAAATTACTGCAATCCCTTCGTCAAGCCAGCCGATGACAGGCACCACATCAGTAATTTCAGGAATAAAAATCCATACAAATGAAAAAATACCGGTTACAATCCAGAAGATTCGTTTCCAGCCTGTTACTTTTTCAGTTGATATTTTCTGTTTGTCATTTGAGCTTTTATTTCTCATGGTGAATGCCGCCGTTTTTGCTAAGAAAGAACTTTGGACAGGTTTAGGATGAATTGGAAAATAATACCAGAAAATTTCATAATCAATCCTTTTTTTTTCCTTTTCATGGCATTTTTCACCGGCCTTCTTCTGGGAAGTTTTTATACAGCTCTCGCAGATCGAATTCTCTATTACTTTTACGGTCCCGGAAGAAAGGGTTCCGGAAAATGGGAAAAGATTTTTATGAAATCCTCATTCTGCTTTTCCTGCGGACAAAATATAAAAACTCTGGATCTGATCCCGGTGCTGGGTTACATTCTTTTAAAAGGACGATGCAGAAACTGTCTGGCTCCGATCGGCTGGATCCGCCTTACAGGAGAAATCTTTCCTGGAATTATTTTAATGATTTTCGTTTTATTAAACTCAAACTGGGCATATTCATTTTTTTCAATTCTTTTAATCGGACATCTGTATATTTCTCTGGTTACGGATTGGAACTTTTTTCTTCTTGATTATGAAAATACTGCCTTCCTTTATGTATGGGGTTTTCTTGCCGTCTACACTGAATATGGATACAGTACAGAATTACTTCATCACTTTTATACAGCTGGATTTGTTTTTTTTGTACTTCTGGTTCTTTTTCTTGCTGGAAAAGGGAAGAAATTCGGAATGGGAGATTTGATTCTTGCTCCTTCGCTTGCTTTGTACCTTGGCCCGCTACTCAGCATTCTTTTTTTTCAGCTGGCAGCGTCTCTCAGTATTGTATATATTGTAATTATTCAGAAAAATCGAAAAGCTCCTTCGCCTTTTGGAACATTTATGGCAGTATCTTTTTTTATCATTGTATCTTTTGATCTTTTTTATAAAGTTTTCATTCAATTCATAAGGAATTAACATCGAAGTTTCAAGGAAAAAGTTCTTCATTGTTCAAGAAAATTCAATTAAAAGAATCAATGACTGAGGGATGAATCTTCCAGAAGTGAAAAATATTGCCTGAGAGTCATTTCTCTGTGAAAATCACCTTCGCTGGAATGATAATGGATTAAATTTCGGTACATTCTTTTCAAAATTACGATATCGGATAATGTAATATTTTGAAAAATATATTTTTTTCCCATTTCGCTTAGAGCAATGCGTCCAAACTCTTCCTCTGTGTAAATTTTTCCTCTGCAAAAAGGGTCCATATAATAAAATTGATTATCAATGACAGCTCGGATCATATAATGTCCCTGAAGACTGATTGCACAAAGCTGAATACCGAGCCTTTTACCAAGCAAAATGCTTAAAACAGTTAACGATACTGAGTTTCCTAGACCTTTTTCCAGAACTGCAGTCAAGAAACTGTTCTGTGGATTGTAAGGATCTTCGGCATTTCCTCTGAATTGATTTTGGTTAAAAAGCAGATCAGAAAATTTTTCAAGAACATCCAGAGTCATTCTATCAAAAGAAAGATTCAATGACGCTGCCGTTTTATCTATCTGATAGGTAAATTTTTCTGGCGTGATTTCAGGATTTTCAGAAAGTCTGGAAATTAAAAATGCTCCTGTTTCCAGATCAAAACGCCCTTTTGCTCTTCGTGTATAATTTTGGAGATCATACCGAAGTTTCATTTCATTCATTGAAGATCCAAACTGGTGCCTGAGCATGTTTCTTGCAACTGGATCTTCGATTCTTTCCATGTAGGGAAGCGGATGATGACCGAATGGAATCATATCAAGAAGAAGCAGAATGCTGTTTTTACGTTTGGATGGATTATCCAGAAGAGAAAGAAAAAGATTGTTCATGCCGTTATGATTTGATGATCTTTCCGGGAACATGGCGGAATCATAGGCCCATAGATCATTTTGTCAACCATTTGGATGATTTTTTTCTTCATGACAAAAAAAAATTAGTTGGTTTTTTAAAAGGACTTTCATAGATTTAGCTGAAAATATAAGTCTTTAAGGAACTTTTTTGAAATACTGGCTCATGAAAACCGAACCCGGAACTTTCTCCTGGGAGGATCTTCAAAAATGCAAAAAGAAAACGACGCACTGGGAAGGCGTACGAAATTATCAGGCAAGAAATTTCATGATGCATGAAATGAAAATAGGAGACGGAATCTTATTTTATCACAGCGTGGTCAAGCCAACAGCCATTATGGGAATTGCCAGGGTCAGTAAAAATGCCTATCCTGATTTCTTTGCATTTGATCCCGACAGCAATTATTATGATCCTAAAAGTTCTTTTGATAATCCGCGCTGGTTCATGGTCGACATCACATTTGAAAGGTCTTTCCGTTCTCCGCTTACTCTCGATGAAATCAAGACAATACCGGAACTGAAAGAAATGAACCTTCTTAAAAAAGGAAACCGGCTTTCCATCCAGCCGGTCAGTCAGAAGGAATGGAATAAAATTCAGAAATTGAGGCCATAATGAAATACAAAAAACATATCTTTGTCTGCACAAATGAAAGAACAGACGGAAGCAGAATTTCCTGTGGAGAAAAAAACGGCATGGATCTTGTGCAGGAATTTAAAAAAGAAATGGGTAAGTATGGACTTCAGAAATCCATGCGCGTTCAGAGATCAGGATGTTTTGACATCTGCGAAAAGGGACCTTCAGTTGTTGTATACCCTGAAGGAGTTTTTTACAGCCATGTCAAAATTGAGGATATCCCGGAGATCGTGAAAGAACATCTGCAGAATGACAGGCATGTGGAAAGACTGAAGCTGAATTTTTAAGTTCAAACAGTTTTTAATCCGAAATTTTTGAAATCTTTCTTCCGGCAAAATGCTTTGCAATATTGCGAATGAGTCCATAAATCTTATCAGGCCTGATTCCCCTTGACCGGTTTATTTCGCCAATACGAAAAATAATTTGAAGATGTTTTCTGTAAATATGAAAAGCCTTAAAATAGCTGTAATCCGGATCATATAAATTGGTTGATTCACCCAATACTCCATTTAATTCAATGATTTCAAAATCCCTACCCTTCATGAACTGCTCTGTATCACTGTAGCGGACATCAAACCGACCAATATAAAACCCCGGAAAGGTTTTTGCAATACGGTCCATCTGCCTTTCCAGATCTTTCGTTATCATATACGATCCTTCACGAAACATTGTTCCCTGGCAGTGATTCCCTGCATGGGAAAGGAGAATTTTTTGTCCCGGTCCGGGGATTCTGTGCAGTTGTTTCGCATGTCTTTTTTCAAATACGTTGTACTGCATTCGAAAACGCCTGTGAGTTCTGATAAGATGCTTCAACGAACTGATCCCGTCGCCTTCAATTACAGGAAACTTTTTATCCGTGATGGAAAAGATTTTTCCGTTTTGTTCGCCAGGATAACGATAATACAAAATCCCGACTTCAAAGGGGCCCGGATGATACTTCTGAATCTCAAAATCTTCTTCAGCGCCATCCATGTAATCTCTTAATTTTTCTGCGCTTTGAATCAAACGAAAACCTACGCCTCTTTCCGACACCTCTGGTTTTATTACTGCAGGAAAATCTATTTTTTTCTTTTCCATTTCCCGAAGGATGTTTTTGATCCATGTTTCTTTATGAAACGGAGATTTTTGATCTGAATTAAAACCATCCTTCAGAGAAACCATAATAAAAGGAGAAATAAATTCACTTTTTATCTTTGAAAGAATTTCCGATCTGGATTCGCCGACAATTCCGGAATATTCAATCCCAGGATTTGCCAGAAGATAAAGACGCAAACCGTTAAAGCGAATCGAAAGATACACTGCATAGAAAAAAAGCGGAAGGTACAATGTCCACGAAGGCCAGTATTCTCTTTGAAATAATTTCAGCATAAATATTTTCATTCTGAACCTGCCCTCTTGCGTCAGACCGGAAAAAAGAAAACTCAGGATAAAATAAAGAAAAACAAGAACCAGAAGAAATACAATCCAGCCTGAATCGAAATAAAGCAGCAATGGTTCGGTCAGTACAGGCCCAAGTAGAGCAGAAAGAATCACCAGAAGCGGTGTCCAGAGAAAAGCTGCAGCCATTGCCCAGAGCATAAAGCGCCATGCTTTTGCTCCGGCAAATCCGGCCCCCGTAAAAGTAATAAAACGGGTTCCGGGAATAAAACGGCTGAAAAAGACAGCCTTTCCTGTATTCTGACTGAACCAGTATCCCATTTGTTCTGTTTGCTTCATAATCATGCTGTTCTGAAACCATTTCATTCTTCGCAGGGGCGAAGCAAGAAGTCTTCCAAAAATCCAGAGACCCATGTCGCCGAAAAAAATCCCCAGAAAACATCCCAGAACAGCGACAAAAATATCGATTTTTTTATCCCGTACCAGAAGGCCTGATGTAATGCATGTTAAATCCTCAGATACGAAAGTCGCTGAAGTCAGCGCAGACATGGTAAGATAAGGGTTCTTCCTTGTAATATCAATTTCAAGAGGAACAATTGAGTTTTCATCCGGAATATCCTTTGATGTGCGAACAAACACTTGATTCTTTTCAACATCTCGGATAAATCCATCGATATGTGAATAAAAAATCTTCGCTCCCTCTTTATAGAATGGAAGAAAATGATTTCCGCTTTCAAGCATAACCATTCTGCTGTTTTTAATAAAACGGTGATGTTCCCTTGCAGCAAAGGCATGTACCAGAATATCATCTCTTGCATGAAGGATATAGGTTTTCGTTCGAATAGTTTGAATAAATGACGAAATTTCTCTCTGATCAGAGTCCCAGAAATTTCGGATAAAAGCATGACGAAAGCTCCGGCTTCCCATGAAGCCGAAATGAGGGATCATTTCAGGGAGAACGACAACAGCAGCATAACCGAATGCATACTTAATATGTTCAAGGTAATAATCTCCGCTTCCTTCTGTTTCCTGCATTCCGATCCCGCCGTAGATGAAAAGAGATCGGACTCGTTCTGGATGCATTCTGGCCATATACAGTGCAATACCGCTTCCGAACGAATATGAAACAATATGAAATTGATCAATACCGAGAACATTCATTAATTCAATCATGATTTCAGCATTGGATTTCAGTCCGTAATCTCCAGTCCATTTTGAGGAACTGCCGTAACCGGGAAGATCGGGAACGATGATGCGGTGGTGACTGAAATGAGGAATCAAAAGCGAAAAATTGTCAGCGGACCCGGGGCTTCCATGAAGAAAAAGGATTGCATGGCCGTTACCACGATCGACAAAAGAAATCCGCATCCTCTCGTTTTTATTTTGAACCAAGACTGCTCTTCGATTCTGCATTTTATTTTTTAAAATCTGAAAGCTGTGTTCTGCGAATTCATACTCAAAAATATTTGAAAATAAAAGGAGAATCAGATACGCATTAAAAACAATCAGGATCCTGCGGCCTGGCCTTTTAATTTTAATCCAGTCCAAAGTCGTTCCGCCTTAAGAGCGCTCCAGACTGAGTACATCCGGAATTTGATTTTCTGGCGGCATATGGTAAATAAATTTAATTCTACTTTTGTTAATTTCAATAACGGAACGGCTGACGGTCATAGCACTGCTTCGTTCCATAAAAATACTTGTATCAAGATTCCTATCATCTCTCTGCATATGAAAAGAATCCTGGACTTCTGCAAAGTTTTCAGAAAAATCAAAACGGCGGAAGAACTGCATGAATAAATTATGCCTGGGTTTATAAACATAAGAGTCCCCAAGCCCGGACGATGTATAAAAAAGAGGTTCGCCGCTCCACAGGAACTCATCGCCAAGAAATATCCTTCCATTCCATGTATGACTTCCGAAAATCATCTGATTCACATCAAGATACAGAAGACGGAAAGGAGGAAAATCAGTCATATTGAAAGTCTGTAATTTTTCTTTTGAATCTGTTAGGCTGAAACTTCCAAGCAGAAAACTTACAATTAAACCCCGGCTTTTTTGCCCGGGATTTGGTCTGTAATTTTCCATATTTTTCTCATTGAGATTGAGGAGTGAAAAAAATAAACCTGCAGAATTAACGCCAATCCAGCTGCCTTTCGATTTTGAATCAACAGGCATAATATATCTCAAATCTCCAGCACTATAAATTTCAGGTCTTCTGGCCCCCGGTCTGTTTTTCAGCTCATCCCGGTTAAAGCAGATTCTGATAGTTTTTGAAAGGTTACGATCAGACTGAACAGAAATTGCAGTAAAGGTGCACACAAAATTATACTTTAAATCCGTTCCATGTATTCTATGGTTGAAGGTGCATATCCGAAATATTTAGGGACTGCAAGATTTTTTTCTTTCAGAATGGCTGCAATTACAGCATTGTGATGAATGATATGACTGATTAAAAATAACAGTTCTCTTCCGGCGGATGAAACAAAAGAAACAGAATGCCCCGGCAGAAGCATACTTTTGATATTGACTCTGTCAGATTCCTGAAATGAAAGCAAATTCAGTCTTAATATAAAATTCTCAATTTCTTCAATGGCATCTTCCCGGAAATTTTCAATCGCCCCTCCCCTTTCTCTTTGATCATAATTAATATCTGTGCAGCTTGCAACGCTTTCTATAAAAATTTTAATATGATCCAGAATATGACGAATATGAGTTCCTATACTGCTTTGAAAAACTTCAGAATGAACTTCAGAGTAATCTTCATCTTCAAGTCCGGACAAAATACCTTTCAATTCGTCAAGCAGAGAACACAGAGCATTGCAGGAATTTAGTTTCATAAGATCACCTTCATTAAATACCTCAACTTTCATAAAATATGGAAATAAAAAACTGTTTATTGAGTTCATCTAATTGTTCGTTTTTCCTGAAAAAACGGTTTCTATGCAAGAAATTATTTTTATTGATTTATTTTTTTCACTTGAAATGATTCGGCATCGGTCTATAAAGTAGATGCAATCATTTTCAAAAATTGATTCAGAAAAATGCTTCTGACAAATTTTTGCGTAGAGGGTTTTTTATTTTCAAAAATCGCTCCTTTACAAATCAAAGGAAAATAGCAGATATTTTAAAACATCAAACCGATACCTCTCTTTTTTTCATCTCATGACCATAAAATTCAGCAGAAATCAGTTTTTAGTCTATTCAATGGCCTCTGTTTCTGGGATCCTCTACGGAAAGCCTGTAAAAATCCCGGAAAGAAAAATTCCGTCTTCAGGTGAACGAATTCCTGTCATGGGTATGGGGACCTGGAGAACTTTTGATGTAGATTTAAATCCATCGGCAAGAAAACGCCTGTCATCTGTTCTGGAAATTTTTCATGATTTGGGCGGGAGAATGATTGATTCCTCCCCCATGTATGGAAGATCGGAAACAGTGATCGGACAGCTGACTGGAAATCAAAAGCGTGGCTATTTTTATGCAACAAAGGTCTGGGTATCGGGTGAACAGAATGGAATCAACCAGATGAAGCAGTCCTTCCAGAAAATGAAAGTAAAAAAGATTGACCTTTTCCAAATCCATAACCTGCTGGATTGGAAAACTCATCTAAAAACTTTGAATAGCTGGAAAGATTCAGGTAAAATCCGATATACTGGCATAACCCACTATGTACCATCTGCATTCCCTGAAATAATAAAAATCATAGAAACACAGGATATTGATTTTATTCAAATTCCTTATTCAGTGTTTACAGATGATGCGGAAAATTATATTTTACCTGCAGCGGAAAATACCGGTACTGCAGTAATCGTAAACCGGCCTTTTGAAGGAGGTTCAGCCTTCCGTAGGTTATCAAAACATCCCCTTCCTCCGATTGCATCAGAAATCGGCGCATCTTCCTGGGCACAGCTTTTGCTTAAATTTATCCTTGCCAACCCTTCTGTGACATGCATTATTCCAGCAACAGGGAATCCTGTTCACATGAAAGAAAATATGCTGGCTGCCTTTGGAATCATTCCTGATAAAAATCAAAAAAAGTTAATTAAAAAAGCAGTAATTTCTCTTTAAATTTTAACGAAACACCGACAGAATAAAACTGAATTCCAGCGTAAGGAAGAAAAGATGGAGAATTACTCCGGATTAATAAAAAAAACCTTGACTGATGCAATTCTCAATTAATATATATTGAGATAATAAAAAATTTTATTACAGATATCATTCTGTAATAATTTCAATCAATGGTTATTCTGATCAGCCAATTATGCAGGCTGATATATTTAGAGAGGATCTATGAAACAGATAAAATTAATTTTGATGTTACTGATTGCCATTACTTTACTTTATTGTTCTTCAAAGATCAGAGTAGAATATCCCGTTTTTCCCAATTCGAAAGAAGGCAGACTGCTGAAAAAGTTCATCAGCGATAGACGAAACGTTGCTGTTGTTGTGGAAAAAAAAGAACAAACCTACTGGTCAAACTTTCTTGAATCAACCAATACTTCTTTTATCGATCTAATTCCTGAAAAAGTTTTTTCAGCATTTGACGAAGGCGGATATTATAAAATGCTTGATACAAGCAAAAGGGAAGATATCTTAAAAGAACAGGTTTTTTCAGAAGCAGGTCTCACGACTTCCAGTATTGAAATCGGACAGCTTCTTGGAACGGAACTGCTGCTTTTTATTAAATTTGAAAGACCGGTAACAGAATGCGGTATTGAAGGAAAGGTAAATAAGGTTTCCTGCGGTGTTTCTACAGGTCTTGCCATAGGAAATTTAGCTTCGAAAAATTCAGGAGAATTTTCAAGAGTTGGATCCGGAGTAACTGCGGCCGTTGCCTGCCAGGAAGTACCGACAGGCGTTCGCATTGTTAAAGTCCCTCTGGTAGGCACACTGGTCAATCCTGAAACAGGACAGACTCTTAAAGCAGTATCGCTTGGAGAAGAATCGTCCGGGAAAAGCTATTCTTCAGCCGGAAACAGATCCTGTCCTGCAATCCTTACTGCATTTGACGAAGCTCTTCAAAAATCAGTAAACTCACTCAAAAAGAAACTCGTACCGAAGATGAAAACGGCAAAGATTAAAATTATACGAAAAGATGCAAATAATGATGTTGCATTTCTCCTGAATGAAGGATATCTTGAAATCAAAGGTGAAACGCCAAATTTCCGAAAAGCATCGGAATACTGGGAAAAAGCCCTCCGGGTTGATCCCTCAAGCGAAGGAGCCAATGCCAATATGGGCTCCTACTATTTTGCTACAGGCGATTTTGAAAATGCAGTCATTCATTATGAAAAAGCAATGCGTGCAAAAAAAGCCGATAGAAATTACTGGCGGGAGCAGAGAAAAAGGGTCGATGCAAATATGAATCAGGATCAGTAATAAAATCCCTATTCACACGGAAAAGAACTTTCATGCATCAATCATTAAGACTGCAAATCATATGTAAAATCTCTTTAAAAATTTTTTTTAAATGTATTTCAATCATTTGCATCCTTGCTGCCTTTATTCTTTCCTGCTACGGGAACAGGCTTTCAGATGATGACTGCAGCAAGCTTCTAATTC
>Ga0224501_10003025_pt1 | contig 13246 bp, 15 predicted proteins | sample SF_Oct11_sed_USG_4_FD_169105 | JGI IMG/M metagenome (GOLD analysis project Ga0224501, IMG submission 169105) | Sediment microbial communities from San Francisco Bay, California, United States - SF_Oct11_sed_USGS_8_1 | ecosystem: Environmental > Aquatic > Marine > Sediment | place: USA... | reverse complement strand
GGCGTGCGGACCGACGAAGTTGGTTCCTTCGACCGGCAGCAGATCAAGATAGCGCCACATGCTGTGTGGGCCATCCTCGATCTTTTTACGAGAAATGGTCTTCTTGATCTCGTCGTAGTTGTACTTTACTTCGAGGGGGCCGAAGCACATCTCGCAGACATGGATCGCCTTCGTTGGGTATTCCTTCCCGCACTCTCGGCAAACCAGCGCTTTCATTTTGCTCATCGTCGCACCACCTTATTCCTCTCTATGCGGACGGACGCACGGCGCATCCGGCATAGGGGTCCCCATCGTCGAATAGCTCGGTGATCGTGGGATGCTCACCGCAGAGCGCACAATTCGGGTTACGTCGGATTTTGATCTCTCGAAATTGGGTTTTACGAGCGTCGAAGTCGAGCAACCGATCCGTGAGCGGCTGTCCGATTCCGAGCACAAGCTTCAACGCTTCCGTTGCCTGAATCGTTCCGATAATACCTGCCAGTACCCCAATGACTCCAGCCTCTTGGCAGGACGCCACCAAGCCAGGTGGCGGAGGTGCTTTAAATACGCACCGATAACAAGCCGATTTCTTTGGAATGATGGTGGTGACACGGCCGTCGAATCGCAGAATGCCTCCATGAATCAACGGTTTCTGGGCGAAGAAACAGGCGTCGTTGATGAGAAACTTCGCCGGGAAATTATCGACGCCATCGATCACGACATCATAGTCGCTGATAATCTTAAGCGCATTTCCAGCCGTGAGCCGCTCCTCGTACATCGACACCGAGACATCGGGGTTCAGCGCTTTGATTTTTTCCTTGCCGGATAGGACCTTGGGACGCCCGACGTCCGGAGTGTGGTGAAGAATCTGTCGCTGAAGGTTGGTCAGGTCCACCACATCGCTATCGATCAATCCAATGGTGCCGACTCCCGCTGCAGCCAGATACAGCGCAGCCGGGGAACCGAGACCACCGGCACCGACGAGAAGAATCCGTGATTTGGCGATCTTCTTCTGTCCCTTGCCGCCGACTTCCGGCAACAGAATGTGTCGGCTGTAGCGGTTAATCTGATCTTCAGTGAAGTCCATTTCAACTAGGGATGCTGAAAATGTCCGTCAGCTTCGTTCTCGGGTCGAAGAAATCCTCAACGTACCGGGAATCCGGTTTCTTCTCGCCTGCGGCCTTGCCGAACGAACATTTTGAGCATCCCTCCTGTACTCAAACTGATCATCAAATATTAAAATACTTCTCAATGCTGATGTAGCGCTCACCCGTGTCACAGAGAATGGTGACGACATTCTTGCCTGGGCCCAGTTCTTCAGCGATCTTTTGGGCGGCAAACACGTTCGCGCCGGCTGAGATACCGACCAACAACCCTTCTTTCTTCGACAATTGCTTCGCGGTCTGATAGGCCTCGTCATCCGTCACGGTGATCACACGGTCGAGAATGGTTCGGTTGAGCACCGTGGGGATAAAGCCCGCCCCGATCCCTTGAATCTTATGTGGTCCCGGATCACCACCAGATAACACAGGTGAGCCGGCTGGTTCGACCGCGATGACTTTGATGTGCGGGTTCTTTTCTTTGAAGACTTCTCCGCATCCGGTGATTGTCCCACCGGTTCCGACGGCAGCCACAAAGGCATCAATCTTTCCTTCCATCGCACTCCAGATCTCCAATGCCGTCGTCGCTTTATGCATCGCGGGGTTGGCAGGGTTCGAGAATTGATCGGGCATAAAATACGATGGATTCTGTGCCAGGATACTCTCCGCCTCTTTGATGGAACCCTTCATGCCTTCCCAGGCCGGTGTCAACACCAGCTGTGCCCCATACGATGAGAGCAAGCTCGCCCGCTCCATGCTCATGCTCTCCGGCATCACGAGGATCAGTTTGTACCCACGCACTGCCGCGACCAAAGCCAGACCGATGCCTGTATTTCCGCTGGTCGGCTCGACGATGGTTCCACCCGGCTTGAGTTTGCCCTGTCGTTCTGCCTCGTTGATCATGTTGAGGCAGATCCGATCTTTAACGCTACCGCCTGGATTGAAGAACTCTACTTTCCCATAAATCGTGGCTGATCCTTCTTTTGAAAGGCGGTTCAGCCGGACGAGCGGAGTGTTGCCGATGAGTTCGGTAATATCTTTGTATGAGCTTGTACTCACCGACCACCCCCCATGTAGAAGAGAAACTCCACCTGGTCTCCTTCATTGAGGTGCGTTGTGGCAAGATGGTCGCGCTCCAGCACCTTGTCGTTGACTTCGACGGCGACCATCTGGGGCTCGATCTTCTTCGCGTTCAATAAATCGAGAACCGTTCCGCTCTGAATCTCTTCAGGCTTCCCATTGATCTTGACCTGCACAAATTCTCCCAAGTTGGCTTAGAGATTGAAGAATTTCACAATGTAGCAAAGCGGTGCTCTTCTTGTCAAGGCTGGCCCATACCGCATGAGAGGCAGGAATCGCCGAGAGGATTCTCAAGAAAGGAATCGAATCTTCTACGAGAAGGGCAGATATGGTGACTTGACTTTGGGTCGTATGGTCGCCACTATGCCGCCTGCAGGACGCTGGGATGTGGAAAAAGAACTTCCTCTTTCGTGCCACGGAATCGACACCCTTAACCCAGTCCGAGAATGAGCTGTTCCATGACACGGAACCGGCGCTGGACAGTGCCGGCCTTGTCCTTGAGAAATTTCTCTCTGTCTGGGTACAGGGCGAAGGGCCTGAAGAAAAGCCCTCCGCCTTCACCAACATGTATGTCCGGACCGCCATGCTGGATGTCAACAAGCATGTGAGCCTCCTGCAGCCCCTCCAAGGACGATCGCACCAGATCAAACAGCTTCTCCTACCCGAGCAGAAACAGTTTCTCCGGCAATGGCTTGAGGTGCATGCTCCACAGGCCTGGGAATCTTCCGAAGACCATTTTCGTGACCTTTTTGAGCTGGAATGAATGATGGGGATTTTGCCACCCCAGCGATGGAAGTCCTTCAGTATGGGACTTTTTTTCACGCTGGTCATTGCCATCCTTGTTGGAGCGAGCCCGGGGCGTACGATCGCTGCGGTGGAAGTATGGTATGGCCCGGATGATCGACCGCTTGAACATCTCGTGCAGACCTATGATCGTGCCACGCGATACATCTTTGTTGCGGCCTACGGATTGACGTCCCCTCTGTCGGTAAAAGCTCTGGTCGGGGCGAAAAGGCGAGGAGTAGATGTTCGGGTTCTCACGGACCGAGAGCGGTTGAATGATCCGAAACAGCAGACGGCGCTCTCGGCGTTACGTGAAGCCGGGATTCCCATCAAGATCAATCGACACGATGGGCTCATGCATCTCAAGCAGACCGTCATTGACGACGAGGTGAATACCAACGGCTCAATGAATCAGACGACCAGCGGAAATCGCTACAATGATGAGCGGCTGGATATCATCAGAGACCATGCGATGACCGTCAAAGCTCGTGAGAGGTTTCTCTTGCTGTGGAAAGACCAAGAACGATTCCAGGAGTGGAAATAGCGAGAACGGCGATGGTTGAGGAAACAGACATTGTGGTCGTCGGTGCCGGTGGAGGTGGGGCTGTCTTGGCTCTCGCCTTGGCTCAAAAGGGGATCAAAACTATTGTCCTTGAGCAGGCGCCTGGTCCACCGCAGGGCTTACGCGGCGAGATTCTCCAGCCGAACGGCCAGCAGGTTCTCGACCAGCTTGGCCTGTTGAGTACATTGCCCAGTGAATCGACACGTACGGTGCATAAGTTTCATTTCTGCCGGGTCGGCGGCGAGCGATTGTGTACCGTAGACTATGGAGATCTTCCGCCTCCCTATAATCGTGCGGTAGTTACACTTCCTAATGTGGCGCACCATGCTATTCTCGACGCGATCGAACGTGAGCCGTCGGTCTCACTGCGGTATCGATCGACGTTTACAGGATTGCTGCGAGAGAAAGAGCGAGTCGTCGGATTGACTGCCAAGCAGGGCGAAGTTCAGTTTTCCATACAGGCCAAGGTGGTCATCGGCGCCGATGGAGCATTTTCAAAAGTTCGGGAAGCCCTGCAGATCCAGGCCGAGCTGCATCTCTATCCGCAGGGATATTTAATTGCCATGTTAGACGCCGCGGTTCCCATGGAGGAGGCCAAGTATTTTGTCGGGAAGCGGACGATCCTCGGAATGTTTCCTGCTGCCGGGAATAAAGTGTACGCCTTTTACATGATCAGAGCCGGTTCGTATGAAAGCGTGAAGGCGCAAGGTCTTGCGGCTCTGCAGGAAGCCTGGATCAAGATCGATCGGTCCAGTGAGCCCATATTCCGTACGCTGATAGACTGGAAGCAAACCGCCTTTATGCCGACCGGGAGGGTTCGCACGCCGACGTGGGTGGCCGACGGGGCAGTGCTGATTGGAGATGCCGCGCATGCCATGAATCCACATGCCTCGCAGGGTCGCATGCAGGCGATGGTCGATGCGATGACGCTGGCTGATCTCTTGCCCGAATGTCTGGCGACGAACGACTATTCGGCATCAAAACTCAGAACCTACGAAGCTGCACGTCGACCTCAGGTGAACATGCTGCAAAAATTGGCCGATGAGCAGGTGCTGTTTTGGAATACATCGAATCCGGTCATTGGCTTTCTCCGTGACCGTGTCTTCAGCACATTAGACCGCAATGCACGACTTCGATATCGTGTCTTATCGACGACGGCCGGACTCCGCAAGGACCCCCCGTTCGGCATGATGGACCGCCTCATGGCGGCTGGATTCTTGCCGGATCCCTCGGCTCGCGACATGGCGGCAGGAGGGGTTCGATAACGCTATGTCGCCGATTGAATGGAGCATTGACGGCTTACCGGAAATCACACAAAAACTCTTAAAGTCTTATATGAAGGATGTTGTAAAAGCCTATGACAATAAATTGGAAGGTATCATTCTCTATGGCAGTGCTGTCCGTGGTGACTTTCTGCCGGGTCTCTCCAACCTCAATCTTTTGTTGATCTTGTCTTCCTATGATCTCTCGGTCTTAAAACAGTACGACAGCCTTCACAAACGTTGGAGTAAGGAGCATGTCGTGGTTCCCTTGTTCCTCACGGCTGCAGACCTGAAATCAGCCTCAACTGCGTTCCCACTGGAGTACCAGGACATTCTCGACTGTCATCGCTTGCTCTGGGGGCAAGATCCCTTTGTCGGCCTCAAGATCGACTCACGGTATTTGGCTGCCGAAGTCGTGCAAGGGCTACGTGGGAATTTGTTCCGTCTCCGTCAACGTCTCGTGGAGGGACGAAGTACTGAGGAGGCGATCACAATTCTGTTGCCGCTGTCGATTACTGCGCTTCTGCCGGTGCTTCGAGGCTTACAGCGGCTGTTGGGTCGTCCTGTCGTTGCACATGGGGAGCCGCTCTTGAACGACATCGAATCTCATCTTGGGGTTGATCTTACCGGCCTTCGTGACGCGTTGGCGCTCAAGCGAGGGCATATCTCTCCCGGACAGAAAGAGATTCCGAGACTGATGGATCGCTACCTTGAGGGCCTATCCCGACTAGTTACGACCGCAGAGGCACGCATCACGTGATCGAGTTTCGAGTTAGCCGACAATGGATCGGACCCGCCTGGGTGGGGTTGATAGTCCTGCTGTCAGCCGTAGACGCATCGGCCTCGTTGTATGACCGACCCAAAGAACGCGTACCGCTTCCCAATCCCATGGGGTATGTCAGCGATCACGCGCAGGTTGTGGATGGCCAATGGAAAGCGCGTATCCGTTCCGTCTGCACCGATCTTGAAAAGAAGAGCGGCGTGGAGATGGTGCTCGTGACGGTGCCCAGTATTAAGCCATATCCTACGGCCAGGGAATATGCGGATGCGCTGTACCAAAAATGGCAAATCGGCTCGACGCAGCAGGAGCACGGGGTGATGATCTTGGTGGCCGTGGAAGAACGACAGGCGGCGATGGCTTTGGGTCGCAGAATGTTTCCGGTCATCACCCCGGCTGTCCGAAACGAGGTGGGTCGTACCTATCTTCAGCCTGCGATTGAACGAGGGGATTTCGGAGAAGGGCTATATCGCACAGCAGTCGCACTGGCGACACCGGCGCAAGAAGTCAGACTTGATACTCCATCACGGCCTCGAATCAAAGGACTCGGGGTCTGGATTACGCTGGGTACCACCGGTGCCATTGTGGCGTTCTTCTGGTTCATCAGCCGGCCAGACCTTCGGCATCCCTATCGGCGTATTCAGAAGGGGGAATATTGGGGAACTGGGCAAGGTGGATTCGGTGGGAACTGGGGCGGCTTCGGCGGCGGCACGAGCGGGGAGGGATATCGGTGAGGTTCTTCTTGGCACACGCTTATGAAATTACCGGCTGAGACAGTCATCTCTGAGGACAAGCTCCTGCGCTATCTTCTGGTGCCACAGCTTCGAGGAGACAAATCATCATTTCTACGACAAGCTGGCTATGAGTTGGGTAACGCCCTTCATCTCTTACGTGACTTGCGTGCTCAGATTCTGCCGCTAGATGCGATACCGCTAGAGAGTAATCAGTTTGGGCAGTACTACGAAATTAGAGGTACATTAGAGGGGGCCCAATGGGACGGCTCTGTTGGTTCGAACAATTTGGATGAGAGAACACTTGTCGGGAATGACGAAGTTTATTACACTGATTCCAGATAATCGGGGGGTAGGGTGAGATTTGATCTCTATACAGATGTGGCATTGGCGTGCGACCTACCGGAGCATCGGTTCCGTCGAGGGGATATTGTCAAACTTGTTGACCATCACGTGGCGCCGGATGGGACCGAAGGCTACTCCATCGAAGTCTTTACTGCTCTCGGAAGTACACTGACCGTGACAACCGTTCCCGCAACCGCGCTCGAAGCGCTTCGTCAAGACGAAGTGCTCTCCGCCAGGACGCTGTAGGGGACTTACAGACCATTCTCTCCGCCTCTCCGAAGCGTGCTTGGCGAATGCCATGGGACAGGAGCTATTCATGAACAAACCCTACGTCTGGATCCGCATCCCGTTTTCCTTGATGGTCCTTGCTTCCATGGCCCTATTCATACCTGGTTGTTCAACCACGGCCAATGAGACGAAGCCTGCGATAGCTCCTTCTCAAGAGCCCAGCGATGTAGCTATCGAGCACTACATCCGGAGTCATCCGGAAGTGATCGAGCAGTCGTTACAGGCGTTGGAAGTCAAACGCGAAGCGGAGCAGCGCGAGCGTCAAAAAGTAGCCATCAAGACCAAACAGAACGAGTTGCTTCACGATCCAGCGTCACCAGTCAGCGGCAATCCCAAAGGCGAGATCACGCTAGTCGAGTTTTATGACTATCGTTGCGGTTACTGTAAGCGCGCGGCGGAGGCTGTGACGGAACTTCAGAAGGTCGATTCTCGGGTGCGGGTGGTCTACAAAGATTTTCCCATCTTAGGCGAACCGTCTGAACTCGCAGCAAAGGCGGCACTCGCGTCTCAAGCTCAAGGCAAACACCAAGCCTTCCACGAGGCACTGCTCGCATCCCACTCAGACATGACGAAGGATGAGATTATGAACATCGCGATCAGCGTCGGCCTCAATGCGAAACGGTTGGAAGCCGACATGGCCAATCCCAAGTGGCAATCCGTCATCGACAAGAACCGGGCCCTCGCTCAAGAGCTTGGCATCTCTGGGACCCCTGGGTTCATCGTGGGCAACGAAATGGTGCCGGGGGCGCTGGATTTGAAGGGACTGAAAGAACTCATTACCCGGGCGGGGCAGGGAAAATGATATATACCGGCTGGTCAGCCATAGAGGAGACCAAAAAATCTAAAGAGAGCGCTCGGTACGCAAAAAATGTTGAATGGTCTGAAGAAGATCAGTGTTACGTAGGAAGCGCTCCTGGTTTGGTGCTTGGTGGATGCCATGGCGAGGATGAGAAGGCCGTGTTCGACGAGTTGCGTCAGATCGTCGAAGAAGCGCTCTCTCTTTATCACAAAGACGGAAAACCGCTGCCTCCTTCCGCCTCAGGGCGAGCCTTTGCCAACAAAATGCAACATCTTGCCTAGCAGTCAGCTTGAGTTTATTCGAAGCCTCCCAGGCTTGAAATGCTCGTATTCGTGCCCACCGATTCCAGCATACGTAGAAGACAGGCACCGTACTTTTAAAGCGAGCTCATAGTTGGCTGTCATTGATAGGATCTGGCGCGGTATCTACCGTAAAGCATGAGGAGAGCCCTAGGCAGTTACCTAGGTATGATCAGACTTATGCCAAAGGGTATTTGACGACTCTGAGCGAAAGTGCATAAAGTACAAAATGTACTTGTGAGAAAGAAATTAGGAGGCGACATAATGCATCGGCAATTTAGGACATAATGCATCGGCAATTTAGATGGAGCCATCCTTGGCACACCTTGCACTGTACGCTCATGTCGGTTTCGTTTCTAGTCGCGATGGCATATTCAGCTTCGGCGGAGACGATCGTCTCCGTACAGGACAACACTGACTATCTCGGTAAGGACTACAAAAGTTTCGCCTCAGCCGGAAACGATTTCTACGCCTGCGTCGCCGCCTGCAAGGCTGATGGCGCCTGCAAGGCCTTCACCTATACGCGGCCCGGCGTCAAAGGCCCGCAAGCGATGTGTTTTTTGAAGAACGCAAAACCGGCGCCGAGAACGGACAATTGCTGCATCTCGGGTGTTAAGACGGACATCGTCGGGCCGCATATTATCGCAGGACCTGCAGCGAGTGCGAATGAAGGGCTTGACTATCCAGGGAATGATTACAAGCGATTGTTGACATCTGTGCCAGATCCGCAAGAATGCGCGAATTTCTGCAGGCAAGACATCGGCTGCAAGGCGTATACGTATGTGAAGCCGGGCGCGCAAGGACCGGCCGGCGTGTGCTATCTCAAGAACTCTATCCCGCCTTCAACGAACAACGCTTGCTGCGTGTCAGGCGTCAAATCTTATCCGCCGAATGCGCTTGACGAAGTTTCTTTCGAAGCGAAAATCGATTTGCCAGGCGCGGATTACGCGTCAATACCGCTTTCAAAACCGGATCCGTTCACTTGTGCCTATGCTTGCCGACAGGACGCAAAGTGCCGTGCTTATACCTTTGTCAGTCCGCAGGGCGGTCAACCTGCGAAGTGTTTCCTCAAGAACGCTGCGCCGGCGAAGAAGAACTCCTCCTGCTGCGTTTCCGGCATGAAGACACCCGACACCGGCTTGAAAACGGCGCTCGTGCGCGGCGCGGCCCCTAAACCGAATTGGGGTCAGTGTCCGAAAGTCGGTGCGCTTGATGTTCTGGACAAGTTGTGCTCGACGAATCTAATCCCTGGCATGACCTGCAAAGCGCCGGGGCCACAGGCGAAATGTGCTGACTATACGCGACAGATTCCAGTCGGCGCCGGCGTCACGGATTTTTTGGTCACCGCTGCGCCGCCGGTTCAGTCTTTCAACAATTATGAACCTTATGGCGCGCGTGGTAAGGCGCTTGGAGAAGCGACAATGTGTTTGTTCCGGGAATTGTCCCCGTCGTTTGTGGGATCGTCCGGGAATACCGGCAAACCGATGATCGCAGGCTGGTCAGGGTCGAATTTTCTTGGAACGCTCTCGTTCAAACAAACCGTCGGATACAAGGATTTCGATCCTAAAACCCTAAGATTCGACGGATATCGAAACCTCTCGTTCTGCGCGCCGATCGTCGGGTGTTATGATGCGGTCGCGCAGGATTTCGCTGTCAAGCTCGACAAATACGATGTCGTTCCCTCGATCGAATTTCAGCGGCCTCTGACGCCAAACGGTTCATTGTCGCGTGGCCATCTTTCGGTCGACAAACTAACAGCCCTGACCGACTATTATGCGCTGACCGTCAGCAGCGATCTCGCCGAAAAATCAGTAACACTTCTGCCGCCTTCCTTCGTTGTGGCGACACCGGTGGGACCAATCACCGTCCAGCCATCGTTTGATTACGCGGCGCGCGAACATGTTTTCGCACCGCCCTTCAAAGGGATCGATACCGTGCTGCGTCCTGCCGGAACCGGGCCGTCTTGGAGTTATCCTGTCGAGCTTTCAGATATCTACGGGACCGACAACGCGATCGCGTTCCCACTTCTTCATCCGAAGAAAGGCGTAGGGTGGCAAAGTCAGATTGGTCTTGGCGATCGCGATCCGCGCTCGCCTGAAGCTGGTGGTGTCTGGTCACCGTCAGGTTCTCCGCCGAACCGACCTGACCGCGAATTACGGACCGCGCGCGACGACAAGGAGCGCATAGCCTCAGCAGAGATGAAGGCGAAAGCTCGCCTGTCTTATCCGAAAGCGGGTGAGGTCGACAAGTATTTGCCAAGCTGGGTTCCCGTCGGGCATCTTAAATTCGAGATCTGGGTCGAGCCCGAGGCGCGCGCCGCTTTCTCGAGCCGGTTTGACATTCTTTCCGCACACGGCCGCCAAAAAGAAGCTGGTGACATCGGCGCGGGGGGCTCGTCTTGGTCCCTCGGCGACGTGACGCTACTCAGCAACGCCGCCAATTCATTCGGTTTCAATCTTGCCACTGGCGTCGACCTCAAAGTGACGATACCCGTTCCTTTGTCGGGAGACTTGACGATCGTCGACGTGCATCCTCGTTATAAAAAAAATCTCGGCGAAGGTCCGAGTTTCCATGACGGCCCTGGTGCGTATTTCGCTTCCGACGCAGATCAGGTCACACGTCTCAAACCGTACAGGAATTTTAAGACCTTTCTGACAGATCTCGGCGTTGACTCGATGAACGCTGGACCTGACTACGTTCAGGCGTGTCTCGCCCAGGCAAAACAGGCTCCGGTTCCGCCGCCGCCACCAACAGCGACGCCGGATGATCCGTCGAAGCTCTTCAATGACCATGTTGAAGTTCCGTGCAATGTCTGCGCCTACTGGAACGGCCAGAATCCGGCGACATTCTCGAATGGCAAGTCGCACACTTTTATGCCGGCCACGAGACCGCCTGGTGAAAAATACTGGCAATGCGACATGCAGACGAAGAGCGGGTGTCACGATTTCTGCGTGCTCAATCCGAAAACTGGTACCATGACCTATAAGCGCCCGCCGGATGCCGATCTGAAAATTGAGAACAAGATTGCAGGCAAGACCTATACAGGCGACATCTGTTTCCTTCAAACGCCACGCTGATGCCAAAGCAATCTGAACCTAAACTCCACGCCGGCGCAACTCTCGGTTCGACACGATATTCGGCTAAACGCTCGTACAAACCGTACTGGTCGCCTCGTCTTCTCAATGGCGAACTAGCTGCACTGCCGGAGGACGCTGGGGGTTCATTGAAATGCTGGAGGTGCTTAAAGACTCAAAGATCAGAGCCATCCCAGGTACAAGGAGATTTGCAACTAGGCTGGAAACTCGTACGAATCCTGGAAATTTGATGTCTAGGCTGTCGACTACGTGTTGACGTTAGCTGTCGTTTGGGGCGCGGTGTAACTATCTGTGCCATAGCCTCTTAATCTGTTAGGCCACGCATTCTCCGCGAATCAGCAGTCTGTTTCGCTTGCTTCACCTTTTTAGCCTGATCTATCCGTCTTGCACCTCTATTCGTCGATGCATATGATCGCGCGGCTTCATGCTTGAGGGGGGTGTCATGGCGAAGATCACCGAGATCGCTCCGGACCTGTTTCGCATCACAACGTTTGTTGCGCCGATCAATCTTCAGTTCAGCCAGTTCTTGGTGCGGGATGAAGAGCCGCTGTTATTCCATACCGGCCCACGGGCGTTATTCCCTGAGGTCCAAGCCGCGGTGGCGTCGCTCATCGATCCGCAGACCTTGCGCTGGATCGGGTTCAGCCACTTCGAATCTGATGAATGTGCGACGGTGCCGGAGTGGCAACATCTGGCTCCGAACTCAGAAGTAGTTTGTAGTCTGGTGGGTAAGATGGTGAGTGTTGACGATTGTCTGGCGATTCGCCCGGCCAAGGGGATGGTTGACGGTGAGGTGCTTGAGACGGGACGCTACCGCTTCCGTTTTCTTGCGACGCCGCATGTCCCCCATTGCTGGGAAGCAGGAGTGTTGTTTGATGAGACGGAACGAACGCTCCTCTGTTCGGATCTCTTCCATCAAGAGGGAGATGTCGAACCGATGACGGAATCAGACATCATCGATCGCTGTCGGAAGACGCTGGTGGGCTATCAGCAAGGTCCGTTGGCGAATTACGTGCCCTATTGTTCGTTGACAGATGCGACTCTGTACCGTTTGGCAGCACTGCAGCCGAAGCGGCTGGCAACCATGCACGGCTCGGTCTACGTCGGCGACGGAAGCCAGGCGCTCCAGGACCTTGCAGCTGTGTGGCGAGAGGTTCTCAGCTCACCGTCATGATTCCAAACAGCATCCGTCCTTGAAATATTCACAAGCCCTTTCCGGTTCATACTCGACGTGATGCCGAAGGTACTGACCTGTGGCTGATAGGCACTCAGCTATTGCGTATCTTGACCGGAGAGGTGGATTAAGCCGGGACGGATGCACCGTTGGTGGATTGCCATGGCCAGCGCATCGAGTGTCAGCGGAGGATCCTGCTTATCCCGCATGGCCTAGTCGATGACCCGCCGCAAACGAAGATCCAGCAACACCGCTGGAGGCTCATCATGTTCCCATTTGAGGTGTCCGTCAAACCCCGGCTAGCTCATCCCGAACCCTTTGCGTTAGTCCACGACCCCGCTTCTACCAACTTAGCCCGCGGCAGCAGGCTGAGATTCTCGAGCAGACAGACTCTTTCGACGGTTGTTGGAAATCGTGCGGTCGATAATGGCTCCACAATTGATGCATTTCCATGCGTAGAAGACGAGAAAGAAATCTGAAAACCGCTCTAGCATCATCATCCCCCTACACTTTGGACATTTCATAGATCCCTCCAGGATGGTTGTGTGCATAGCTGATGATGAACGTAAGCAAGAGCCGCACCAATTGTTCATATGCCAGCATTTCAATGACTTATGAATTAAGTAGTTATACGTTGTGCAGAATGTTTCATGAAATTGACGGTGAAAAGAGATGAATCTGTCAATGATTTGTCAGCGTGTGCAGAAAAGAAACCAGTCGTTTTATTAATATGTAATTATTTAAAAGTACGTAAATATATATTGGAAAGGAAATCACGACCAGTTTAGTCGTCGCTGAATGGCGGTTCGGTGGGTCGTAGTTGGAGGCCTAGGAAACTCGAGCTAGCTCAGATACCTTAAATGCGCGCTCTGTAACTGAGGAGGGCTTGCGAAGATGTGTGAAATCTTGGCCCACGCTGCAGATCCCTTATGGGGAATTAGTATGGAACGACGGTCATCTCGGGGGTGCTT
>Ga0224501_10003024_pt1 | contig 13248 bp, 11 predicted proteins | sample SF_Oct11_sed_USG_4_FD_169105 | JGI IMG/M metagenome (GOLD analysis project Ga0224501, IMG submission 169105) | Sediment microbial communities from San Francisco Bay, California, United States - SF_Oct11_sed_USGS_8_1 | ecosystem: Environmental > Aquatic > Marine > Sediment | place: USA... | reverse complement strand
GGGCCAGGAGATACCCATGCATGAACCGCGGATCAAGTTCGGCCTGGACATCGGCTATGCCACCTCGCCAACTGGCGCGGACCACATGCACAACATCCACGACACAAGTCTTGCCAAGGAGGGAGCAAGCCTCCAAAACATGCGCGGCCTGGGAATTCTGAACCCCGTCCCCGCGGACTACCTGGGGCCAGAGAAGGTGCGACTGTTCAAGTATCGCTACGCCTGGCGCATGCTCCACAACTGCATGCTGCTGTGCATGATGATGCGCGACCTCTACAGTGCGGATCACGTTCGTGATCTCGTGCAAGGTGTGACCGGGTGGAACACGACGATGTTCGAGTTGATGACAGTAAGCGAGCGCGCGCTGGCGATGGCCCGCGCCTTCAATTTTCGCGAGGGATTCGGTCCCCAACACGATGTGGCGCACTGGCGTTTTTCTACCCCCTTTGAGTCTGGGCCAGCCAAGGGGGTGCGAGTGCCTGAGGAGGAGATCCAAAGCGCCCTAGAGTTGTATTATCAGATGAATGGCTGGGACAAGGATACCGGCGCGCCAACCGCTGCCAAACTTCATGAACTGGGCCTCCACTGGGTGGCTGAGTTGCTGTACGGGTGATCGGATCCTCGAAGACTGCATCTGCGAAAGGGAAAGGAGCTTAGATTGAACATCGAGGTCACGCGAGGAGCAATTCAGGAGCAGACAACCGAGTTGATTGTGATCAACCTCTTTGAAGGGATAACGGAGCCCGGTGGAGCCACCGCAGCGGTGGATCGAGCTTTGGGTGGGCAAATTCGTGAGTTGCTTGCGTGGGGTGACTTTGCAGGGAAGCTGAACGAAACGGCGTTGCTCTACCCGTCAAAGGACTTCCCCGCCAGGCGGGCGCTCATGGTCGGGCTGGGCAAGCAGGAGGAATTCGATCTGGACAAGGTTCGGCAGGTGTCCGCCACTGCGGCCCATAAAGCACAGAAGCTGGGCGTAACCAAGTATGCAACCATCGCCCACGGAGCAGGAGCCGCAGGTCTGGACCCCTCAGAAGCAGCGCAAGCGCTGGCCGAAGGCGCGTCTCTGTCTCAGTACCGTTTCACCCAGCACCGCACAGAGAAGGGTGAGCCTGACGAGCAAAAGGAACTGGAAACAGTGCAGGTGGTAGTGTTGAACGAGGATTTGCTCGGGCCCATCCAGGACGGCCTGCGTGCAGGGGAATCGATTGCAGCTGCGGTGAACTGGGTTCGGAACCTGGTCAACCAGCCTGCCAACTATGCCACACCTACACTGTTGGCGCAGGAAGCACAGCGCATGGCCCAAACAGTTGGGCTCAAGTTCGAATTGCTCGGTCCCGCAGAGATGCGCCAGTTGGGTATGGGAGCGCTGCTGGGAGTGGCGCAGGGCAGTGTGGAGGAGCCGCGCTTTGTGATTCTGGAGCATAATGCGCCAGCGGAGCAGACTGCTCCGGTGGTGCTGGTTGGCAAAGGCATCACTTTTGACAGTGGCGGCATCTCGATCAAGGCCAGGGAGAACATGGAAAGGATGAAGGGCGACATGGCTGGGGCTGCAGCCGTGTTGGGCACCATGCGCGCTGTAGCCTCTCTGGGGATTCCGCACAGGGTTATCGGCCTGATCCCGGCCACGGAGAACCTGCCTGGTGGCAGGGCCTACAAGCCCGGAGACGTGCTCACGACAATCACTGGCAAGACCATTGAGGTTATCAGCACCGACGCAGAGGGACGTCTGATTCTGGCTGATGCTCTAGGCTATGCGCAACGCTATCAGCCCGCTGGCGTGGTGGATCTGGCTACTCTGACAGGGGCCTGCGTGGTAGCCCTGGGCAGCATAGCCGCAGGTCTGTTCTCGAACAACGATCGACTCGCTGCAAGAATTGTAGCGGCATCACATGCTACGAATGAGAGGGTTTGGCGCATGCCGCTATGGAAGGAGTACGCCGAGCAGATCAAAAGTGACGTGGCAGATATGAAGAACACGGGGGGTCGTCCAGCCGGCGCGATTACCGCCGCCACGCTGCTGAGCAAGTTCGTCGGGGATGTGCCCTGGGCACACCTGGATATCGCTGGTGTGGCCTCCGCCGAACAGGACTCACCCTATCAGCCCAAGGGAGCTACTGGATATGGCGTGCGGCTTCTGGTACAGTTGCTGCGGAGCTGGTCCTAGTTCTGGGGTGGTTCAGAATTAGGCTCAATCGAACGGGACCACTCTGTGCCAGGCGGATAAAGTCCTTCCGTGTCAACCCATCTACCAAGGAGGCAGTACCCGAAGAGCCAGGCGAAGCGTTCATCCGTACTCACTCTGGTGGTTGGAGAGTCATCGCTAGATGACCTGCTTCTCCCGGACCTCGCGACCCTCGCGCAGGCGGCTGATGCTCAGGGATGAGATGTCGACAGTGGAATGGCCAGTTAGGATCAGCTCGGCGATGGCATGCCCGGTGGCTGGAGCCAACATGAAGCCATGGCCGCTGAAGCCGCCAGCGCAGATGAATCCCTCTACCTCTGGCAAGCGTCCCAAGATGGGGTTGTCATCCGGAGTGACCGCGTAGAGTCCACCCCAGCCATCCATGAACCCGGCCTGGCCAAGGATGGGAGCACGGTGAATGGCTTTCTCCACTACCTGAGTCAGGAAATCCCAGTCTACGTGGGTGTTGAAACTGGAGGGCTCTTTGTTGTCCGTCATCCCCATCAGAATCCCTGGCCCCTCCTTGCGAAAGTAGAAACTGGGTTGGAAGTCGATCACCATTGGTACGGGATCGGGAATGGCGGGAAAAGGGCTGGTGACAAAAATCTGGCGACGATACGGCAGAACGGGCAACTCGATTCCCACCATACGTCCAACGACCGCCAGCCAGGGCCCTGCTGCGTCTACCACCGCATGGGTCTTGATCTTGCCCCGATTGGTTGCCACGCCGCGTACCTTGTCCCCTTCTAGTTCAATTGCCGTGGCCTCCGTATCGGTGCAGATCTCGACGCCCAGCCGGCGGGCCCCTTTGGCGAATCCTTGCAGGACAGAATGGGGATCCGCATAGCCATCCGTAGCGCAATAGGTTGCCAGAAGAACGTCTTCCACATTCAGAGTCGGGACAAGGTCCTTGGCTTCTCGAGGTGAGAGGATGTCCACCTCAAGCCCAAGGCTCTTTTGCAGGGCCACATTCTGCTGAAATGCGTTGACTTCCTCGTGTGTGGTTGCCAGGAAGAGGTAGCCATACCGGCGAAAGTCCGGGTCGGCGTCCAGTTCCTCGCGAAAGTTCTCGAGGAAGTGGACGCTCTGCATAGCGAGGAGTATGTTGACTTCAGTAGAGAATTGCTGGCGTACGCCACCGGCGCACTTGCCGGTGGCGCCCATGCCCAGCATGGACTCCTTCTCTAGAACAACAATGTCGTGCGCCCCCATCTTGGCGAGATGATAGGCTATGCTCGTCCCAATGACCCCACCGCCGATGATGACCACATCCGCACTGCTGCGCATCCTTATCCTCCTTGATAAGTCTGCAACCATCACAGGTCTACTTGAATGCCCAGTTCCTTCTTTGTCGCGGCCAGAAGAGCAAGGCGGGCCACAGCAGCATCCTGCACGGCATTGCCAACCGACTTGAAGAAAGTCACCTCTTCCTTCGTTTCGCGCCCGGCTTTCCGCCCCAACACAAGCTCTCCCAGCTCAGCGTGGATATCCTTCTCGGAGATGAGGCCTTTGTTCATCGGGATAATGAGGTCGCCCGCCTCGGCTAGACAGGCTGCACGCGAATCCACTACAATCTTGGCCCTGGCCACCGTCGCCTCATCCACCTCTTGCATGTGTGGGGTGTAGCAGCCAATGCCGTTGATATGCACTCCCGGTTTCAGAGAGGCGTCCTGGAAAACGGGTGTGGTAGAGGTGGTGGCTGTGCAAATAACGTCCGCATCGGCTACAGCCTCAGCGGGGGAGTGAGCCACTTCAATATCCGCAGGGATCTTGGGACTCTGCTGTTTCATCTCTGCTACGTACTGCTCAGCCCTCGCACGCACCTGGTCATAGACCCAAACCTTGATCACGTCACGCACCTCGCAGACTGCCTGCAATTGGCTACGGCCCTGGGTTCCCGCACCAAAGATGGCCACCCGCCGGGCATCCAGCCGAGCCAGGAGGTCAGTGGCAGCCCCGGAAGCAGCCCCAGTGCGCAGAGCGGTGAGATAGGTGCCATCCACAGCTGCGATGGGCTGGCCGGTGGTCGCATCGACCACAACGATCAGAGCATGGATGGTCGGCAAACTGAGCTCCAGGTTGTCGGGGAAGACGGAGACAATCTTCACAGCAAGAGAGTTGGTCTCCTCCAAGTAGGCGGGCATGAAGAGGGTCACCCCATTGTGTTTGGGTACTGGTAATTGCGTACGCAGGGGAACGCTCGCACGCCCTGCTGAGAGTTGAGCGAAGGCTTGCTTTACCGCCTCGATGGCCTCGGCCATAGAGACGGCTTGCCTTACATTCTCTCGCGTGAGCACACGCAGTTTCAGCTCATGCCTCCCCCAGGTACGCCTTCCGCACCCGTTCGCTGCGCAGCAGTTCACTCGCCGTTCCGGAGAGCGCGATTTGCCCTGTCTCAAGGACATACGCCCGGTCGGCCATGCGAAGTGCAGCGCGTGCATTCTGCTCTACCAGCAGAATCGTAACGCCTTGCTGGTTGATCTCACGGATTGTGTCAAAGATGGCCCGCACGAGCATGGGGGCCAACCCCAGTGATGGCTCGTCCAGCATCAACAGCTTGGGTCGGCTCATCAGCGCTCTGCCCATGGCCAGCATTTGCTGCTCGCCGCCTGACAGCGTGCCTGCAATCTGCTTGCGGCGCTCCTCCAATCGAGGGAAGAGGCGGAACACACGCTGGCGGCTCTCTTCAATCCCCTCCTTGTCGTGACGGCTATAAGCCCCCATGTTGAGGTTCTCTTGCACAGTCAGTGTGGTAAAGACCTTCCGCCCTTCAGGGGCATGCGAAATCCCCATGTTCACGATGTGGTGGGCTGGCAGAGAGTTGAGCAGGGCATCCTGGAATCGGACTTTGCCCTCTTGGGGCCGCAGGAGACCGGAGATGGTGCGCAGGGTGGTACTCTTGCCTGCACCATTGGCCCCCAGCAAGGTCACGACCTCGCCCGGTTCCACGTCCAGGCTGATCCCCTTTAGAGCGTGAACGTTTCCGTAGTAGACGTGCAGGTCTTGCACAGTCAACATGGCCATACTCAATCCTCTTCCTTGCCCAAGTAGGCCTCAACTACGCGAGGGTTGCTCTGTATCTCACCTGGTGTCCCCTCAGCGATCTTCTGCCCGTTGTCCAGGACCACAACCCGATCCGATATGCCCATCACTACCCTCATGTCGTGCTCAATCAGCAGGACGGTGACGTCTGACGTTCGGATCTGGCGTATCAACCCCATCAATTCTGCGCTCTCTTGCTCGTTGAGCCCGGCAGCAGGTTCATCTAGGATGAGCAAACGGGGTTGGGTTGCGAGTGCGCGGGCGATTTCCAATCGCCGCTGGCTGCCATAAGGGAGGTTCCGCGCCAGTTCGTCGCGGTACTCGTACAGGCCCATGAACCGCAATTGCTGCTCTGTTTCGCGCTGGATGCGCAATTCCTCTTGTCGTTGCCCCTCGGAACGGGCAATCGCTGCCCACACACCAGCTCGGGTGCGGCAGTGCAGACCGGCCATCACGTTCTCGGACACGCAAAGGTTGGGGAAAAGCCGGATTGTCTGGAACGTGCGGGCGATGCCTAGTTCTGTGATGTGGTGGGGACGCAAGCCGGCCAGGTTCTGGCCGTTGAAACGGATGGTGCCAGCAGTCGGGGGATAGATTCCTGTAATCAGATTGAATACGGTGGTCTTACCCGCGCCGTTTGGCCCGATCATGCCTAGGATCTCTCCCTCGGATAGATCAAAATCGAGCTGCACGACAGCAGTCAGACCACCAAAGTTCTTGGTCAGACCGCGCACTTCCAAAAGGCCCATAGCTTCGTCCTTATTCCACTGGGGTCACTTGCTTTCGCTGCTGGCGGGCGGGGGCGCCTCTCCGCCGCGAATCTTGAACTCGACACGGCGGCTTGGCCACAACCCCTCCGGTCGGACAATCATCATCAGAATCATTGCCACGCCTAGCCACGCGTCACGCCAGTTCTTGGCCTGGCGTACCATCTCGGGCAGCACCACCATGCCCGCCGTGCCAACCAATATCCCAGGTACCGAACCGATTCCTCCTAGCACGACGATGCAGAACATAATCACGGACTCGACGAATGTAAAATTCTCGGGTGCAATCACCCGGTAGCGGCTGGCGTAGATCACCCCAGCCAATCCTGCCCAGGCTGACCCGACCACAAAGGCGATTAGCTTGACACGGGTGGTGTCGACTCCCATCGATTCGGCGGCCAATTCATCTTCTCGTACGTACATCCAGGCGCGCCCCAGACGGGAATGCTCCAAGCGTCTGGCGGCAAAAACTGTGAACACCACGAAAGTCAGCACCAGGTAGTAGTAGTGGATTGGCCTGGAGAATACCAGGCCGAGCAGCTCTGGTCTGGAGATGCCATACAGCCCGTTGGGCCCGCCTGTGAGGCCGAAAACGTCATTCTTCAGCGCAATACGAAAGATCTCCCCAAAGGCAATAGTCACGATACACAGATAGTCTCCCCTAAGATGCAGGATCGGGCGGCTGATCAAGAAAGCAAAGAGCCCGGCGACGATTGCACCCGCGGGCATGAGCACAAAGATCGGGATGCCAAAATGGAGGTTGAGAATGGCGGCTGTGTAGGCCCCCAGGCCGTAGAAGGCGGCGTGGCCAAGTTGAAACAAGCCCGCGTAGCCCACGATGATGTTCAGACTCAAACCCAACATGACGTAGATGCCGGCCAGCACCGCCACCGAGGTCTGGTAGTCGTCCAGTAGGAGCGGCAGGATCAAGAGCAGTGCACTCAGTCCCGCATAGTACCACATTGGTTTGACCGATCGCAGGCGGCTCCAGAGTAGGTTCATCCCTTAGCAGCTCCTGTGTTGACTTCTGCCTGCGCCCGTGCCCAGGCACGCAGTGCGCCGGTCATGTCATCCGTTCTTGCGTGTCTCGGCGCAAAGATCAGAGCTGGCGTACGGCTCGCGACGTGGCACAAGCAGCGCCGAAGACAGAGGTGGGACATGAGTGACACGAGTGAACTACAGCTTCTCGGCAAAACGCTCGCCCAGAAGTCCTCTCGGACGCACGATGAGGATCACAATGAGCAACAAATAGGCAATCACGTCTTTCCATTGCGCTGATCCGTACCCTGCGCCCAGCGATTCAACAACGCCCAGGATCATACCGCCTAGCATCGCGCCGGGGATGTTCCCGATGCCTCCTAGGATGGCGGCAACAAAGGCTTTCAGGCCAAATACCCAGCCCAGTGTAAAGTCGAACGAACCGTAGTGCAGACCGACCATCACACCGCCTGCAGCGCCCAACGCCGGGCCGATCAGAAAGACCATAGCGATTATGCGGTCTACGTCAATCCCCATCAGGCGCGAGATGTCGTGGTCCAGCGAAACGGCGCGCATGGCGGTCCCAACCCTTGTGTACTGAACAAAAAGGTAAAGTCCGGCCATCAGCAGCAAGGACACTATTATGACCGTCACCTGCACCACGCCGATGTGCACACTGCCGAGCAGCCTCCACTCGAGGTCGGGCACCAACCCAGGGGGGTACACTTTGTAGCTGGCCCCCCAGACATTGCGCGCTACGCTCTCCAGAACAAAAGCAGCGCCCAGGGCCGAAATGATCGGTGCCAACCGGGATGCTCTGCGCAGAGGGCGGTATGCTACCCGCTCGACTAGCACGCCGATCAATGCGATGGTGACCATGGCAGCAATGAAAGCAGGGATTAGCAGCATTGGCCCTGAACGGGAAGCCACAGCCAGAAGCCCCGCCAGTGCCGTCCAGCCAAGGTAGGCTCCCCACATAAACAGGTCGCCGTGGGCGAAGTTGATCAGCCTGAGCACGCCGTAGACCATGGTGTATCCGAGGGCAACCAATGAGTAGAATGCGCCGATTGTGATGCCGTTGATCATGTGTTGGATGAACTCTTCCATGCGCGTCTTCCTGTAGAGCCAAGTCAGCCAGGCTTGCGGAGCCTGATTTGCGCCGTCCCTGTCATCCCTATCTGCCTTATCCCTCGTCGACGCCTCTGGCGTAAAGGCCAGAGCTGGCGCGAAGGCCAGAAGTGGCGTAAAGACCAGAGCTAACCGCAAAGACTAGAGCTGGGGTGCCAGCTGCATCACGCTGCAAGCCGAAGGTCGCTTGCCCCGTTGACGCCTCCCGTTGTGCCTCCAGGCACAAAGACCATCGGCGCGGTTTAGACGCAGGAGACCAAGACAACGGAAGGGACGCAAGACAAAGCTGAGACAGGGTGCAACAGGCCAGGCAAAGGAGTTCACGTCTGCCCTTGAAAGAGCAGACGTGAACCTGCATGTAAATGCTGACTATCTAGGGTGTCGGCTGTTCCGCGGCTGGCACGAACTCGCCGGTTTCGCTGATGATATAGGCTTTGTGGATTGTGCCCAGCCGGTCTCCCTTCTCATCGAACCCGATGATCGGGCCTGTGATGCCCGGATAGTCCTTGAACTCTGTGTGCAAGAACTCGGCCAATTTGGCGGGGTCGGTGCTCTTGGTCTCCTCAATGGCATACTTGATCACGTTGAAAGCATCAGCAGCCATCACCCACCAGACGCTGGAGGGGTACTCGCCATACTCGAGCTTATAGTGCTCGTTGAAAAGCTTTGCCTCCATATAGGGCAAGTCGCTCGGCAGCGGTTCACTCGTAACGATGACCCCCGTCGCCGCATCCTGACCTGCGATCCCAATCAACTCTGGGTTGTTGCAGGCGTTGCCCATCAACCACTGTATGTCCAGGCCCAGATCCTTGGACTGCTTTAGGAGCAGTCCACCTTGGGCATGGTAACCGGTGAAGTAAATCGCCTCAAGCCCAGCGCCCTTGATCCTGGTCAGAATCGGTGTATAGTCCTTGTCCTGGGGGTTAATCGCATCGAAAAACGGCACGCTCGCGCCCTGCTCTTCCAGGTACTTCTTGGTCCACTCGGCCAGGCCCTTAGCATAGGTCGAATTGTCGTGCAGGACGCCGACCTCTGTCGCGCCGAGGATCTGAGTGACGTACTTGGCCGTGAACAACCCTTGGCGGTCGTCGAGGAAGCACACGCGGAAGAAACGCTGGTATCCCTTGGTAGTGAGCCGGGTGGCAGTAGATGAAGGCGTGACATGCAGGATACCTGCTTCATCGTAGATCGCCGAGGCGGGCTCTGTCGCGGTCGAGTTGTAGGCACCGATCACGGCAATGACCTTGTTGGCTTTGAGCCGGTCCGCCACCAACGCGGCTTCCTTTGGATCGCCTTTGTCGTCCTCGACGATCAGTTCAATCTGCTTGCCGAGAAGCCCACCTTTGGTATTTATCTCATCCACCAAGAGCCTGACCGCTTTCTCGAAGCCCAGGCCCTCGTAGGCATAGTCTCCTGTCAAAGGAGCTTCAAGGCCGATCTTGATGGTGCCAGCAGCCGGACGGCACGCCGGCAAGACCGTAGCGATCACCACCATCAATGCCGCCAGAACCATCCACTTCTTATCCATGGGTTTTCCTCCTTCGTTTGTTGCGAATCGCTGGCCAACTACACAGTTGGCGGCCAAACAAACAGAATGGACCATCTGCAGTCCCGAGACCTCACCTCCCTTCTCCGATCACGCACGTTAGGGTGGTGACCCACTTCATTCGACAGAGGACAGCATCGCTGGCGGAGCAGCACAGCTCCAGCTCCGTAGGCCAAGCGCACAGCAGAAGGAATGCAGGGAAGCACTGACCTCTGGCGCACTGACTGTTACATAGTGTAACACCACAATGGTGTCAAGTCAAATAAGGTGAGCGCGATGTGCCTTGAAGCAAAACGCGGCCTTTCTGCTGGCAACGCTGCGGATTACGACCTTCCTGCCAAGCCTCCTTTGTCAGTTACCGCGATACCTCGCGCTCAATAGCGACGGGCAGACCACTTTTGTGGAGTACGTCTCTTTCTGCGGCCCCTCTTTCGCAGGATTGAGCCGCTTCACAGGAATCCAAGTAGGAAGCTGCCGTCGCACACTGTCAGTCCTTCTGGTCGAGCCGAATGCGCGCAACCTGTCGTACGATCTCTGCAAAGGCTTCTGGATTGCGCCCACGGCGAGTTGCGCCCAGTCCGTCTATGTCAGGACTGGACAGGAGGCCAGATGCATAGTCGGGCGCAACACTCCCGCCGTACGTGAGACGCACCCGATTGGCAACGGTATTCCCCCAACGCTCACTTATCCACTCTCGGATAATCCCACAGCCGGCTGCTGCATGCGCGGGCGAGGCAGGTTCCGGCACCCCGATAGCGCTTTCCGGTTCGTAGGTCAGTATCATTATTTCGACTTGCTCTGCACGGCAGCCAGCCAGCACACGATCCAGGCGGCTTCGCAGTACATGCTGGAGCGGCGCCTTTTCCTGGCGCCCTTCACCCACCAATAACATGGGGGCTAGTCCCGTGTCGAGCGCTAGACGCACTTTGCGGTTGACGATGTCATCGTCGTCTCCCAGGTGACGTCGAACCTCCCAGTGCCCTAGGACCACCCGCTGGCAACCGGCATCGATCAATAGTTCTGCTGAGACCTGCCCCATACGCTCTGGGTCTAGGGTCGGTGCCATGTTCTGGCCGGCGAGTTCAATGCGACTCCCACGCAGCGCTTGGGCTGTTGCCGAGAGAGACGTGAATGGAGGGCAGATCACCACGTCCACCGCGTCCAGCCAGGCGTCAGCCGTGGCCTGGAAGCGACGGACCCAGGCCACGCTCTCTGCGATCGTCATCGCCATCTTCCAGTTGGACACCGCCACCGGCTTTCGGGTCATCTTGCCCTCCTTGCTTTGAGGCAGCCAATCTCAGGGCTAACGAGCGATTGTATGCACATTATACTATAGCGGAACCAGGCGCTGCGGTCCAGGCCCAAGGGCTGAGAAGCAGGCTCGATTGGGGACAAGGGCGACGGATTGGAGTCTGGGCACAAACAGTGCATAGGCGCATCCACACAAGTGATTTGCCCAGAGTGCGTTGGGTCTTGGCACTCACTTGCGCCACGTGGCAACGCACATTACAATACGCGCGCATCCGGACCGGCAATTCGTAGCCCCATTGGAGGGAAGAGTGGTCGAAAGAGGGCAGGCAAGCGTCGAAGAGCGCTCCGTCGGCTGCCTCCCGGGTATGGCAATCGGTGACGCGCTGGGCATGCCCGTTGAAGGGTGGCCAGGAGAAGCAATTCGAGCGAGTTACGGAGTGCTGGCGGATTTCCAACCCTCGCCACAGCGTGGGCTACGTAGAGGCCAATTCACCGATGACACTCAGATGATGCTCATGCATGCCGAGAGCATTCGTCGCCACAGGTCGTGTGGATGGCGATGATCTGGCACGGCGCTTCGTCGCCTGGCTGCGCTCTGGAGATGTGCGCGGCATAGGGGGCTCGACGTTGCAGTCGATCCAGCGACTGGAGCGTGGCATCCACTGGCGCGAGAGCGGCCAGACGGGGGACTTTGCGGCTGGCAACGGTGTAGCCATGCGCATTGCTCCGATCGGTCTGCTCGATTGCCGCCATATTGAGCGATTGAGACAGGATGTACGCACGGCTGGCGCGATCACACATCGGAATACCGAGGCCTTGGCGGGAGGACTGGCGATTGCCTACGCTGTAGCTCGCCTGGCAACCGAGGCGACAGAGCCAGCGGCCTTGATCGAAGAGACGATTGCGTTTGTCGGCGACTGTGAGGTCAGCCGCAATCTACAGCGCGCACGAAAGTTGCTGGACTCCGATGTTCTTGCTGCCGACGCGCTGGCGACGTTGGGCACCACCGGCTACGTCGTCCATACGGTGGCCAGTGCATTCTACTGTTTCGTGCGCACGCCGGACAACTTCAAACAGAGCGTAATCGAGGCAGTGATGGCCGGGCACGACACCGACACAACTGCTGCTGTGGGAGGTGCTCTCAGCGGAGCGTACAACGGATTGCAGGGCATACCACGATGCTGGCTGGAGCAGTCAGAGGACAGAAAACACATCGAGGAACTGGCACGCCAGATCTACGCACTCTCTTTCTGATCATCGGGTGTCACAACAGGCTGACCGGATCTACGTCCACTTGCCAGCCTAGCCCCAGGGTGAAGTCGGCAAGCAGTCGTTTGGGATCGGGGCCACGTAACACAATCTGCCACCGGTACCGGCCGCGGACGCGGCTCATGAAGCAGGGAGCAGGACCGATCAGATGTACGTCCGGCAGTCCCAGCCGGGCGATTCGATCGTGAAGCAGATGACTCAGCTCCTCGGCTTTCTGCTGACACTTTCTGGCGCTAGTATGCATGAAAAGCAGCCTCACCAGACGGTTGAACGGTGGGTACCCCTGCTGGCGGCGAAACTCGAGCTCTTGCTGATAGAATCCCTCGTAATCGTGGCGGCTTGCTGCCTGAATGCAGTAATGCTGTGGAGCATAGGTTTGGATAATCACCTTGCCGCCCAAGATACTGCGCCCAGCCCGTCCAGCGACCTGCGTCAGGAGTTGAAACGTGCGCTCACTGGCGCGAAAATCAGGCAGGTGCAGTGCCGTGTCGGCAGTCACCACTCCGACCAGAGTGACTAACGGCAAATCCAGACCCTTGGCAATCATCTGAGTGCCAACAAGCACGTCAGCTTGGCGATTCACGAATTTGGAGAGAATCTCCTCGTGCGCCCCTTTCCTTCCCGTCACGTCACGATCCCAGCGCAGGACTCGCGCTTGAGGGAAGAGGTCACGCGTCACCTGTTCCACTTTCTGCGTGCCAATGCCAAAGAACTTGATGCGCTCGCTTGCACACTGAGGACAACATGCGGGTACAGAGCACTGGTAGTTGCAGTGGTGGCAAAGCAAACCCTTGCTATCCGCGCCCCGCCCAAAGGACGCGGAGTCCCGCCCTTGGCTGGGCCAGGCCGGGACATAGTGCAAAGTGAGAGGGACGTCACAGCCGGGGCATTTCATGACGTGACCACAGTCGCGACACATGACGAACGTAGCCGCGCCACGGCGATTGAGGAAGAGGATCACCTGCTCCCCGGCGGCGAGAGCGACCTCCATGGCCTGCTGCAGTGGCCGGCTGAAGATGCTACGGTTGCCGGCGCGCAGTTCTGCTCGCAGATCTACTACCTCAACTGGCGGCAAATCCATGTAG
>Ga0224501_10003023_pt1 | contig 13251 bp, 15 predicted proteins | sample SF_Oct11_sed_USG_4_FD_169105 | JGI IMG/M metagenome (GOLD analysis project Ga0224501, IMG submission 169105) | Sediment microbial communities from San Francisco Bay, California, United States - SF_Oct11_sed_USGS_8_1 | ecosystem: Environmental > Aquatic > Marine > Sediment | place: USA... | reverse complement strand
AGATAGGACTAAGAAAAAGCTACCGTTGTAAAAACACTAGCAGGTAATTTGAATTCAGAACAAGTCTGAACTAAAGAGATCACACAATGCGGATAAATTCCAAGGATCTGTGAAGTTTAATTACAATGAAAAAGGAAACAGCTTCCGTTTGAAGGTGCTATTGAAATGAAGGGTTTGTGTGTAATAAAGCATGATAAATTGATAACATGACTTATTGTTGCGCTGCTGCTATCAGTGAAGAGTTGGGGAAATCTGGACAAAATACACTAACATCAGTTCAAGATACTCTTGCCGACACCTGCTTCCATCCCGGAACAGTCAACATCACCCCCATAATGGCAATTAATAATATATCCAAAGGCTGATGAGTTAGGCACTAATACTCTCATCTCATGCGGCAGTTTTTTCCAGGGACTAAGCATCTAATAGGTGTAATCGCGTGATCAGGTTTTGGCGCCTGGAACCCGGTTTCAGATGCTCACTGCTCAAAATAGCGCCTGAAAAGTGCGTTTTTTCAAACCATGTACCTCAGCTGCGTCTGAAAGTGACGCGAACAGAACTCTGCGCCTGAAAAGTAGGCGTGCTAGTTTATATATAGTCAAGGTTATCAACTGTCAAGGCTGACTATCGATCGCTTACTTAATCTATGGTCACTTTACGGGTCGCTTCGTTGTTGCAAAACAGACTGCAGAACTATTTTGTCCTTAGACACACAAGATGTTGAGAGAGGACAACTCCGATGCGCCCGAAACTGCGCCCGAAACTCTCGCGTTTTATAACTGCGCCTATCGGTTCGCGTGATCGCGTCTGAAATTTTTCGTCTGTGTTTCCTGCATACTCAAGGCTTGTTGGAGCGGCAGGGGGTAAGAATTTTGTTAGAAACTCAGTTTTACAGTGGGAGCTTAGCATGACTAAGACCTGAACTCAGGGGTTTTATCTTCTTCTCAGAATGATAACTCAAATAAAACAGAGAATGATTTGCAAATACATGAAGCGAAACAGCTGTACGTTCAACCAGTAACACGGAAGTTAGGTTAATAAATTAGGCGGTGTTTATCTTACAGGCTTACGTAGAGCAATGCGCGGGACAGCGCGGCAGACAACGGTGTCATAGAGGACCAGTAAAAGGGTTTTGGGAATTGAAATCAGAACCAGAGATTCATACCTGCAAGTATCATCCTATTGCTGTTGATCCAGCACAAGCTCTATTCACTACACCATGACTCACCTCATGCCGAACACTCTCCGATGAGGTTCGGCATTTAGTCAGGCACAAATCAAAATGGTCCTTGATGAGAGAATACACACGGTTATTTGCTTTTTGTTCTAGTATTCGTCGCAGTAGTGAGATCTAAAATAGGAATTCCAATTATATTAGCGCTTCAAAGAAAACATCACTGTGGGCCACTGGAAACCAGGGCCCTGGGTCGTAGATGGAAATCTTATGGTGAGGCACACAGGAGCTTGATGTGGGGATTGTTGGTGGTGTGAAATTTGCCTGAAACCCAGTAGATAATGGGTGTTGTTCAGAGGCGCATGGTGTAAAAAGCAGTTTTAAACACACTTTTAGTTTAGTTTTGGTTTTGAACAAGCTTGTTATCGCTTTCCACGCTCACAGAAAATGGCTATGGACGCTGGATAGCACAGACAGCCTAAGTGCCATGCATATTGAACCAAACTAAGAGAATACATACCTTTTGGGGATGCAGACAGCACGAGACACACTGTTCATAGAGAGCACAGCACCCAGCTTCGGAACAAGAGTTGCACACGTATCGTTTAGTAGACGCTGTCCCAATTCGGCAGCAGCCGTTTACTTGCAGATCAAACCTATCACAGATATATCCATTTTCATCAGCTACCAACTGTCGTCCCTGGACTGAGTTTCGACAAGTGTAGACGGTTGATGAATTTTGTTTTAGCGAACCAGAACCACGGGCAACTTGAGAATCATGTGATTCGAGTTGGTGGATGGGTTTGACTGTTTTCAGTATTTCCTCTATTTGCACCGGTGATACAATGTCCTCCTCGTCAACTACTCGAGCAGAGTACTGACTATATGTTGCTAGTATGAAGTAAGTCAGTGAAATCAAGAATATCACGAGAAGCACCCGTCTTTTTCTCAGAAATAAAGTTATTGTCATCCCAGCTCTCAAACATGACCCTGTTGTGATGATTCAGTGTTCCAGACTCTAAAGCCCATGGGACTTTATTTCAGACTAAGAAAGGTAATGATGAATTGGCGATTGCTACAATGTGAAGGGTCTTTGTCTATAGACAAGGAACATGGCGACTGTTTATGGCCTCGCCTAAATCCAAAACGAATACTAAAAAACTTTCAGGGCAGGTAATATGCGGCGGGTTTTGGCATACTGTAACCAAGGAATCAGTATCACATCTAGTAGCTAGTATCACAGCCACTGTGTCAAATCACCGATATGCTTCATATGATGGAAATCAAAAGGATCAAGGCTGCAAAAATGCATGGCGCCTGCGCAGAGTTTCGGTTTTGAAACGAAAGCAAAAGAATCATTGGAACAATCGTTCGTCGATACACGAGGATCCTGTTTTCCATTTATCTTCCCCGAGATATCTTCACCCTACAATGGCGTCTGGTTTAGAAGGTTATATCAATCATACCGTAGAAGTGTGTACATCGGAAGGAAGAATCATTGTTGGCACACTCAAAGGCTTTGATCAAACAATCAACCTTATACTAGATGACAGTCACGAGAGAGTCTACGCGAGCACTGGGGTGGAGCAGGTGACATTGGGATTGTACATCGTGCGCGGAGATAACGTTGCTCTCATAGGAGAGGTCGATGAAGAGGTAGATAAAAAGATTGACTTCACAGAGATCAGAGTGGAACCGTTGGGATCTGTCACCCATTGAGCTTTAACAACATCATGAACGGACAAACGAAACGTACACCCCTTCTGGGTAGTAGTTCGTCTAGTCCAGATACTACCGACACCCAACAGCAACAAAATTCCGACCAAAAAATTGAATAAAGGCCACGATTACACGCAACTGGATAGATCTTTCTACATAGAGGATCACGTTGGTAAACTGTGTAAAAAAGATGTCAAGCAATAAGATTAAGAACTATGGTATATTCATATTGGTGAACACAAAGCTTTCTTATTTCTGGTTCTCACTCACTTTGAATTTGATAAATCTTCAACGATACAAACACAAAGACCAACACCTCCCTTTGTACATATCTACTGTAATCTACCGAGGATCTTCCACCGGGGAACCACACATTGACGGTCAACTATGGGCACTGATACTGGCTGTCCTGAGAATGTCATAATCCTGGTTTGAAGATCCGCAGAGAACCTCCAGTTGTTCAATCAAACCAAGTCTTATTAAATTAATAGACACATGTTCACACTCACCAGTTCCAGCCGTTCGATTTTGTGTTTTGCTCTTTTTTCTGTTCTAAAGGCCATTCAACCTTACATATTTGTTGCACGCGGCTGTGTTACTGTGCTTAGTGATCAGTTGTGCTGCTGGAATCATGTACTGCTTTGTTCTCTTTATTCAATGCATTGTACAAACTTATTAATGCTTTCACTACCAGATGATGTAAATAGAGTGAATAGTTTCTATTCAGAACACAAATCACAATCTGGTACGGCCTAATGAATTAAAAACACATTGGTATGGTCTACGTCTGTAGCATCATGTGCCGACTATATACCAAATGTGTACTTGGTGATAGCGGAAGACCATCCAAGTGCTGTATGTACGATCTGAGCAATTGTGTCACAGTGACAGACACCGAAAACTCAGAATAGGTTTCTACACAGAGGGCAGGTAGATTTCTGACTGGAAGTGAACCACTTGAACTGTAAAAGAAGATATAGTCAGCGTTATGAGGTGACACCTGTGGTACAACTTTGAAAATTTTCTTCCAGTATGAGTGCAGACTATTTTCTTTTCTGAGTACAGGGGTGACTAAACTCTGCTTGCTCAGAAACCTTTGCAAAGACCATATATACATGTATAAAGTGAATAAGATACATTATATCATCGCCACCATATAAACCCCCAATTCAATTTCAAATAAAACAATTTTTACTGATTTGTAGAAGCAAACTAACAATAATATACGAGTACATTCTGTTGTCAATTTACTGTGTTGGAAGTCGCTCCCATCACCTAGATAGTGGGAAGTTAACTCCAATAATAATAATTTTATGCTTACCAAGCAGGCGGAGTGGAACTTCTTTTTGCACGTTTTGCATTGTTGTTTTGGCAGAGAGAGGTTTGTACCATGAAGGACTGAGTAGCAGATATAACATTCCTCTACACCGGCGAATTTATTATCCAAGTTCTCCTTCCACAGGGCTATAGCACTGCCCACTGATCCATTCTATAAGTAAAGGTGATGTGACAGAGTAGTGGATAGCATACTGGGCCTTTAACTGCATGGGGGAGGGTTCCTGGTTTAACTCCTAACTAAATCATATGCTGCCTTCATCATTACGGAGAGTGTGCTGGGGTAGATGCTTATTTTCCCACCAGTTACGGCTTAGCACGTGCTGGTCAGTATCAATTCATCGTCTCATAGTAAGGCTTGTCTTCGCTAGCTCAGAGTAATGTGAGAATCTCATCCTCATACCGGGAGCCCGCAAGGCTGTGAGCCAAAGAGTTCTACCACTGAGCTATCCCTCTATCCCATATATCAAAGGCTGAACCAGGACCATTCTCAGCTTACTACACCCACAATTCTCCACCTGTATATCTAAGTTTTAACCATCAAACAGCTCCTAAGATAGTAGGTGCTACGCTACTAACCTGATATCTTAGAAATGTGGTGAGCTGTAGCATCCATTTTCTCCATTCACTTTTAGCCACACCAAGTCTTTGCACACATTGCACATCAGCCATTCCAACCGGGTAGTTTGCGGGCAGTACAATCACTAACTCTATTGTGAATTCTTCCAGTGTGTATGTGGCTATAATCTCCCTTGGACCCGGCCTCACCTACCGTACAAACATAACTACTGTATATACAGGCAGAAAGTATTTGGGCATATGGTAGTATATAAAAGATATATTGGCGTATTATGGGAGAGTGGAATTACTGGTATGAATATAAGGATAGCTAATCGCAAATCTCAAGGTCAAACAACCTGAATCGCTTCGCAAAACGCGCAGGAACCGCTACCGGTATACAATATATCACGAGTTGTCTTTCATTTATGTCAAAGTGCAAACTCAAATTTTGCGTGCATCTAATTTAGGAGTCCAATGAAGTTATTCCAATTTGCTGATGTCACAACTCACTGAGACTGTCCACAGGCTCAGTCTTGTGTTTTGGACTGATTGCCTATCCATTATTTACATCAATGGACGAACTGGTGCGGAGGTGGTTTCTAGTTGAATTCCTCAGGTTACTAAGAGGTGGGGTCTATCTTCCTTCATGCAACACCTGCGGAGAACTCCGCTTTTTTATGAGAAGGGAGAGGCAAACAAACATGGAGTGATCTTGACTCTTATTCATCATTTATATACTGCACTGATCTAATGTGACTAGTTTAAGTGAGAGGCTTGGCTTATAGATCTGACCAAGGAAAAAGACCAGCCAGCAGCGGGTAGCTAGCTTACAATATTTGGATCATGACTGTACTATATTAAGGAAATAGTCATAGGATAAATCTAAGCTCACTGATAAAAGTGGCTGGGAGACTATAATGTACAAGTAAAGGTAGAGACAAATCCAATTTTCAGATTGCCTTGATCCAAGTGATTAGGTGTTTTACGAACTCAGTCATAGCCTTTATAGCCTCAAATCTATGACCGTGTATTGAATTTACAGGTTTGATCTAGGCAGAAAGACATAGGGGCTGCTAAAACTGGGAGTTTTTGTCTAGCATTGCCCACTCTCTTCGTAAAACTTCTGCCAATTTACCTCGGTTGCGTTTGTACACATGATGAGACTGTCCTCCATCGGCATGAACAATCATGGCGCGTGTGCCTATTTCACACAATAGCGCGTCAAAATTTACCAATACTGGTTTGACTTAGTTTAAGCCATTTTGGCCTTTTCTGTTGACTAGATTGCCTTTGACTTGCGTGTTTTCTTATGGTTCGGTAGTGGTCATATTTAGATGATGATTCAAAATGAGAGCTAGTCACGCATATCAGGCAGAGTAGGGATGCTTCCTTACCTTAATTGTTAGTGGACTATCTGGGGACCTCAGGCCAGGAACCTCAGCACACTCCATCTCAGCTGCACAAAGTCTGGGGCTCACATATGTGGCTGTGAATCTAAACAGCAACAGACAGGATCGTGTCATCAGCGATATATGAAACCGCTCTATACTCCACGTGGACATACTTTAACCATATTAGACCAGAAGGTGTACTATGTGACTCGAAGTGTTAAACCTGATCTCCGAAAGCTCGCGTAAATGTGTACCCTGTTAATTTTGTTGTGACAGTCTAGTCAGTAGTTTTAGTTTAGTTCAGTTTATTCTTTAAAACCCACAGTCATGAGGTGACTAAAAGAGTTTGTATATAAAGATAATTAGAGTTTAACAGCGGTCAATGAATGACGTGTCTATTTCCTGTCAGATGAACAATGCTTGACACAGCTCCTCATGACTCATGTGCCCCTTAAAAACGGGGAAAGCTGGTTAAAGAATGAGCAGCTTTGTAGGTTATCATCCAACTTGTGCGCTATGGTGTATTGCAGAGCTACTCAACCTGTGGGTCCAGCACTAACTGGATTTGAATTGAAAATGTTGCGAAGCACTGTAAACCCCTGTGACCAACTGTTATGTTTTTACAGAGTTGGTAGTACAATGTATAAACAAACAAAAAACTCAAACATCTCATAGCTTGCTCGAATACGCACAGCAACTGATTCCGCCGAGACATGGTTCATATGCGGCCCCTGCCATCTCCCCATATTCTTAATTGGCCCCAATCCTGAAGAGCCTGGGCCGGAATAATGAATTGTATACAGGTCATGCTGAAATACTCACTGGTCGATTAGTTCCCTCGATCGGACTTCCACATCATTGCACCATGATCGTACCAGAGCGGGCAGCACCTTGACTAAGGTGTAGTAAGTGGAACAAGCTATTCTCACCAGAGTCTCCATGCTTACAGCTCCTGCAAAACACAAAGTGCGATTTTAGGTTTTATGTGTAGTTTGGCATGCATATGCTTTAGTAAGTTTTGACGATCAGTGTGGTCCAAAGTGTTATCTTGTATAGTCTTGTAGCTAGAGGCTAGAGCATAGGTATATGGTGCTGTAACCATCATGAGACCGTGAAAAAATTACATTTTGTCTTATTCAGATTAGTTGCCGTAGTGAGGTTCATCTATCGATACGCATTCACCCGCATTCGAACCTTCAGATCATGGCTGGCTGAAGGTACAGACCCTACCAAAGTATGTTTGAACATGGCTGAACATTCTACTGTCACTAAAGGCCCACCTTTAACATCCAGTTTGAGGCTGGCGAAGTCGGTTTCCTCAGGCGGGGGTGATTTCAATGGAATCACTGTGAAAAGAATCTGCAGCAGGTCTGACCCATAATCATTGGCCTTCAGGTATGAAGAGTAGTCAGCCATTTGCTGAAACCAAACGCGACTGATGTTATCCAACAGCAGAAAAGTGGTTACTACCAAGTCTATATGTTAGGCTAGTATGCAGAAATTACTGAGTCCACATGGTAGTGGTAGTTGGCAGAGCATTAGGCTGACTTAGATAAACAGGGGATCTAACAGCAACAAATGACCAATGGCTGCGTTGTCGAGTCTCTCAGAGATCTCCCTCATTTTCGCTAGACCCATGATCTCGGGGAGCACCAGGGCACGGAAAGCACAATTTGGCAAGGTCCATCTCCTTCTTAGTGTTTTTAGGTAGGATATGTGGGGACTGAGTAGCTCACACTCACAACGGGAGCTCGTCATGCGACTGTAAGCCCAACGCTCTATCATTGAGTTATCACGCTATCCGGATTCCATTGGGTCTATTAAATTTAAACAGTAACTTAATTCTTAGTGATTAGCTGCCTTACGAACATACCTGTGTACTGCAGTACTGCAAATATTTCAGCAAAAGCTGCCAGGTCAGGAAATAGCCTTTCATGCTCTGTATTTCCACACTGTTTGTCTCCAAGTGTACTGAATCCGCATCCAGTTTGGCTCCTCCCACCAGCGTCAAGAGGTCATCATGATATAGGTCAAGGACTGAGGTGAGTGTTGGCATGGGACATTTCAACTCCTCTAAGTCTCCCACAGGCTCCAAGTCATACTGAGGTAACTCTGGCATTAAACTGTAAGGAGTGGGATCGTTAGGATACCATTACTGTTAAGATGATGCTGCAAGGTTAGATACTTGTTTTCTCATCGGTTACGGCTCAACATGGAGTATCACAAGCGGGTCATTATTATCTGTGCTCCATTTTATAGTGATTTCAAGTGAGAAAAGCATGACACGGGACTCAAAAATAGAGAAACTACAGTCGGCATAAAACAACAAATTCGGATCTTATAAAACTAACCTCTGCAGCAGGATGAAAGCGGCCGACTGCGCAGGACCGACCGCTGACTTTAAAAGCGGCGCCATATGATTGATAACCGTCTCAATCACTGCCGGCAGTCGATGGGCAGAGTCCGGCAGCAACTTGATTGGCAGCTTACTCTGGCGAATGCACTGGAGAGGACAGGAGGGCATGACTCCACACAGAGATGCCATTAGGTGCGATTGAGAAAAGCCCGGGCTCAGGCCAGCACCTACAAAATAAAGATGTTTTGATTCTATTAGATTCAAAAGTCAGATCTACATCTCTCTTTCTACATGTAAATCAGGTAGGAGAAACAGAGTCCAGTATTCAGTAAGTAATGATAACTCCTTTCCTTTCACCCATTGTCTGTCCATGGTTGGACTTCAGCCTTCCTCCTCAATGCCCACAGGTAGTGTGGTGCCATTGAGGGGAGATTGAGCCATTGCCTGCCACACTGGCTCAGGATGGGTTGGTCCTTGAAATACTCCGTCACGGCCGGGAATTGAGCCTGGACCATAGAGAGGATCGACAGTGAGTTCCATTCATTTTCCCATCGAGCTATTCGGTGCATTCCCGTGCACGGCTTATTCGCGACCGAAATCTATTTTGGTCGCAAAATCTGCTAAACTGCTCAAGAGCGCGACCGAAAAGCACGATCCAAAAAGGCATCTTTCACTTTCGGTTGTGGCTTGAATTAGCCTAGTAGTTTAGGCAAATGGCAAGGTTACCGCAAAGAGACTTGATTACTACATTGGAATAACGAATCGCGAACAATTGTCCAGCCCTGACCGAGGAGTTAAAGTTGAGAGAGGACAACTCTGATCCGATCACATTCCATTCTAAACTCCACTGCTCTTCCTCACCGCGACCGTGTGTTGGCGTGCTCGCGGCCAAAAAAATTTCAAAAATTTCGGTCCCGAGGATGCGAATGCACCTATTATGACTATCAAATTTGGCTATGTCGGCATTGTTTCTAGGGGGCACTGGATTGACAAAGAAAAGACAAGATTAGAAAAAATTGCAAACTCTAGTCAGCTGGTAGCACGAAAATCATACAGGGAATATAGATACGGGTACTCCAAAAGCTCAAGTGAGACAAACAACATCCCACATGCAGAACATGTCAACCACCAACGACAAAAGGTGGCCAAAGCTAAAATACTCACTGGCTGTTTTGACAAAGTATGGCAGCAAAGTTGTGTAGATGGCACTAGCATGAAGCTCGGCCCACTCAGACAGGAAGTCATCCGGATAATTTGTAGGTGTGGCTGTAACCTCTTTCAGCATGGCAATAACGGAGGACAGGAGACGGATGAGTGTCTCAGTGTAAAGCTGACTCTCAAACATCGCCAACTCAGCAGGAAGCAGCTGAAAGAGTAAGAAACTAAATGACCGGACCGACTCAATTTGTTTTCTTCTCGGCTTGTTAGAGTGGTAGAAAGTGGGATTTACATGGAAAGGTCATTCTCACCGAGGGCGCTCACCATGACTGAGTGGGAGTGCACGAGTAGGACTTGAACCCGGGATCTTTCGGTTGCGAGCCTAGCGCTCTAGCCATAAGTTATCCGATATAAGTATAAGTTATAGGACAACACAGAGTATGAAACAGGACTTCTTAGTAGCCCAACTATCTGGATTCATGCTACCCAGATGCCTATTTCCCTTGTTACCTGTCACTTGATAAGTTTTTCACCGTAGTTTTCAGGCTGCGCTATGTGCATTGAGCAACCAGGCATAAGGATAGAATTCAATTAGTTTTTTTTTGTACTTAAGTTCAATTGACAACAGATTGTGAGCTCATTTTTTACACTTTAAGACTTGGCAGAAAACACTTGGAAGAGGTAGGAATTAGTGGCTCACCGATTTCTCTTCACCGAACCAGCCATCCAGAACACAGAGCAGGAAGTCCCACTGCTTGCCAGTCATGTGCAGACGACTTCTCTGAATGAGCGCATCAAAGTATCGCATCGCGCCAACATTTAATAACAGGCGGTCAGCATCCACCTCAGCCAAGTAAGGATACCTAGAGATATGAGATGGAGGGTCTGAATGGGAACTGCGTATATAGGGAAAACACTGGAACCTAGATACTGATGATCAAGGAGAAATAACTTTAAATAAGAGCCGTGCGCGCTTCAGATTGAAAAGACGCAACAGTAACTTCGTACTAAAATGAATCACAAAAGCATGATGAATTATATAAAGTATAATAATCAAACCGGTCTAATTCAAGAAATAACTATGAGCAAATTAAAAAATGGTGGAAAATAACTATGTGTAATAGACTATTCGCTTACTCACTTATCACAGATGAGCTGGTGAGGGGAGTGTGTCTTCAAGTCCATGAGAAAGTCTAGCACACTAAGTGAGACCGAACAGAACTCCGTGCTACCCATGAGAGCTTGTGCTGACAGACTGAGCAGGGAAGACAGCGGCGACACTCTAACCTCGCCTACAATAAAGAAGGTGTAGCAATATTTTATAAGGCACAACATTGATATGATTATATGGATCAACAATCAGTTCACGGTACGAGGCTCACCCCGGTCAGGCTCATTGAGTTTCTATGTTATCAAAATGGAACTGCTTCATTGGAGTCGCTGAAAACTTTTTGAAAAAGGTAGACAATTCCGTAGATAGATTGCACGCTAATACGCAAGTGTTTGCTCTCTGACACAAAGAAAAGACAGGCTTTAATATAATTGTAGCGATTTCTGTGTAGTTTATGCCTATCGTCATATTTCTGGCCAAATACATGAAGACGCGCAGTTTACATGGGTGGTGGGTTGACAGAAGCAAAGTGCACACAGAGAACCATGCCAATAACCGGAGTTTCTAATTCATTAAACCTGAAATTTGAGGAATTCACAGATAAATGGGGAAAGCATAGACAAGAATACAGGCAATCTTACATCAAAATCATATTGAGTAATGCCCTGGTTCGCACTCCGTGTGTTTACTGAAGATATCATCTGAACTGAAAGTTCAGTACAATAGGGCTCTGCTAACTATGCAGGAAGTAGTATAAGTTGGTATATATTGTCTATACTCACCAGTACTGTGTGAAAGTATCATAGCACTAAGGATATCCAGGGCATCAGATGCCTGAGCTCCCGAGGATGCACTGAGAAGGCAGGAGAGCGTTGACATTTGCACAGGATTAAGGTTCTCGAAATCAGACAGGTATGAAGTCAGCTGTGCTCCAATTATCTGTGTCTGTGGAGGGAGTCTAGAGGCTAGACTCCTAACTGCTAGGCAGTCTGCCAGTCTTTCTCTATAAATAGGGCAATGCCATACAGAACTGCTGGTTCTTCACTTAGCACAGATGCCAGGAATAGGCAGAAATTGACCTATTAGCGTTTCCAAGGACACCCCATTAGGGACCTATCTGCTTGAGAAGAAGGTTACTCTATGAGCAGGTCTCCTTTACTCACCCATCGGGACATGGCAAAGCCGAAGCGGCGCCAAATCAAGAGTTAAAGCAGAGACTGTTGATTTATGACCAAATAAGCGAACCATTAAATCATCCTCCTGGACGGGGCAAAGCTCAAGCGTCTATAAGCCGCAGGTAAGGCTGGCCAATACTCCTACCTGTTATTGAGGATATGGATGAGAGTAGCTTCATTGTCAGCCTCACTACTGAGAAGATTTGAGAGCAGAGTGGCTGTCTCCTCATCGGTTACCAAATGATTGCTTGATATGAGATGATTATCTAATGAGGAGTGTAGCAGCCGCATCCAAGCCTCGGAGATGGCACAGTGCTTTCTGAGTTCATGCGTTGTCTGTGAGTCGAGTTCACTTAATGGCACTCCTACAGAAAATGTTTATTGATTCTTTTTTCTAATTAGATTCCCAGTGATAGTGCACAGGAAGGATTAAAAGCATTTCTCTGGATTTGGTAACAGGTTCTCCAAAGCACTCCTTATCTTTGTTATATGTCTGGGTATGTATATAATGTCGTTTTAGGAAAGTCAGAGTACTGCACCAAGTCTAAGGGAAAGCAGGATAGCTCAGTGATAAAACCACTGGGCTTCCGTTGGTTAGAACCTTGGTTCGAATCCTGGTTGCGGTGGGTCACTGTTTAACGAGTCTGGGTGTCGTTCCTGTGCAATACTCCTTCTATCGATAGCAGGGGTAGACCGTTGGACTCACAAGCGTGACAACCTGGGTTCAAATCTCAGTCACAGCGGGCTCCAGTTGTGAGTGTGAGCTCATCACACTAATTCTAGCCCAAAAAAGCCTAACTATGAGGTGGAGCATTGATACTGGCCCGCTCGTGGTGCACGTCATGCTAAGCAGTTATTCACGAACAAACAAGCATCTAACTTGGCATCTTTGCCTCAATGGTGACACCTTCATATGAACAAAAAATGCTTCCTCACCTCACCTGAATGGGATACTATTAGTTAGTACCTACCTCTATGACCCCTGAACATCAAAGCCGTGAACACAGAGTATTTGAGAAAATCAGGTGTGTCAGCGAAGAGCTCCGGCAGAGAATAGTTAGCAAAGTCAGCAGTCAGCAGGAGACGACTGCCGATAATGGAGGAACCTAGCCACTAAAACGATAATCAAGTGGGGCTCAGTCTGCGCCCATTATCACCATATACCCACAATTGATAAACAGTGAACCACTGATCCAATGAGAGGAATTTTGAACAATAAGAAATTTACATCATTTTCATAGTTTGTAATACATTCACTCAACCATTCAATT
>Ga0224501_10003021_pt1 | contig 13253 bp, 12 predicted proteins | sample SF_Oct11_sed_USG_4_FD_169105 | JGI IMG/M metagenome (GOLD analysis project Ga0224501, IMG submission 169105) | Sediment microbial communities from San Francisco Bay, California, United States - SF_Oct11_sed_USGS_8_1 | ecosystem: Environmental > Aquatic > Marine > Sediment | place: USA... | reverse complement strand
GTCGTATTCTCAGCAGCAGATCCCTGTGAAAGCCCGGATATCGTCATAACCCAGAAAAGTAGGAGATAGTGTATTTTGATAAACCGCATAGGTTGATGTTTTTGCTTTTTCCCTAAAGAATGTAGACCAGTTTGGTTAAAGAGTAAATCACTATTCCAGTTTAGTGCCCGTTAGCACCAAATTGTTTTATATTTCCTTGCTTGTTTTTGCGGCAAAAGATTGGTAGCGCTTTTTAAAATTTCATTTTAGAATTCATCCATGGCACAAAGTCGTAACAAAATTGATAGCTTCAATCTGGTACCAGGACGTATCCTTGCCCGCAAATACGAAGTAGAGGCACTCCTGGGTTCAGGCTGGGAGGGCGAAGTCTATCTGATACGTGAACTTGCCACGGGTATTGAGCGCACTGCCAAAATCTTTTTTCCCGAACGAAATATACGTGACAAAAATGTGAAGTTCTACGCAAAGAAGCTTCACAAGCTAAGACATTGCCCAATTGTTATCCAATATAGCGCCCAAGACCACATGATCTTCAAAGGCAGTCAGGTTACACTGCTCATTTCTGAATATGTGGAAGGTGAACTGCTTAGTCAATTTATTAAAAATCAACCCGGAAAAAGATTAGGCCCCTTTCAGGCTCTACACTTACTGTATGCCCTGACCTCCGGGATGGAGTGCGTACACCGTATTGGTGAATATCACGGCGACTTGCACACCGATAATGTCATCGTGCAGCGCTTTGGTCTGGGTTTTGAACTGAAATTGGTGGATCTGTTTCAAGGCGGTCCATCCAAGCGAGCCAATATTCAAGCAGACACCGTAGATATGATACACATCTTCTATGAGGCCCTGGGTGGACAAAAGCACTACTCCAAGCAGCCCCAAGCGGTAAAAGACATCTGCTGTGGACTCAAAAGTTCTTTGATTTTAAAGAAGTTTAAGAGCGCGTCCCAGTTGCGTACCTACATAGAAGCAATACAATGGTAGCCGTACTAAAGGAAAAGAATCTGCAAAAATCCATTCTAAAATGCCAGATGGACATGGATGAACCGGAATACACGGAGTTTCTAAAGGGAAAATCCGGGTACTTTTCGCGTCGGTCCCCTGACAAAGAGACCCCAAATGAGGATTCTCTGGCGCTGTTCCCTTTCGACAGACAGTCTGGGGTGCTGGTGATTGCCGACGGATTGGGCGGACAACCCGGTGGGGCCGTCGCCTCCAAGCTGGCCATCGAGTGCCTAGAAACCGCACTGAGAAACGCCATCGACAAGGAAGAAAGTCTGCGAGATGCTATCCTCAATGCATTCGAAATGGCCAATCAACAAATCATTGCCCTGGGCACTGGCTCTGCTACTACGCTTTCCATTGTTGAAATCAATAAGGACATCATTCGTCCCTACCACGTGGGTGATTCCGTTATCTTGCTTACGGGCCAACGGGGAAAGATTAAATTTCAGTCTGTACCGCATTCACCAGTGGGCTATGCGGTGGAGTCCGGCATTCTGGATGTAAACGATGCCGTACACCATGAACAGCGTCATTTAATTTCCAATGCAGTAGGCACTAAAGACATGCGTATCGAAATCGGCCCTGAAGTTAAAATGTCTGCGCGAGATACATTGCTAATTGCCAGTGATGGCCTGTTTGATAATCTATACGAAGACGAGATCGTCTCTGCAATTCGAGTGGGTAAAATTGACAAGGTCTGTAATAAGTTGCTCGATCTTGCCGACCAGCGCATGAGAGACAGAGAAAGCGAACTTCCCAGCAAACCAGATGACTTGAGTTACCTGGTTTTTAGGCTTTAAATCCGATACGAATATTTGTGAGAGTTTGCTTATACGCATCGAGTGCTATTCTAGGCGCTGCGTTTATCCATAATATTATTTAGCCTATCGTTGACCTGACTAAATTCATTACCAATTTCCCTGGCCTGCTCAAATGCCTCTTCAATTTCTTTTCGACAAGCCTCAACCACATCCCTAATTTCATCTTCCTGATCTTCAGAAAGGCCCAATGTCATAAATCGCTTTTCTATTTGGGCCATTAAACGATTTACCGACTCCACGTTCATTTTTTGTGTCACTTTTACCGCAGAATTTATACCTTCTAAGGAGTTTTTTACGGTATCAACAATTTCGTTTTTACGTAATTGTATCATATCGTTTACCAACATATTTGTCCTGACATCCGTGGCATTACAAAGACTGCCGAGTGTATCTTTAAGCACACCATAACGCTCTTGATTTTCCACTGGCATATTCTTTATTAAGAGGGAAAAATGAGTGTGATTAACTATAGTCCTAGAACCGAAATCCATGAAACGCTTTGATCCGTGGGCCTGTTCTAACAATTTTTTCTCTAATGGTGGGCACTCCCCGTTGGTCGAATAACTCATACTCTTCCCTTCTGGTAGAAAGAATACGAGAGCACCGGAAAGATTAATCTGTTTCAATATTTCAAACAGGGCATTCGCTAAACCAGCAAAACTGTTAGAGGCCATACAAGTATCATAATAGGAAATAACATACCCCATGTCTCCATAGTAACTCATCAGGCTTTGAGTCATGGAGTTTGAGTTTCGTAGTTTTTCCTCTAGCATTTGATTTCGGTGTGAAAATTCTACTAGTATTTTAATTTTTGGAACCAGCGTTTCTACTTCCACTGGCTTTGTGAAATAATCTTCAGCTCCTGCTTCATAACCGGCTATTTTTTCTTCCAGAGTTTCCAATTGTGAAACAAACACTACAGGTATACTAGAAAAACGCTTATCACGCTTAACTTGCGCACACAATTCGAGCCCATCAAGCTGGGGCATAACGATATCCGTGACGATAATCGAAATTTTTTCGCAATTCTCTTCTAACTTTTTTAACGCTTCAACACCATTATCCGCAACGATAACTTCGCAACCGCCTTTTTCTAAGTAAAGCGCGAGGTAGTCTCGAACCTCTTTTTCATCATCAACCAATAATACGGCTATTTGATCGCTCATAGGATAGATAGAGAGTTCCTGCCATTTACAAAACACTACTTATATCGCTTGTTTCGACCAAGCCTCAGTTTAATTTAGTAAATATAGGGTATTTAAAAGACAATTATTTCATGTATTTTGAAAATAGGGATTTACAATCAATTTATAGCTGACTTAGGGCTAGAATAAGACCAAATGCAATCTACTTAGGTTATAGTCATTGGTATAATCAGTTGAAAATACTAACGCCGTGCTTCGTTATGTGGAATGATTCCAGTTTTGTCTTTATTAGAAACCGCCTACATTGCCTTAACTATCGAGATTGTTGAAAGAAAACCAAGATGTATTTCTACAGAATCATGTACATACTGTAAGATAGATTGCCGACTAAAGCTGAGACCTTAACTCTCATCTCACTTTAGATTCAACATGTTAACATTTTTTTGAAGTAGGGATCCATTCGATTTATTACTACTCGTTATCCAACCAAGTCACGGCTAAATTAGAGGCATTCTGTGTATGCGCGACTTTCTTTCCTAATCGGGGCAAGCCTTTTAGCAATTGAACGCTTAAAGAAATGAGTGTAGTGAGGAGCGCAGACAATAGAAGAAAAACGCTTAAAATCAATCGGATCATACGCATGATAGAAAGCCTCCAGTTAAACTACCTAATACTGGAAACTAGTATAACGAACTACATCTGAACAGAAAATTAACGCACATACTTAGTCTTGATACGCAACTTACGATGCATGTTTCTTCTTCTCCGCTTTTTAGGCCGTTCTTCTGGCAATATTTTTTGCTATTTCAATACTGAAATAAAATACAGACCCCATATTTTCAACGCTCTCGAACCAGATTTTACCACCATGAGCATCTACTATATTTTTACTAATAACCAACCCCAAGCCAGTTCCTTTTGTTTTCCTTGTGCTGGAACTATCACTCTGAAAGAATTTCTGAAATACCTTACTGTGATTATCTTGCGCGATCCCACTACCCTTGTCCGCTACAGAAAAAACTGCCAGATCTCCTTGCCGGAACGCAGAAATGGACACTACACTATTTTTCTTGGAAAACTTAACTGCGTTTGAAATTAAATTTGATAGCACTTGCATTATTCTATCATAGTCTATGTTCAGATATAGATCCCTATCCATATCCACTATAGATTCTAGCATCACATCATATTCATCCGCATACGCGTGATTCAGCTTTACTGCCTCTTCAATAATAGTACCAATATCAAAAAGTGAGAAATTGTATCTCACACCACCAACTTCATATTGTTGAATATCGAGTATATCGTTAACCAGTAGAATTAAACGTCGAGAATTGGCATCTACTAAATTCAACAATTCACGTGATTTTTTATTTAATTCTCCAGCAACCCCTCCCAACAACAATCTAACGCCACCTTGTATAGCCGTCAGAGGAGTTCTCAGCTCATGACTCACAACTGAAATAAATTCATCCTTTGCTTTTTCCGATTTCTTTTGATCTGAAAGATTTCTTATATATGTAAGCAAATGATTTTTACCGTTTATGACTATCGCTACCGCTTTTATCTCTACCGGAATAGTCTCCCCCCCTTTAGGACGTACCGTTGTTACGGCTGACTTAGAAAATTTTTTGAATATGTAGTCATAGTCGAAAAGGGACGTATTTTCTATATCACAAAACAGGGACAGCTTTTTTCCGATTACAGCGCCATCATACGTATTAAACATTGCAGAAAACACCGCATTATGCTTAACTATTTCCACTTTCTCGTTCAGTATAACTAATGCACTAAATGCTGAATCTATAACTGAATCTTTTAACTTTTTATCTTCTTTGAGCTTTTCGGCCATTGTATTGAGTGCATATGCTGCCTGACCTAGCTCATCTGTTGTTGTTACTGGCAATCTAAAATTCATATTTCCAACAGCTATTTCTTTGGCGGCAATTTTAATATCAGAGAAGCTCCTTGAAATATACGAGCTAAGAAGATAGAGAAAAATACTAAACAGAAATAACCCAATACTCGCGACACCTATAGTTTTCTTAGTCGCTGCATTTAGCGTGGATGTAATATATTCGACGGAGAAACCTAAATATATTTCACCTACCAAATAGTCCGAAACTAAAATTGTTTTTTGGACAAAATGAGTCCTGCCATTTAACACCTGAGTCGAGTTTCCGATATATTTCCTTATTTCGTCTAAATTTTCATCGCCCATGTCAATTAGACTATTTCCTTCATTATCTTTAACTATTACATTGGAAATGTCTTTGTCGGCCACTAGCTTTTCCGCAAGGTGTTTTAGATTTGCTATATCGGTAGCAATAAGTGAGTTTGTTGCCGCATTGGCAAACATCTCTGTAATGACACTGACCCGTTTTCTAAACTCCGATTCCGCTTCTTGTTTTAGTGTACTCAAATCTCCCAATATAATAGCGGAGATAAATGCGATCTCTATTATCGCTATACTAGAGACTATTTTTAAAGCAAATGAATTTTTCACTAGTTAGTTATTTCGGTTTTTGTAGTAATCGAGAGAGATCGTACGTCGTTCCACATTATTCCGGAGGCTTTTTCGAGATTTTTCATTTTTAAGTTTTTCAGTATCCTCAAGCCTTCTTCGTTTGCATGCATCGCGACTAAAACATTAACGACTTTTTCTTGAACATCACTAGGCACTCTAGAGTGTACGGCAAATGCGTGAGGGGTGTAGCCTTCTGACTTCCACAAAATTCGAAGACTATTTTTAGTTTCAGCGGGCAAAGCGTTAAATGTCCTCATTATGCCGCCTCCAACTGGGTAGAGTCCTTTAGACACTGTGCTATAAACTGATTCATGAGATAAGACATATTTTGAGTGATTTTTCTGACCCTTTTGTAAAAGTATTGCCTGTGGAAGGATGGTAGCAGCAAACGCAGCGGGGGACGGATAAGCAATAGTTTTACCGCTAAGTTGCGAGATATCTCTGATGTCACTTTTATCACTAACCACCAAAATCCCTTCAAGCTTTTTGTCTTTTTGTTTTGCAATAGCTACATAGTTAGCTTCCTTTTCTGCAATAATGTAGTGATAAGGATTCATGTAAGCAAAATCGTATTGCTGTTTACCCACTCGTTTTTCAAAAGCGGAAATGGTACTGGCAGTTTTGAAAACAAATTTTTCACCAGTTTTTTTGGAGAGATATCGAATAAAGGGAGTCCACACTCTAACCATTTCAGTGGCTGAACTTTGTGGGACAATTGCAAAACTATAGCTTTTTTGGGAAAGTGCCGGCAAAGGGGTAACAATGCAAAAATACAAAACTACGGAAATAACAACACTTTTTTTGCCGATCATAGTAAGCCCCGCAATTTCTTTCTTATTTCTAATATTCGGATCTTGCGGTATGTCTTATAAGTCGTTTTTGTAACACTCGGTAAAGAAGACTTTTGGCTATATAAAATAGAATGGCGGTTTCTTTGGTCGATCAATTTTAACTTATTGAATCCAATTGAAATTAGCAAGTAGTCGTACTGAATCAATGAAAATTTAACTCAAGTATTGTAAGCTTTAGTCAGCTAATGCTTGCTCTAGCAGACTCGATTTATTACCGGGCCATTTATATAGGAGGTCAGTACTGACGCAATTTGGTCTACTAACCTCTGGCGTGAATCTTGACTGGCCCATGCAATATGGGGAGTGATTAGTAAGTTAGGGAGATTCAACCCTAGCAAGGGGTTGTTGTAATGGGGTGGTTCTACTGAGAGCACATCCAAGGCCGCCCCTTGTATTTGCCCTGTTTCCAGTGCCCACACCAAATCTTCTTCCACAATCAAGCCTCCCCTTGACGTATTTATTAAAAAAGATGTGGGTTTCATTTTTTTTAGATTTTTTTTGTTAATAAGCCCCTGGGTTTGTTCGCTCAGTGGACAATGCAAGGAAAGGAAATCTGCCTCGCGAAATACGACATCAAGAGGCACACGCTGCTTGTCTTCCGGGGCATCTAATCTTAACGATTCGGCAATCAGTAATTCCATACCAAAATCAGACGCCAGTTTGCTTACTGCCTTCCCTAAAACTCCATTGCCAACAATTCCCAGCTTCTTGCCCTGAAGTTCGATGATAGGATAGTTAAGAAGACAGAACTGATGGCTTTTAGACCATTCTCCTTTTTTCACAGCTTCCCGGTAAGCCGCTAAATTGCTAGCAAGTGAAATCATTAAACCAAAAACGTGTTGTGTCACTGAGGCTGTCGCGTAACCGCGCACATTACACACTGCGATCCCCCGTTCTTTTGCCGCCTCCAGGTCAACATTATTAGTGCCAGTTGCCGCAACACATATTAATTTCAACTTTCTAGCAATACTCAGTTCATTTTTACCCAATATCACCTTATTGCTTACGACTATTTCCGCATTTTTCAAACGTTCAGCGATTTGGTCCGCTGTTGTCATTGAATAGAACTTCCATTCAGTTCCCTGCTGTTCCAGGTTTTTGAGTGACAGCTCCTGTGGACGCAGGCTGTCCACATCTAAAAAGACACATTGTAAATTGGAAATAGAACTAGGCATGGCATACAGTCTTATAGCAACCCTGGTTTGCTATTTTGTCATATACCTGACATCAGGGGTAGTGTTTAAAAGACTCGTTTAGATAAAACGACAGTTAGCCTGCATCTAACCAGAACAGGAACATGGCAGGCAATAATGAAATCAGAAAACACCAAAAATAGATAGGAAAAGTCTGTAGACGCTGAACCAACGCGTAGAGTGCCATCACCGCAACAATTAGGCACATAGCGAGCGATGCATATAAAGAAATGGCAAAAACAAGTGCTGATACCAGGGATATATCCAGGCCGAAGTTGGTGGTACTGCCCACATTAGCAGCCCAATGACTAAAGAAAAACACGCCGACCGTCGCACATACCCCAGACAATATCATCCATGCCACATAGTCAACGAGATCAATGTGCTTTTCGTTTTCCTGGGATTTTACGAAGGTATCTATACGTTCTACAACAAAAGGATAAACATCGTAAAGCTTGTCTGCCAGTTCGAATAGTCTGTCTGTTGTGGCTACCAGTCTCCTGCGTGAAGCAGCTCGCTTTTGCTTGGCGTCTTCACCGGGTTCTGTAAGTTTTTCGATGTATTGCAGTTCACGTTCACGTCTGCGCAGCAAGCGAGTCACTTCCAGAAAACCATACTCACATTCGATGACATCATTCATCAACGTAACATTGCTCTGCTCAAATACAACCGGTAGCTTGGTCATGTCCAGGCGTGGAAAATCATCATGGATTACGACAGCGTCAACCATATTGGCACGGCGTGCATGTTCTCTGTGTGGGTCTAGGTGTTGTGCCCGCAAGGTGAATAGCCGTTCAGCCTGACTTTTTAACACAAAGCTGATGTACTGGCTGATAGAAAAGCGTTCAGACTTGGACTTTTCTTTTTCGTAATGTTTCAAATATTGAAAAGCCAGCCAGGCACCAATGAAGGTGGCCAATACAATAGGCCACATATCATTAAAGACTTGTACTAACCACTCCAGAGCAGCGTTTAGATGTCCCATACTTTTCTATCAACTTCCTTGTCGATGGCGATTCGGTCACGAGATATACAGAGCACATCCCGGTGTTCGAATTCTAGCGGCAATTATCATACCGAAGGCCAGTGGTGTAAAGAGGAGTTAGCTTTGAGAATAGCGTGGGCGAAAAGTCTTTAACACATTGTTTATATTTGTTTTTTCCTATAGTGCTTGGCGCGACCCAAACCCAGTAGAGCAAGAATCAAGCATAAGCCGTAGGCGTTCGCTGAACCACTTTCCTCATAGGGAACCTGTGTGTTGGCACTCGCTATATTATTCTTCATGTCACGATCTGCCACGGCGGTAGAAACAAAGGCGCGCAGTGTCAGACTGCCGTTTAAACGTGCATTGACGGTGAAGCCCCAAAGTTCGGAAGCCCCTACGGCCAATTCGCCAGCACTGTCGCAAAAGACAGACGTTCCAAATTGTGTGCATGCGCTCGGCAAAGTTGAAACTAGTTGAAAACCTCTACCCAGTTCAAGGTTCAAGCGATAGCGTGTGGGATTGCTGCCGGTGGGATTACTCACTTGAATTTGCACGGCCTTGCTCGTATGAATCGGGGTTTCACCAGGCAAAGAACTGCTGAAGGAGACCTGTAGATCTGTTTGCGTGGTATCGACATCCAGGATTTCAAGAAGAACCCCGTCATTTTTTCCTTTTAACGGTGTGGCGGCACTATTCGGAAACAGTGTTGATGCCGTCCCCCCAACGACATAAAGTTTGAGCGGACTCACTGATTGGTTGAGGGCCAGGGATGTCGCGAAATCCAATCCTTCACCCCCATAGAGGGTAGAAAACCCACTCGCTAATACTTGTGTAGCGTAATTGTAGTCGAGACGGGCAATGAGCAGAGAAGAGCCTGTGGCCAAGGAATCAAATCCATTGTTAATGGGTTTAAAATCTTTGGATTGACTGTAGCCAACAGTATACACACTGGATATCCGCTCTAAATCATTGAGTACCCCATCCACTACCACCAGATCACTGAGCGAGTCTTTTTCGCTCCCTTTTAGGAACGTGGAAAAAATCAAACGGTCCAGATTGGCCGGCATGGCAAATATAAAGGCATCGTGGTCCTGGGCATCCAAATTAAAATCCGCTTCACCTACTGAATCTAGAAACGGGCGTCTCAATGGAAAGTAGCGATTGATACTCTCAAAATCCTCACTGCGCTCATCCAGGGTATCCTGATCCAACACCACGCCACCCGATAGACTGGTGCCCACAACGAACACTTCCCCTCCGGGACCTCGTGTCATCTTACTCACTTCCTCGTCACCGTCTCCTCCCAGATAGGTAAAGGATTGCACATTAAAAGTTGCCGGGATGGTACTGGTGTTCACCGACATTCTGGCTACAAATGCATCTCGACACGTGGTTCTTTCGGCAATGATTCCGCCCGCGTTCAATCGCCCGCAATCCGCTGTAACTCCTGGGTGATAGTTTTGAAACAGAGGAGGAATCCCTCGTGTTGGTAAAGTAGAAGACCCACTGGTTCCACTGAGATAAAAGGTCTTGTCATCGACAAGTGCCAAAGATGCTCCCCAGTCTTCACCCTGCCCGCCAAAAAAGGTACCGTACTTAATTGAGCTTCCATCAAAGGCCAGAGCGAGCACGAAGGCATCGTGGTTTGCCGAATTGGCCAGTCTGCATTGCAAAGGGCCATCAAGTTCACTCGAGCCACACGCAATGCCTTCAAAAATAGCGGATTGGGTGTTCCCCACAATATAGGCGGTACCATCACTGGCCACAACCACATCCCGTGGACGATCTGCGCCCTTCCCACCCAAATATGTCACGTATTCCAGGGTGGTAAGCGCTGAGTCGAGTTTGAAAGCGATGACGTCGGGTTGTTCTTCGGCCTGTCCACTGGGATGAAAGCTGGGATAGGCGATTACGCCACCCAGTGGAAAGTCACTGGAGACTGTACTCCCGACCACATAAACCGTATCGCCATTGTTCCGGTCAACCGCCAGGGCGACGCCTGTTTCTTCCTGACAGCCGCCTATCACAAAGGTTGAGATCAAGCCTCCAGCAGGGTCCAGCTTGCTCACAAAAATATCATAGTCGACCTTGGGTGCTGCTTGTGTACTACATGGGTCCGGGGGAAACGTGACAAGATCACCGGTGTTATGAGGCCCAAACAAAAAAGGATTGTCATCTTTTGAAAGCAGTTTCTTCGTGGTCGACCCAAGCACATACACATTGTTCGAACTATCATACGCTACGTCACGGATCACATCGTTCTCGCTGCTCCCAAGAATGTTGACATAACTTACGACGGGATCGACTATGGTCCCCTGTTTCCAGCTCCCTTTGGGTGGGTAAACCTCCACCCAGTTACTGGCAGCGAGCACAAAACGCGCTGTCACCTTTTCTTTCGAATCGGGAAAGACCAGAATAGGAGGAGAGTGGTTCAGAACACCGTTACTTGTCTCAATAGATAAGCTGCCATCTTTGGAAACATATAATGATTTGGCCCCTTCCACTTTAAATCGAATGGGATCAACAATATTTTTATTTTTAATTATGTAATCATACTCAATTTTCTTTCCATTGAATCGGTAACGTAGATCCACCCCGTTACTAATCTCTTTATGCAGCACCGACGTATAGGTCGGCACATGCTTTATCCATTTTTCTTTTTGTCGGCCCTTGAGGTAATGGATTTCGGCACTGAGCCTATTTTCTCCTAGTAGTGTCCCATCCAGTGACTCCTGAGCATGGGAAATCTTCAACACACTCCCGGGGATACCCTGGTCCGCTACCAGCCAGTGGTCTTTGGCGATCGCCAAGGTATAAGCGGGAGTTCTGGCAATATAGGTATACTGGGCGGCGATCTGACCACGATTCTCTTCAAACACCAATGGTATGGAATGAGGCTGAGCGTTGCTGGTGGCCATGGCGACGCTTTGGCATAAAAAAAGCGCGACAACAAGGTAATGTTTTTTCACTCTCATCGCTTTTTGGTTAGCAAATAGACCTTCTCGTACAACTGGCTTAAACCCCGCTCTCTGAACATTTGATTTTCTTCGTAGATATCATACTCCCCTAAACATTCGATATCAAAACGCCCGCCATACAACTGAGCCAATTCACTTACCGTGATCGAGAACGGAGGTCCTTCCATTTCGCTCTGCTCATACTCCATCGCGACGAGCAGGCAGGACGCACCGATTTCAAGATAGTCAGATAGAAAAGACGCATACTGCGTACGCAACTCCGGGGGTAATGCAACCAGGGAGCCGCGATCAAAGACATAGGCTACGTGCTTAAAAAATTTCGGATCAAGTTTAAAAAAATCCCCACAATAGAGTGTGATTCCCTCTACCTGGTAGACCTTAAACTCTCCAAGCTGATGCTGAGTGGGGTCCAGTCCGTTTTCTGCAAAAAATGACTCAACCGCAATGGGGGAAACCTCAACACCAATCACTTCCAACCCTTGATCCCGAAGCCAGATCATATCCTTGGATTTACCACACAGAGGAACGAGGACTGCCTGGGATGGGGAATCCGCCTGCTGCGGCCTTAACCAGTATTTTTGCAGGTAGGGATTGATATCTTCTTGATGAAATCCAATGAGCTGCTGCTGCCAACGCTCAAGCCAGAACCGCAATTCCATAGTTGTTTCCTCGGAAATAGAGACAGACTCCTCTATTCAATCAAATAATTGAGCCAAAGGAAACAGGGCCAGGTAAAAAGGGGATCAATGTAGAATCTCGCAACGGGTAGCCACGATTGGAGAAGTATTTAAAGCCGGAATCTATCGCCTCAAGCCGCGTTTTCCACCACACGCTTGATCGTATTCTCGATTTCGTTAATGTCTATGGGTTTAGTGAGGTAAGCCACGAAGCCAGCCTTCAACCCCTTTTCGACATCGCCCGGCATCGCGTTGGCGCTTAAAGCCAGCACTGGGATATGCTTAGTCTTGGCTGAGCTTTTAAGTGATATGAGCGCCTCAAAGCCATCCATCCCAGGCAGGTTGATGTCCAGAATGACAATCTGAGGCAGCTCCTTAGCCGCTAATTCCAAACCGGTTTCGGCGTTGCTGGCGGAAATCAGTGTGTATCCAGGGATGCGCCCTACAATTTTAACCATTAAACGCATATTTGCCGGGTTATCTTCGATATACAGAATTTTGTTTGCGTCGTTAGCCATAATATAATTAGTGATTACTAGACCGATTTCAATTTTGATACTCTAAATATCGTCTACGTTTTAATTTTCCTAACCAATTTCTGCGTTGTTCACGGGACGTTTATCTAGACTAATTCCGCAAGACCTTAAAATTTAAAACGAAAATAGAATCTTTGCTAATTTCGTGTTAGAATAATCGACTGAATAACGCCAATAGAGTGTTTTTTGAAGTGTCAAAAGAAGCCATCGCATCCATTGGTCAGCCGGTCCGCCATAAATTATTGAATTATCGCGGTGTTGTCTATGATGTGGATCCGGTGTTCATGCTTTCCGACGAATGGTACAAGGTTGTCGCCAAATCCAGGCCACCTAAAAACGAACCCTGGTATCGTATATTGGTTCACAACTCGCCCAAAGAGACCTACGTCGCTGAGAGAAATCTAATTGTGGATAAGTCTGGAGAACCCATCGACCACCCCCAGATGGAACGTTACTTCGTAGATTATTTCGACGGGAGGTACATCCCAGCGCGCTCTAATAATTAATCCTAGCCGCCCGCTCTCTTACCCAG
>Ga0224501_10003018_pt1 | contig 13259 bp, 13 predicted proteins | sample SF_Oct11_sed_USG_4_FD_169105 | JGI IMG/M metagenome (GOLD analysis project Ga0224501, IMG submission 169105) | Sediment microbial communities from San Francisco Bay, California, United States - SF_Oct11_sed_USGS_8_1 | ecosystem: Environmental > Aquatic > Marine > Sediment | place: USA... | reverse complement strand
CGGCTATCGCGAGCTGCGCAACCAGGAAGCGCGCGTGAGCATCACCTACGTGCTCGTGGACCTGGTCACACGCCTCCACGGCGTCACAACGGAACTCAGGACCAGCCCCGGACAGCTCGAGGCGACGGACCGTAGGAATCTTTAGCCATCCCCAGTTTCAGCCATATCGGCACCGCCTGCCACGCTGCCTACACCGCTGAGGCCCCAAACCCCCACGATTCCGCCGCCCTAAAGCACGGCGGCCGACGCCACGACCTCCGATCTCGCACCGGCAACCATGGACGGATCTGCCCAGGAGCGTGTTGGCGCGCCGTTTCCGACCTCGCCCACCGCTCCGCTCCCCGCCCCCACCTCGCCGGCAGTCTCAGCCGACGCCGCGACCTCCGATCTCGCACCGGCAACCATGGACGGATCTGCTGCGTGCGGATTTTTTTGCCGCGCATCGGAGGGATCGCTCCGCGCATCGGAGGGATCGCTCGCGCGGTACGAAATTTAGGCCTGTTGGAGGCTCGGCCTTCGGGGAGGCCGCGAAACCGACAACTACGAGTTGTCCGCGATTCGGATTTTTTACCGCGCATCGGAGGGATCGCTCGAAATCGGACCGTAACAACTGAGCTGTTCAGCTGACCTGCACGCTATCTAGATGTCCGTCCGCAAACGTAGCAGTCGCTCCGCCTTGAACGCATAGCCGGTGAAGCATGCCGTCCTCTGTATCGGCGCGAAACAGAAGTTCCTCCTGTTCGAGCCATCGAACAAACGCATCGGCTGAGCCACGCGCGGCGCTCGGTATGTCATCGACCACGCGAACATCTCCGCGCAGCTCGATTCCTCGGGACGGGTAGAAGGCGATGAGCACCACCTGCCCCTTCAGAGTCGAGACCTCGAGCCTTCCCTCGCCGTATCGGTGTATGACGAGTTTCCCAAAGCCGCGGCCGACATCATCTGGTTCCCCGAGCAGGTTTCTGATGCCCTCCTCGGAAGTGTTGATGGCAAGCGGGCCGAACGCTCCGCTCCGAACGAACTCGGCCAAGGAGATGTTCCGCGTCATCACTTGCACCACTTCTGAGACCGTAGGAATCTTTAGCCATCCCCAGTTTCAGCCATATCGGCACCGCATGCCACGCTGCCTACACCGCTGAGGCCCCAAACCCCCACGATCCCGCCGCCCTACAGCACGGCGGATTCACCGGCTTCGAGGTCGATCATTCGAAAACCGCGCGGGGAGCCTCGGGACGCGTCCGCGTGCCGCGGCATCTTCGAACCAGCAATTGCCATCGTCCCAGGCAAGCACCAGAATTTACAACTCTTTGCCCCCGACGAGTAGAACCTCCGCGGAGTCCCGATCGAGCCGGGAGGCATCGAAGGGTGCCAGCTGGCCTCGAGCGCGCGCGGGGGTTTCTGCTGGCCGTGATCGACTGTCTTTCGCAAGATTCGGCGCGCGGCGGGGTGCTCGTCTCTGAAGCGCGCACGGTGTCCTGCTACAGTTCCGCCATGCACACGGCATCCCCCACGGGCGCGCTCGTGGCCCGGCCCGCAAGCGACGGCGATCTGGGCGACGTCCTGTCCATGATCGACGATTTCGTGAAGGACCATCCGGCGCGCTCCCATCCGCGCTCTCGTGAGGGGCTCCGCGGGGCGTTCCTCGGTGAGCGGGCGGTGGCGGAGCTGGTCGTCGCCGAGTGGCGCGGCGCGGTGGTGGGCATGGTCGAGTGGCGACGCATCTACGACATGTTCTGGAACATGCATGGCGGCCACGCGGAGTTTCTCTACGTCCGGCCCCACGCCAGGGGACGCGGTGTGGCCCTCTCGATCATGACGACGGTTTGCGCGCGCGTGCGGGCGTGCGGGGGCGAGTTCCTCTACGGCTCGGGAACCGCGGAGACCACTCCGCTGTACGCCCGCGTCATGATCCCGAGCGGCCAGAGCACCGACTGCCACCTCTCGGGCGAGGCATTCGCGACGATGGCAGACCTGGCCGGTCGCCCCGTACGCGACATGGTGCGCAGCCTCCCGACACCCGAGCTCAACCGCCAGCCAGCCAGGCCACGCCCCCTCGCAACTACGCCGGGCACCTGACGCACGAACTGCGCGCGTGGGGAATGCACATACTCCAATTGCGCGGCGCCGCACGGACGCGCAGCCAAGTGGTGCTATGATGAGCGGTGCGATCTTCCGAAGCTGAGCGATGGCTCGAAGGATTTCGCCGCCCGGCCAAGCGAAGGAGTGTGTCATGGTGTCGCGGATGACATTTGCGAAGGTCCTGTGCCTGGCTCTGCTCGTCGGTTGCTCTGCAGACTCCGGTTCGACGCGAAAACCCGGATCCGGTTCGGGGGCCGGCGCCCAGAGTGGCGAGTTCAACAACGCCGACAACGGCGGCGTAACCGGCGGCGGCGCGGGTGGTTTCGGTGCCGGACCGACCACGACCGGCGGCTCCGGAACGGCCGGCGTCTCGGTCTTCGATCAGCCCAACTGCGGCGCCGTGGAGATCACACCGAAGGTGCAGTTCTCCCCCGGCAACATCCTCGTCGTATTCGACCGCTCCGGCAGCATGGAGGACACGGACTTCAACGGCATGCAGCGCTTCGCGGCGGCCAACGCGGCGCTGGTCGCTGCGGTCGAGCCCTACACCTGTCCGGCCGGTGCGGCCGATCCGGATGGCATGGGATGCCACGATCCACTCACCCTCGCGACCATCCTCTTTCCCAGTGGCCTGACCCTCTTGTGCGACCCGGTGCTGCCGTTCGAGCAGCCACCCCACATCACCTGGTTGAAGTCCACCGACTGGCTACCGACCTGGCAGCAATTCGGCAGCAACCCCGACTTCGGTCTCGGCACGCCCATCGAATTCGCCTTCATGGAGGCCGACCGCGTGCTGACCGACTACCTCGATCAGCTCGAGGGCTCCACCGCGATCCTCTTTTTGACCGATGGTGGCTCCACTTGCGTTCCGGGCTTTCCCACACCGGACGGCACGGGAGTCATCGCCGACGCCTTTCAGATCGCCAGCAAGTGGGCCGGCATGGGCGTCCGCACCCACGTCGTATCGGTACAGCCCGGCGGCTCCGGCTACAACGACCAACTGGCCGCGTCCGGCCAGGGCACCAGCATCAACCCCGAAAACCCGCAGGACCTCGAAGCCGCCTTCGCCTCGATCATCCAGGAGACAGCCTCCGTGGCCAGCTGCGACATCACCCTGGAGGGCGGCCGCCTCACCGATCTCGACGGCGCCTGTCAGATGGGCACCGTCTTGCTCGGTCCCGACCCGCTCGAGTGCGACCCCACCAACGGCTTCAGCGTCACCGGAGAGAGCACCATCAGTCTGCACGGCAGCGCCTGCGACGGCCTCATGAACGGTGGCAGCCTCGCCGCCACCTTCCCCTGCGGAGTCGTGAGACCCGAGTGAACGAGGTGGGCTGTTCCCGCAAAAGCCCCGCCGAATCGCGACACGGGGCGTGCGGGGCTTTGTAGCCACGTCGGTAGCGGTACGCGCCCGTTCCACCGGGCCCAGGCGGCCCAAACGACCCTGGCAGCTTGGGTCGGCGGCTCTCTTCGGCGGCGGCCGCAACCCGTGGCGCTACGTGGCTCTGACCCGCCGCGGATCCTCGAGCCGCGCTCGAGCTACGGCACATCGGCGACGAAGCCGAGCGATCGCGCTGAACGAGTCCGGGCCGTGGTCGACCCGCCCCGTCAAATCAATGACCATGATTGACAATTTCTATGATAAGAGTTAGCGATCTTCCATGATCGGCCCGGTACCCCTTTGCAGACTCTTCGCAATGGAGCATCCGATCTTCCTCTCGGGCATGGGCGGACCACCCTGTGCAGTGCCAACGGCCTCCATCTCGGACACACCGACCCTGCGACAAATGCGGAGCCTCCGGACCTGATGGGCGCCATCCTGAAGAGCCCGGCCGACAAACCCAGAGCCAAGGCGGCGGTGCTGGTGGCCCACGAGATCGTCCGCCAGGTGCGCGCCCGCGGGCTGTCGGCCGGCGACCGGCTGCTCTCGGAGCAGAAGATGGTGGAGCGCTACGGCGTCGCGCGTGGCACCCTGCGCGAAGCGCTGCGGCTGCTCGAGCTGCACGGGGTGCTGCGGATCCGGTCGGGGCCCGGCGGCGGCCCGGAGTTGACCACGCCCGGCGCCGAGCACCTCGGCAGCGCCCTGGCGCTGCTGCTGCAATTCGTGGACGCGCCCTTCCGCGCGGTGATCGAGGCGCGGGTGATCGTCGAACCCAGCCTGGCCCGTCTGGCGGCCGAGCGCGCCAGCCATGGCGATTTGCAAGCCCTCTCCGAGAGTCTGGAGCGGCTGGGCGAGCAGCGGGGGGGCGAGGGTTTCAGCGACGAGCAGCGGCGCTTTCACGACCTGGTCGCGGTCGCCGCCGGCAATCCGCTCTTCGCCCAGCTGCTACCGGCGCTGCACCGGCTGTCGCGGGTCTCGGGCCTGGACTACGCCGCCGAGGAACGCGCCGCGGCGCTGCGCGCCCTCGAACGCATCTACAAGTCCATCGAGTCGGGCGACGGGGAGCAGGCGGAGCAGCAGATGCGGCGGCTGCTGAGTCGGGCCCTGCGAGGCTTCGACCGCCACCGCAGCGATCAGATGGAGCGCCGGGTGGCCTGGTCCGACGCGCTGGACTGAAACATGAATGGGCGATCGGGAGCGAGCGATGAATGAACGCTGCGAGGTTCGGCGGAGGACCAGCCGATGATCGTGAGCATCGACCGACCCGAGCCACTCGCGGCGCCACTGCGGGGCGACCGCCTCGGCCGCGGCGGCCGCATCCCTCCCGTTTGCAAAACCGACCGTTTCACACCCCGATGAGGAGGCCCCGGCCATGCAGCCGACCGATGCACAGCGCGCGATTCGCGACCAGTTCCGCCGATTCATGACCGACGAGCTCGAGCCGGCCACCCCCGCGTTCGAAGAGGGGCGCGAGCTTCCCTACGAGCTGATGAAGCGCATGGTCGACACCCTGGGACTGGGTGCGGCCGCTGGCGGCTGGGAACGCGCCGGAGACGGCGAAAAAAGCGCGCAGGAAGGCCCCGGAACCGATCCCGAGATGCGCGGCCTGCTCGCCTACGCACGGACCCAACTCACCGGACCGTAGGAATCTTTAGCCATCCCCAGTTTCAGCCATATCGGCACCGCATGCCACGCTGCCTACACCGCTGAGGCCCCAAACCCCCACGATTCCGCCGCCCTACAGCACGGCGGACCGTAGGAATCTTTAGCCATCCCCAGTTTCAGCCATATCGGCACCGCATGCCACGCTGCCTACACCGCTGCGGCCCCAAACCCCCACGATTCCGCCGCCCTACAGCACGGCGGACCGTAGGAATCTTTAGCCATCCCCAGTTTCAGCCATATCGGCACCGCATGCCACGCTGCCTACACCGCTGAGGCCCCAAACCCCCACGATTCCGCCGCCCTACAGCACGGCGGGCCTTCACCCTCGCGGGACTGAGCTTGATGGGCGCGCTGACCGAAGGAATCTTTAGGCACCCCCAGTTTCAGCCATATCGGCACCAGAGCCCACGCTGCCTACACCGCTGAGGCCCCAAACCCCCACGATCCCGCCGCCCTACAGCACGGCGGCGCTCGGGTCTGAGCGTGATCCAAACACTCGGCTATGCCTGGGTCACGACCGTCGGCAATGGCATGAACTTTACCTTCAACGTAACCAGCCTGTACGCGGGTCGAGGAACGCCTTGGCCGCCTCCGTCGCTTCGGCGAGCGTTGGCCATGCGAGCTGATCGGCCTTGGCCATGGCTGCGTATGGCGTCTCCCACGCGGTGTTCGGTTCGGGCAGCGAAGTCGGCAGCGCGTGCGTCTTGCGGAACGTGAAGGTCTGCTCCAGGGCTTCGGCGAGCCGGCCTGCCTCGAGCGCTCCGATGCTCGCCAGCAGCGCGATGTCCAGCAGGTCCTTTACGCGCGAGTTCGGACGTGGGCGCGGCATGGCGTAGGCGTGCAGCTTCTCGGCGATGTGCGTCTCCACCGGATAGAGCCTTAGCCCGGATTATTCATGAAGGTGCGTAGCGAGGGCACGGAAATGCCTTGCAGGACAGTGTGGCACGGAGAATAGAATCCGCAGGCGTACTTGAGGTACGTCGAGGACGGCTTTTCGAGTACGCGCTGTCATGGAAGGTAGTTCCGTGTCCGCAGTAGCTCATTCATGAATAATCCGGGTTAGCGTGGGGGGCGCGATGCCGACGAAGCTCAGCACATCGTCGGCGGTGACGACCTCGGGGTCGCCCAAGATCGGATCGCCAAAGGCCACGTCCACCCCGAAGCGCTGACCGTAGAGCTTGCCGGCGAGCTGGCACTCGGCACGAAAGCGCATGCCGTCGTATTGCATGCCGTAGTTTTGAATCTCGGGGTGGTCTTCGTCGGGTTCGACCTCGAACCTGAGGAAGTCGCCGAGGTCGAGGCGCGCGGCCTCCTGGAGCCGCTCGAGCACGCGCTCGGGCGCACCCATGAATCGCAGGTCGATATCCTTCGGGTGCAACTCTGACCCTGACGCAGTCACGAGGCGATTGGCAGCGAAACCACGTTGGCTAGGGTGTGAACCTCGGCCTTGTATCGCGCGGCGATCAGGGCCCAGGCGCGATCGAATCGGTCGCTCTGTTCCCAGCTTCGCAGGTCGAGAATGGCTTGCCCTCCCTGTTGACTCCAACGCATGCCACTGTGCTTCATCCGCTGCGTTACCAAGGTTTTGCAGGCGGCTTCTACGATTCCCGAACCGATCGGCAGGCCGGCCTCGCGATACTCCGCATAGCGCATCATGCTGCGGTGGGTACGGAGATATCGAACTACGGACGCAAGTTTGACCTTCTTCGGCATCTTCTTGCTCAGACGCGACAGGGCCGCGATGGTCTTATCGACTCCGCGCGGGTCCTCCAGCAAAATCCGCCGGTATTGGTCAAACTTGCTTCGAGCTTTCACGCTTCCCTCTCCATAGGCTGCGCCGAAGGCCGCGCTGACGTGCTCGGCTGCATGGAAGAAGTCCAGGACCGCAACCTTGGACGCGACTTCCGGTAGCAACGCCAGAACTTCGTCTTGGAGATAGCTCCAGTTGTCGGCGGCGCCATCGGCCAGCGCAATCACCCGAAGCTCTGGGCGTTCGGCTAGTGCTCGGCCCAGCTCTGCCTTCAGCATCGTTTTGAGCGTTTCCTTCTTGGGCTCCGGCATGCGACCGATGCGCACCGTTCGCAGCACTTCCCCGTCTGCATCGTGGAAACTCAACGTACCGCAGCCGACCTCCCGATACCCTGCAGGACCGCGGGTCAGCTGGCCGTTGTCTGCGGTTTCTTGTCGCTTTTGCTGCGCGGCACCATCGCGCATCGGGGCCATTACGCCGTCCAATGAGACTGAGGCCGTCACCGCTTCGTCTGGTACGTGTTCGTCATTCCGCAAGGCTTCTTCAATCCCTCCACGGTCGCCGTGCCGCTCGTCCAGAACCTGCTTGGGAAGCCGCTCCAGGCTACTCTTGGAGGGTGTCATGTTGCCCAGCCTTTGCAGCAAGTCTTCCCCTTGGCTCGGTGTCAAATGCGTCACCACCCAGGCCGCCTGCTTGGCTGCCAAGGGGGTCCAGCGGCCCTCGACGATACCGAGGCTCCGATCCAGCGCAGCAAATGAACGGCCGTCTGAGCCCTCGCGCCGGCTTCGGTACAACGTACGCTCCACCTCCACGACACCAGCGGCCGTCTGATAGTGACCGATACTCCGCACCGCTCGACGGAAGGTCACCCCATCGACCTCCACCGCCTCGACGTCGATGTCTGCGCGCGCCAACTCTTCGGCCAGAATCTCGCGCTCCACCGCCATCACATGTTGGTGCAGTGACTGCTCGAACTGAGCAAAGTCGCTCGCACCCGGCTTCTGCTCGCGGCGCTTCCTCACGAACTGCGCCAGGTCGTCCAGCGCACTACGTGAAGAGCCTGGGGTGATCGTCTGATTCGGGACATGTGAGTTGACAGATACCATGGCTCTTCAACACACCAGAAACCCCAAAAATTCCCGACAATCGACTGTCAGAGGCAGATCTTCTCCCTATCCTTCGTTGTGCGCGCCTGCGACAGCCGCAGCTCCAGCACGAGGCCGCCCTTGAGCATCGCGGCGTCGCCGAACGTATGAACGATGCGGGCCAGGAATCGATCGAAGACGAGAAGTTGTCGTTGCCGAGCCAGGTCGGGCCCAGACCCTCACGCCGACCGCAGTCGCTGCTCGAGGGCCTGTTTGAACGCAGCCGGCGAGGCATAGGTCCGCGTCATCATGCGGCGAGTCCCCCGAAGGGCTCGAGAGCTTGCTCGACGTCAGCGAGGTCACCCCGTGTCGAAAGCCCGCGGCGTAGTGCTTGCTGGGCTGCCTGCCGCAGTAGCTCGGGCGAGAGCCCACGAGTCGCGAGGTCGTTGAGCGTGCGCGTCACCGACGTGCTCGGAACCGCCCCCGCCCAGATGCGCTCTGCCGGCTCGACATCCGCGTGATGGAGCACGACACCGGCGGGTACGCGAAACCGTCGCTTCTTCCATGCAGTAGGCAGAGTCAGGTGCACCTGCGCCGGCAGCGCGTCGGACAGCCCATGCAGCGCCAGCGCGGTCTCGTGCGACAGCACGCCCGCCCGTTCCGACCACAGCCAGACGGCCACCAGCTCCTCGTGCTCGCCGGCGGGGAAGTGCACCAGCCGGTAAATGCCGCGCCGCACCCGCAGCATCCGTCCACCCCGGATGTGATGGACGAGCAGCTGCGGCGAGTACCCCGCCTCGGCCGCCTGCTGGGTCGTGAACAGCCCCTCCTGCGCCGCAGCGATCTGGTAGAGCTGGTCCCACTCGGGAGTCCCGGGGGTGTCGCCGACCATGCACAAAACGTAAGCCGGGCTTTATTTTTATGCAAGACCGCGGGGGACAGTTCTTAAGCGTGGCTTTAGCTTTGTGCGCACCTGCTGTCCCCAACCGCCTGAAGCCACGTTGTCATTCTGGTTTCGAGTGCAGTTCGTGGTGTTTCACACCACGAACTGCACTCGAAACCAACCGCCACCGCCGCCGCATCGACATGCGCAGCGTGCTCCGGATCAACCAGCTCTACGGCCACGAACAGCTCGACCGTCTACACCGCCGCGACGCGCGCTTCATCAACACCGCCATGATGGTCACGCTCTCGGGCGCTGTCGTCTCCGACGGCCTGGCCGATGGCAGTGTGGTCAGCGGTGTCGGTGGCCAGTACAACTTCGTGGCCATGGCCCACGCCTTGCCGGACGGGCACTCGGTCCTGCAGGTGCGCAGCACGCGCACGAGCCACGGCGAGCTCGAGTCCAACGTGGTCAGCCGCTATGGGCACACGACCATCGCGCGTCACCAGCGTGATCTGATCGTGACCGAGTACGGCATCGCCGACCTTCGGGGCAAGACCGACCAGGAGATCATCGAGCGCCTGCTCGAGGTCAGCGACGGGCGCTTTCAGCAATCGCTGCAGCAGGAGGCGGTGGAGAGCGGCAAGCTCGATCCAGAGCATCGCATCGCGCCTGTGCACACGGAAAACCTTCCCGAAAGCTACGAAGCGGTGCTGGGCGAGGCCAAGAAGGAAGGCCTGTTCCCCGCGTTTCCATTCGGCACCGACCTGACGGAAGACGAAATCGTCCTGGGCCGCGCGCTCAAGGCGCTGAAGGCCAAGATCGAGTCGGTTCGCGGCGCCGTGGAGATCCTGGCCGAGGCCGTGGTCGAGGGCTCGGTGGGCGACGACGTGCGCCCGTACTTGGAGCGCATGGGCCTGCCCGAGCCCGAAAACCTGATGGAAAGGCTTTACCGGCGGCTCTTGGTAGCGGAGCTGCGCGAAATCCTGCGGTAGTCGAGAGGGCCCGCCCGTGCCCTTTTGTTCGCCTGGCAGGGGCCGTTGGCCGCTGGCAGACTCGAGGCATGGACACCCGGCACTTGGTCGACGCCATCGTGCGCCAGACCACCGTTCTGATCGCACAGCTGGCCACGGCCGCCGGACTGCGCACGCCGCTGGCCCAGGTGGCCGACCAGGTCTTCCTGGAGCTGGCGCGCGAGCTGGAGAGCCAGGGCGTCGGGCGCAAGGTGGCCGCGGACATGTTTGGCTTGGCCCTGCGCGGCTATCAGAAGAAGGTCGCGAGGCTGTCGGAGAGCCGCACCCATCGGGAGCAGACGCTGTGGCAGGCGGTGCTTTCGTTCCTGGATGAAAGCGGCGGCTGCAGACGGCGCGAGCTGCTGGAGCGCTTCGAGCGTGACGGCTACGACGACGTCGCTGCGGTACTGCGAGACCTGCTCGACACTGGGCTCATCGCGGCCACCGGGCGCACCGAGATCGCCTTCTATCAACTGGCGAGCGAAGAAGCCCGTCGTGCCCTTGCCGCAGACGAGGAGGTCGATGCCATCGCGGGTCTGCTCTTGCTCCAGATCTACGAGCACCGGCATGTCGCGCGGACCGCTCTCCTGGATGCCGCGGACTATGAGCGTGAGCTTGCCGAACGAGCCATCGACCGTCTGGTCGACCACGGCCGCATCGACAGTGCTGAGCAAGACGGCGAGCAAATACTGAGCTGCGCACGCGTGCACATCCCGCTGGGCGCCGCCCATGGCTGGGAGGCAGCGGTCTTCGACCACTTTCGCGCGATGGCCACCGCGATCGCGGCGAAGGTGCGCGGCGTGGGCCCGCGTTCGCAGGAAGACGACTTGATCGGCGGCGCCACGCTCAGCTTTCGCATTCACGCGGGGCATCCCAACGCGCGCGAAGTCGAAGGGCTTCTGAGCCGCGTGCGGGCCGAGGTCAACGAGCTCTGGGCGCGGGTTTCGGAGTACAACCGCGAGCACGTGCCGAAAGAAGGCGAGGAGCGCGAGGTGACCTTTTACTTCGGGCAGACCGTGGTTGACGCGGGTGGTGAGGAGAACGGGGATGGCTAGTCGCTTTGGACTGTTGGGGGCGCTTCTGCTGGCGGCGGTGTTCGGTCTGGGGTCGTGCGGTCAGGTGACCGATCCCCTCGGAGACAAGAACACCAACTGGCTGAAGCTCTGCCCGCAGGATGAGAGCTGCGGCGATGAGTTCCAGTGCTTGTGCGGTGTCTGTACTCTGGCCTGCGAGGACACGGCGCAGTGTGGCCGAGTGTCTTCGGGAAGCAGCTGCGTCCGTGTCGGTGACCCTGCGTTGCAGTCGAGCTGTGAGGCCCAGGGCGTCGACGACGCGGCGGCGGTCTGTGCTGCGGAGTGCGATGGCGATGATAACTGCAAGCGTTTGCTCGGGCCGGATGCGAGTTGTGCGCAGGGCATTTGTGTTCGGAGCGCGCAAGCCAGCGTGGGAGAGCCGGGGGGGGATGAGGGATCCGGGGATGACATCGCTCGCTTCGCGGCGTTCATCGCCGCCAACTCCGAGTGCGATACCGTATCCGACTGCATGCTGATCAAGCCCGGCTGTCCGGTCGGCTGCAACGTTGCGGTCAACGCAGCATTTGCGGACGAGGCGCAGCAGCTGGCCGATTCGCTTCGAGCTGACGACGGCTCATCCTGTTTCTACCGCTGCCCTCCAGGAGCGACACTGGCGTGCAAAGGGTCACGCTGCGAGATCAGCGAGCCGGAGGCGTCTCGAGGCACCGACGGCGACGCGGGAATATAGACTCGAGTTCGGTGCTTTTCGGCAGCCCTCGCTTGTCCGGCGCTTTTCAGGCCGTCTTGCGCTTCTCGAAAGGGGACGACCCTTCCCGCGGCCCGCCAAACACCCTGAAAAACGCCGTCCTTCGCGATCTTCTGCCAAAATCCACCGCACTCGGGTCTTGATGACCGTAGCGAAACGAGGACAGCCCTCGTCGTTCCGCCTCGTCCCTGCGCGCCTGTCCTTCTTCGAAAGCCCTGCAGCCGTCCTTCGTTGGCCAGGAACGCCCGGCGACGCGACATTCTCTACGATTGTCCGTCCTCGAATCGTGCTTGGTGATTTGGCGACTGCATGTGGTGCGGCGCATCTGACCCGAAGGGATGGGCCTCCACCACGTCCCGCAGGCCGACCCTATGGCACCAAGCGCACCAGCTGAATACCCCCACCCGCGGCGTTGGCCCAGGTGATGCTGCCGTCGGGCAGCGCCTTGATGTCGTCACCTGCGGCCCAGCCGGTACCCGCCGGCAATTGCGTGGCCGGCTGGCAGATGGCGCCGTTCTTGTCCACGACCATGGTGAAGAAGGTGGCGTTCGGGTTCCACTCGTTGCCGCTGAGTTCGGCCCAGCCCAGCAGGATCATGTCCGTGCCGTAGGGCGCCGACCGCAGCCGCGACAGGCGCGCTCCGGGGCTCGGCGTCAGATCGATCCAGGTGGGCATGAGTTCCGCGCTCGGTGTCGCGCCCTTGGGTGCCAGCAGCAGCCCCAGATCGGTACCGTTGGCGGCGGCGTCGCGGATCTGCATGGAGATGGCTTCGTCGGTGTTGGGCCAGGCGCCGGCGTCGAGATCCTGAGAGATGGAGAGGTTGGTGATGAAGGGCAGGGCGATTTCGTTGCCCAGATCGACCATGCCGCCGAGCTTGGCGTTGGCGCTGCCCACGCCGTCGGCCGCCAAGCGATAGATCACTTGGGGTTGAAGTCGCCCGCCCTCGGCGTAGTTCAGGAAAATGCCCTTGGGGAAGGCGTCGCCCAGTCCGAGGGTCACCACGCGCGCGCCGTCCACCAGGATGCGCTGGGAAAGGTTGTGGCTGCCAAACCAGCCGCTGATGACGCTCTGGGTTCCAGCGGCGCTGATCGTTGCCAGGTAGCCACCCTGGTGCCGCACGCCGTCGTCGTAGCGCTGGGTGTGACCGAAGTAGGGCACCAGCGTGTCGGTTTCTGGGATGTAGGCGAGTACGCCCGAGGCCGCGCCGCCCTTGGTGTCGACGTCGTCCAAGTTGGGGGAGCGGAAGAGGTCGGTCTGGAAGATCCGGCTTCCGTCGCCGCCGAGACGCACGACCGCGGCCCAGGTGCGCGAGTCCACGGTGGGGTTGGGATCGAAGAGCAGGGCCGCCACACCGTCGGCCGTGGCTGCAAGGGCGCCGATGGCGGCGTCGGCGATTGGAAAGCCCTCACCGGCTGCCTAATGGTACCTACGGTCCGCGACGCCTGGCCCCTGGCGCCGACATGGCTGAAACTGGGGATGCCTAATGGTACCTACGGTCCGACCGTAGGAACCATTAGCCATCCCCAGTTTCAGCCATATCGGCACCGCATGCCACGCTGCCTACACCGCTGAGGCCCCAAACCCCCACGATTCCGCCGCCCTACAGCACGGCGGACCGTAGGAA
>Ga0224501_10003017_pt1 | contig 13260 bp, 10 predicted proteins | sample SF_Oct11_sed_USG_4_FD_169105 | JGI IMG/M metagenome (GOLD analysis project Ga0224501, IMG submission 169105) | Sediment microbial communities from San Francisco Bay, California, United States - SF_Oct11_sed_USGS_8_1 | ecosystem: Environmental > Aquatic > Marine > Sediment | place: USA... | reverse complement strand
GGGGGAGAGGGGGGCACTCAACTTACAGTTACATACACCATCAATCGATACTCACACCCCCACACCTGCTAACTCAACTAAGCCCTTTCACATCGGTAGACAGCCAGAATATGGTAACATATATAACAGCCAGAACAGGAGACACCAGTGTTACAGCTTGAATACGGTGATTAACTCACATACTCAGTAAAGAAAGAGGGACCTTTTACAGACCTTCATATCATACACAGAGCCACAATGGTCAGACTGCCTACCTTGATTGGTAATTTCTTGCAGCCGATTCACTTAACCACCGGACACAGAAGCTTCCGACCAAAAGTCCAACAGGGCTCGCCTGGCCCTGCCAATTCACGGAGCAGATGTTTCTATTGTTGTTTCATTGAAAGAGCCCAAGCCACAAGCTTTCTGTCACAGCTTTGCCGCCCAACTGCTAGGCGTATACCAAGATGCATTGTTCATTATATAGGGGTGGATAGGGGGCAACGGAGGCCACTTTGCAGGATTCATCCCAAAATTAGTCAGTCATTGGCAAGTTCCACTTTTTTTTACTATAAAAGGCAATGGCTTAATACTTTATAATGATGGCTGACTCGAATGATCACTACTAATGTCCCCGGTTGCTTAGGACCCATCAGCGGACGCCTAAACCCGGCCCACCACCCACTATGCAGTATTGTTCATAAGATAACATTTGAACAGAAATTCAATGCAATTCCATAACCTGCAAATCAAAGAACCAGATAGGTTATTTTGTTTGTACTGTAGTCACGACATATGAAGATTTCATTCACGCCACCTGTTTATTGAGAATAAATGCTTGTGAGTTGTTACCATCATTCATGGTTTGCCCGAACCCATATTCCACAGTGTGACTTAATGTTTACACAAATGAAACATCCCACTGTAACTTGCCAATGGTTACAGGACTGAATTAGACTGGGAACGTTGGTTTGAACAGAACTGAATCTTCTTTTAGCAAGCTTGCTACATCTACATCTACATGTAGATACATTGCACCTTAACTGTCGGTTAAATTTTAAAATCTTTCAAATTTTTTTCTGTAACCGTGCTAATGTAACCCAGCACTCACCATACAATTTTTTAATCTTAGTTGCACACTCATTGGGCCTTGGCAGAGTGCTCCAAAATAATATAGTCTTCCAAGACACTCCCCTTGCTGGATCTTGATCCACTTCTTACTCAGAGTCTAACCAATTATTGGCCTACAATTTCTGATTGAGACCGATTACTATACAGGGAACTGGAAAAAATGTAAATCAGGTTGATGTCGCTAGGCGTAGAATGGAATGGTGACAGCCCTGCTACTCCTCACCGCTGGACCTTGTATATTCGCAGGGAGACGGCATTAACGTAGAGTTTCAGCTTGTCTATTGCAAAGTCTGCACAACTCGAGTGGTTCCGCTACAATTATAAAGAAATTTTGTTCAAAGAAAGCTAAAATCCAACAGTTGTGTTAGCATCCAGTGGAGCATTCGTTTTACTAGCAATTTTCCTTTCCAAATCAAAGTAGAAGACACTGTTTTCCCTCCGGCAGTGACATGCCTCCAGCTGTAGCCATACAGTTGGTTCCTGTTCCCGATTATTGCTTGTCGACAAGTTGAAACACAAATTGTTTCTTGACACATAAGAATACTTTGCAACGCTCCATTTTAAGCTACATGGTAGCCACCTGCATACTGTGAACCTATACCATGAACCAGGAGTAGAAGCCAGTGGCTGATGGTTTGACAGTGATAAATCATTGCCTGTTGGATAGTATCCGGTGATAAAATCTGTTCACTGTGCACTGAATGACCTAATCATCTCTGGCTAAACTCTGGGGTGAACTGCTGAACTTCAGGCCATCTGGCGAGCCGGAGCAGGTGCACCCGACTGCACCGAGTTCATTTTCTTATAATAGAAAAGTTATAATCTTATGGACTTTTGGTTTAAATCGTTGGATAAAGAATTTCCTGAATTTCACTTTTGGTATAAAAAATGTTTAACAGCAGAACTTCTTAGCATTGCTCTGAATATAAATTTGAGAGAGGTTTTTAAACTTGGGGTTATCGTATATCCTAAATAAACATGCGTATGACAGAAATTTGTCTAATCTCCGTGACAAAACAGCTGTCAGGAGTGCAGTGCAAAATATGGTCTACCAAGTCTCTTTTTTCACTTAGCATTTCCAGGGGTGAGTTATTAACTGCTTACAACTGCTTGTACCCATTAAAGAAGGTAGGCTTTGGGTGAACCACCAGTATTCAAGTTATCCAAGTTACAATTCGAAACCATGGCAATCTGTCTGCAGGAATGAGCCATAGACCTTAGACAGCCATTTGAAAGCGCTCATTTAAATAAATTCAACATTCATGATGCAATAGGATACCCATGTCTGCAGCTGCTTTACATTAATCTGTAAACGGGTGGGCGGTGTCTGTATCTTTTGTCCCCAGCTTAAAATCTTAAGCATCAATGTCATTTTCGCTTTGACGAGATGATGCGAGATAATCTTGTTTTCAGGATGGTCCATGGGTTTCCTAATAGAGTTTATACTTTTCGGGTGGACCTCCTTTATCCAACAGTCGCGATCCGGATATGCTTCATCTACCATAGTCCTAGTCCTCATACCGCTATTATATATTTGTGTTGCTATGATCGACATGCCTCTTCCTGTGGTAACATTCTCATTATCCTAGTCATTCATCCACTGTACCCCCAACAAATCACAACATAAGGACACTGTCTTCAGTCTTTGTTTAAATATTTGAACTACAGAGAATGGGTCATAATGGAAGATGAACAAGATTTTAATTGTGATAGGCTTAAGCATTAGACAAAACCTGCGTGGTATCAGGTTGGGACATTAGGCAAACGAGTATCCCAATTATCCTTTGACAGTAAAATTGCTTCATATGTGTGCGGTTGTATAATTTAAACGCAGCATGAATGTGGAGCATAAACTCGCTATTAATATTGATGCCATGATTTGCATTTTCTGCTGTCCCATGAAGGTTCAGTAATAGAAGTTTGGCTCAGGTTTTGATCCGCCATGACCAAGAATGGAACATATACATTGCAGTCTGCATTAAACTAGAGCGAGGCGTTTGCGATTATATTTTACTTAAAAACACAAGTCAAAGCCCTATCCTCCTTTTTTATTATTTTTTCAAAATGATCTCGATGTCCCTGACAAAACAGCTGTCAGGAGTGGTGCGAAGATTGACCAATTGAGTCCTTATTTCGACTTAGCGTTTGTTGGAATGGAATCAGTAGGCAACTTTCTATTTACACCCTTCAGACCTTTTATAAAGAAGGCAACTTTATAAGTGAGTCTACTTTATGATCTGAGACTGAAGAGAGGGCCGTGAAAGCCCATTCTTTGTCTGAACCGGGCATGGAATCGAGAACCCCTTGTCCGAGCTAAGCACGCTTACCACTAAGCTATCGCTTCACCCCAGTGCAAGGAGAATGTCCTCCTAATGATGCACTCTGGGAAACGCTGCGCCAAAGACTCAATTTCCCCATATACCCCTGACACTCACAGCAAAAAACTGAATCTTGAATGCCTAAAACTGTGTCCTATCCGTTTACTTAAAGCCTATTCAAATTTTGTTCAACGAAAGATGTCACTGTTATATGCTTATTGTAGGTTTCAAGGTGTTACAATTTGTTATGCAAAGCTTTGTCCTGGTAGCTCTTTTTCAAATCCATCTTCTGTGCAGCGTGTTGTATCTTGGTCAACCCTAACTAGCCTGGAAGTAGTTAAAACTCCAGCTTCACAGACTATTGTTGTGTGTTGATATGGACCTAATAGGAGATAAGAAGCAAACTAAACACTTGACATCTGCTGTTATGAGAAAATGCCTCCACACAAGTAAAATATAACCATCTGCTTCATCTCAGACCGGTGACACCTGTCCAGATACCAACACAAATTTTTTCCAATCCAAAATGAAAACTACATGCCATCCATATGCCGAGGAATCTAAAGCTTGAGGGTGTCCTGGATTCTAAATCTTGCTTCATTGTCCCTGTCTAGATCGATTTGAGCTGTCCCTCATCTAATGTGTGCATAAAATTACTTAGATGTAGTTAACCCAAGGTGTAGAATAATGACCAATAGATAGGACTAGAAGTGATAGCGGGATAGGCAAGTGGTAGAGCGCGGCGGCGGCGGTGGGGGGGACTTGAAATGCAGTCCATTCCTTGAAAAGGTTGCCCGCCCACGATGTAGCCTGTATAATATCCCTTTGTGCAGAAATATTTAAGCTGAGCTCGGCAACTAAAATTTACTTTCCTTGATGAGACATTTGCCTGCTTCTCTGAATTCCACCACAAATCATGTTAATTATTTGTGGTGTGTATGTTAATGTAGTGGGTGGTTTGATGGACATTTTATCAGTTGTAACCTTTTTATAAAATTGATACTACCACAGAAAGCTCTGAGCCGAGCACATGTACCATCAATAAAATCGAAATATATAGCGTCAGCCACAGTTCTGGGAAGTGAAGATAGCCCACCTTTTTTCTTCTCATTCCTCTATAACATATGAAGAGAAAAGCACCATACAAATTAATTAAATTATCGGTTACAGTCTGTAGAGAATTATTATTTAAAAAAGTCATCGGTGAAGGTCAGTTGACATAGATATATGCAAAACTATCAAACTCATGCGTTCGTCTTTGTACAGTGTCGATTATTCTCATTCCACTTAGAGCCTAAAACATACAAATGAGTTGGTTCAGATGAGGGCACAGCGCAGGTTGTATAAGAAGTCTCGAGTTCGGGCTAATTTACACAATTTTTGTCACCCTTGGGTATTTATTTTTCTAGTATAACCTCTTTATAGTTACAGTCTTAGATACTTGTTAGTTCACCAGTTATGGTGTCACATGGAGCACTAAGGAGGCTTTTCTGTTTGTGGGGTGAGATTAGATCAGGTTAATTTTATTTTATGTGGATAATATTAGGCATTGTCGGACAAGCTAACGGAGCCCTAACGCCTTGGGTAAAAAGGGGTCTATCTTCATTTTAATTCGGGTAGCCTGCGCGTTAAGACGAGTAGGCTGAAATCATGCGAACGCGAAAATTCGCAGTCGCAACTAAATAAAAAGCGAAGCTCCAACACATTTGTCTGTCATAACAGCCGTGACAGTGAATCAACATATTTTTCTCGCTATAGCACAATTAGCCCCGAGTTGCCTTGTCCTAACGCGTTCGGTTGACTTGTCCGATCGAGCAGAAAACTCCAATGCGTATGCTCTTGTGACAAATCCTTGTCTACAAAGCGGTTGATGCGGGGAGCTCAAACTCACAGCGTCAAAGGAAATTAGCTGAAAACACTTGGTTCCATTGCATTTTTTGGGAACATATATAAAGGAAACTCTGTATATTTACTTACCTGTAAACCGGCCTTAATAGGTAGGAACGTGTAGGTGAGACTAATTTCTTGGTTTGGTTCTAACTTGCCGATCTGGCGTCCGGAGATACCAGACCAGAGGATGCCGCTCTCCCGGGAATTTCTCAGCTCCACTCTCAAATTCATTTCCTTAACGCTACAGAAAATAAAAACAGCAAGGCTTATTAACGTATCACCATAATCCCTACCTACCTAAGGTTAAACACAAGCGCTTAGAATGGGTCTAGAGTGGCAGCTCTTGCTCCAGATCTCTCCAAGCAAGCATAAAGAGAGCCATGTTTGGCTGATATTGCCCGGGAATCCCAGGGAATGCACGTGATCTGCTACAACGATATGCTAAAGGGTAGAGCTGACGCCATGGCTTCAATTGGAAGAAAAGCGTATAGATTACGGCGTCAGACAGTCACGTGGCTTATGTACGCAATTAGAGCAGTTGTTTGGCTATTGGTAACAAACACAAACTAAGACTGAAAGACCGTTTTCAAACGAGATGAGTAAATTCACCCAGTCACCGAATCAGTGTCACTCACTTTGATTGTGAGGTAGACTAGAGTTAGGACTAAGCTAAACTCGGTGAATTCATAGGCATTTGTTTTCGTTTTTGGGCCCATTTCGCGCTCATACTTCATTCCCAGTACTCAGAAGTGTGACAACGTTGTAGAAGTTGGACTTTGGCTAACCATTGCGCAGGCGCGCGTATGTAATAACGTGGACCCGCTGTGATGTCTTCTGCAACAATTTACGTCACGCGGGAAAATTTTAACTGAATGAAAGTTCATTTGAGAATTCCAAGATTTAGCCGTCTTTTTTTTACTACATCGCCTGCTCAGTATGAACTTTTATTGGACTCAGGTAGGTTTTGAGACACACTGACTCTGATAACCCAAAAAATTGACTTGTCATCCAACCTTTAAACAACGCTTTGAATGATAATGTGAAGTTGCCCTCACATTTTTCCATTGGTTATTTAGACAACATGAGGCAATCGAAGAAAATGAGCTAGAGGGATAGCAAAATAGCTCAGCGGAGAAAGCACTGGGTTTGCAAGAAATCCAGACCACCGTTGTGAATAAAGCCGCTAGGTGAGCCGAGTTTTCAGGTGAGGTTTCAGGTTAACTACATCAGGCGACATTTGTGTTTATAGGAGATGCCAGAGTCCTGCCAAGGATTCAAAAGAGGGCGACTATTGGCTGACCTACTTAAAATACAAGAGAAGAAAATAAGTGATATGGCAATCTAAAAGTAGTCAAACATCATGATTATATCAATAAATGTAGCGAATAACCAAATTATTTTCATCGACTCAACAAGGCTTTCACCGTGGCTAGTACAGCTACTGCAGTTTTATCACAAGATGTAAACATGACATTTGATTGGTTGACTGAATAGAATCCCGCTAGGGAGCATAATCTCGGGCGACAGAATGACTCGAAGATAGTTTCTTGATAGAGCCTTGGAAAGAGGGCTATTTCTCAGAGTCCTTGTTTTGAGTAGAATTGAAAAAAAAATAGTTCAACTGTTTAGAAATTCTTACGTGGCGTTGATGAGTTGGCAGGTAATCTCAACGGGTTCCTCAAGCTCCACCCTTGACCGCAGAGAGGTAACATTCAGACGTAAATCTCGGTCTGGAAGTATTTTTCTTTCTAATGCATTGGTCTGCAACCTGCCACGTTCTCCCATGCTGCTTCTCCAATGAATATCCAGACGACCCATGTCTACTACCTTATCGATAATCTGTAAAGTGGTGTTTCATGTGTATGTAGATTATGTAGTTGATCCAGTACAGTAAATACACTCTCCCCTAGTCACCAGAACTCACGGTAACCATATTTGGAACCGGTCAGAACTTTGGGTTATCCTTGTATTCTGAGCTGAGTGTTTGTTTGCTGCAGACAGGATCAGAGCATGAGATTCCACCAATGTTTTCACTGGCTGCTCTGTTAACCTTACCTGTCAAACATCCTGTCACAGCTCCCCACCCACATAATGTCAGGAGTCGTCCACCCCTCATAATGTCGCGGTTCCCCTAATACTTCTAATGTCACAATTCTACCAGCCCACCCCTACCCAACCTTAGCCACATTTCATCCATCCTACCTATCAAGTATCGCGGTCATCATGACCTTTGTATACCTTAATATTGTCTTTAACGTCCGGCTTCGGTGTGTTCTTGAATAGATACTGATAAGTATCCATAGAGTTGAGGTACTTCGCGAAAGGATCATCACTGCAACAATGTCAAACTATGAAGCACTCAATACAGATTCGGAAACACATGTACGTAGAATAAGGGAAGAAAGCTGATAGATGATTTGTTGCTAAGTTTTCAGGATGGTCCATAGGTGACTACTGGTAATGCCACACTATCCTATGCTTTTCCGGCCAGCTAATCGTTATCGTTTTTTAGAGCAGGATAGGCGGTCTCTGGCAAGATGACCGTATTTTGAGGCAGTATCTCACTTTGAGATCATTACCTGGAGCCGTGGGCATTCAGGTCAGCAGACGTGAAGTGAATAGAGGGCTCTAAGAAGACCCTATCCAGATAGAGCCCGTTCGGAGTAATGTTTTGTATCTGTGCCTCCAGATAAAAGTCACCCGCCTGTAATTACAAGTTGACATTACAAATGATCCAACCAAATCTGACACAACGAAAAGTGCACGGCTGACTTCGCCTTGCCAATTAATTCGCTGATATAGCACAGCATGGAAGAGGATAAGCAGGTATGATTTTAGGTGAAAATACGTGATTAAATTGGATAGGGATACCGGTAACAATTAATTTAGTTCAACAGCCCAAGACACTTAGAAACAGCCATATATGATATCAGGTGTTGCGGGAAACCATGCATGCATGTATATAACGCTCTCAGCCATGCAAGGTGAAAATGGTGCCAGGTGTTCACAGAACAGCCGAGTGTCTGTTCCATATAATAGATGAAGTTGTTTTTTCTTTTTACAATACAAAGGTGGACAACTCTGTCTAAATCTCACATCTGTTTTGAGAAACTTCGTCTTTAAATCCAGCGGCTTCAGAACTTGGAATTTAAAGATTTTCTTCATCTCCGATCGAATGTTTGCGGGGGTTACATAGTTGACGGTGCACACGAGTCTACAAATGACATCTTCAGTTATGCGATAGAAGGATAGCTCAGTGACAGAGGGCCGGGCTGGCAACTGTGAGAACCTGGGTTTGAATGCAGTCATGATGGGCTCCCATTGTGAGTACGAGATCTTAACTTCAATCCTAGCTCAAAACAAAACCTAGCCTCACTATGAGGTGGAGCGTAGATACTGACTTGATTGGGGTCCTCCATCCTAGCCTGTAACCGGTGGAAAAAGCGGGTACCCAACCTGGCAGCTTCACCATAACAGTGAAGGTGTGATACAAGGAAAACAAGCCGTGAACGAGATACACACTTTTGGTGCTGCCATGCAGACCATGTGGGTATTGTGTATGACACAGACACAGTGATTGTGTGACTGCTTTGCTCACTCATATGCTGGTAATAAAAATTTATTATTTCTCACAAATAACATGACCACTCACCATTACTGACACTAATGGAAGAGCTGAGGCAGGTTGTAGCAATCCCATGATTAGTGATAGACTCACAATCCAAATTAACTGTGTAACATGACATTGTACATGCAAAGTGAGCAATAATTATGCTTCAGCGAGATTGCCAGTGTTGCCGACTGCTTCTACGCTAGACAGCCGACACGCACCCACAGTAAGGTAGTCCAGTACTCACTGCTGAACTGCACTAACAAGTGTGCCTTGGCATATTGTACATATTTCATCATAACAACCCATGCTAGTATTAGGTACATTCGTGTGCTCGGCTTTGTCGCGACCCAAATGGATTTCAGTCGTGAAATCTGCTAACTGCTCAGGAGCGTGACCAAAAAATGTGATCCAAAAAAGCATCTTTTACTTTCGGTCGCGATCAGTGACCCAAAGCACGCGAACAGAATTCCGCGACCGAAAGTAGTCGTTAGCCTAGTAGTTTAGGCAAATTTCAAGGTTATCGCAAAGAGACTTGATTACTACGTTGGAATAACGAAACGCGAACGATTGTCCGGCCCTAACGGATGAGTTAAAGTTGAGAGATGGTAACTCTAATCTGATCAAAATCCATCCAGAACTCAAATGCGCTTCTTCACCGCGACCATGTGTTCGCGTGCTCGCGATCGAAATGTTTTCAAAAATTTTAGCCACGAGCACGCGAATGCAGGGAAGGGCTGTGGCTGAGTGGTTAGATCACTCGCCACTGGCCTTGTAGGTCCTGGTTTCTAGACAGCTTATGCGTAGGATTTTTCAAAAACTCTCCCTGTTTACCCAGCAGGAAATGGGTACCAGGCTTTCTTCAGAACTGGGGTATGTGAGGGTGATAAGAAAAAGAAGCGGTACCCCACCTCAGTCACACCATTGCCGGTACAAGTTGAATTCCTAACAGCCACTTTCCAACAGGGCCATACGTCGAGGGACAAAAATTACTTAAAATGCTATGATACGATTCACTTTAAATGCATGCGGCTAACTGTTGTAGGCAGTGATAATGCTGTACTCACATGTGAGTTCCAAACTCTTTTACCTCATGGTGAATGATGTCATCAACACTACGGCCGGGTGGCACCTCAGCTACTGGAACGGCTGATCTGCTGGTCGGTAGTGTGAACCTGTGTTGGGTAGTCTGCAACTCAACCTACAGAACAGACACTCTCAAAACTACAAACAAACAATATTCTACTTAGTCAGTTCAATTCAGCACTAACCATTGTGGTTTGTCCTGTATATTTTTTATGGGCTGGTTCCTGCACTTCTTCCAATCTTCCTCTCCACTCTTTGATGTTGCCAATCCAACTGATGGATCTCAACTGAATATGCTATTAGTACAGTACGCAATTTTTTCATTAAAAAAAATGAAGCCTGACTGTGAGACTGGAACTCCCAACTTAAAACCAGCTTGTGAGCAGGACTTTTCACAAGCCCCCCTGTTTACCCAGAAGATAGGTACCTGGCTCTCTTCAGAGCTGGGGAAGGTGAACGCGGTGAGGAAGAGGAGTGGCGCTCCACCTCAGTTACACCATTGCTGGTACAGATTGGCTCTCTCCCCATTGCTAACGGACAAACTTCTGAGGAAGACTACCTATATGACTGAGACACCCATTTAACTAGCGAAGCCAACATTGCATAGTTAATGGTCACCTCTTGCGAACATAGGCGATACAATCATTCGAATAATGCATAAATTAATAACAAGGAGGATGTAGGTTGCTTATCATCCATTGTCATTAATGCGGCATATATTAGAGTGACTTACAGAGGTGGTGTGTTGTAGTCAATTTCAGCGAGTATTGGCAGGTCAACTCGTAAATAATGAAACAAAGATAGGAAATAAAGCAAAATGGCCTCCTCATGTGTGTAACCCAGGGGAGTTCTGGTAGATTGGCACAATTTGGCTATCCCGGTTTAAGCGATCAAGTTTGGATAGTCCTGAGGACAGGAAACATATCTTATCAACACAAGAAAAATCCTGTTATACAGAAGTAGCTATATACAGTTCAGTTACTGTCCTGAGGGGTGAGAGTGACATTTAAATAGAGTTGTGAATACATGTAATGCTTTAATGGAACAGGTGAGCTGGGAGCGGACGACTTCTACATATCCAAAAAACATGGAAAGGACTCCTTCCTGTTTAGTAAATTACTCATCAAATCAATGTCTAGACCCAAGTCGCACAATGAAACAATAATCTGCAAAAAAATCTGGCTTTCATCCGCATTTGGTGAAGCATAAGGGCAACTTTGATTGACGAATTAAAAAAACCAATAATGTTTCCGATATTCTATCAAGTCCTGCACAAGGTGAAGGCTGTCCCTTAGCTAATGGCTGTGTGGGGGAAGCGGCTGTTAGAGAGAGAGAGCAGTGTAACTGAAGCGGGGTGCTACTCCCCTTCCCACCGCTTTCACCTCCCCCAGCTCTGAGGAGAGTCAGGTACCCATTCCCTGCTGCATAAACAGAGAGAGAATTTTTCTGAAAGATTCAGTGCTCTAATCACTCCGCTACAGCGCTACCCAGTGCAGTAGGACCAACTAATACATGTATTTATTGGGAAGATTACGCACCTTTATGCTGATGTTGCGGCAGACAACTTGACTAGGATTGTGTATACTGACATAGCAGGAGAAGTTCTCACCAAGAAAGATATTCCTACAAAAACCAATACTTATGCGAAAAAGATGAGGTATTAACTGCTATTTCCCACTTCCCAGTCTGTTGACTCATTCTATAAAAATATAAATTCAAAAAGTTTAAATGCAGAAAATGCAAAAGGAACATGGACACCCCAAATGCTTGATCTTTGCCGAGGTCATTGTAATGTGAATACCAGACTATCTGGCAAACCCTTTTAAAACCAGGGCTTTCAGTCTGAGAGACATACTGGGTATATAATCTAGTTATGAGAGCTATTTCAGTCTTGCCATTTACCAAAAGCATTTCGCAGGCTGAACAGGAGTTACAATTATGTCAGCGACGTATCTCCCTGAGGCAGCGATGGTCAGCTGTTATGGGAACACCGAGGTTAAGAACCGTTTGCAGGCCTACGGCATCAGATCTGGGTGCGAATTTCCAATATATCAATATGGTTTATCAGTGATACCCACTCAACGAATCGTATTATTTTCTTCTTAGGGTGAAAGCACTCGTGGGATAGGGTTGGTGTGTCTGGTTTTACGGTTGCAGGATGGCTCGAGGCAATAGGGCTCGTAATCTTCGCAGGCCAATCAAGTTTAACCAACCTTTCTCCATAGTACTGGTCTGCACTTGGTGCAATGACTGATACGCTTTTAACACTATGATAAAAATGAGACACTTTTGAGGATACCATTTTCGTGCAACACCCAAAACCACTGTTCCAAACTTTGTTAGAAAAGAAATTAATGGAATTTTTGTTGCGCAAGGTCTCCAGCAGAAACTGAGCTTGGATCTGCATATACTTGGTCAGGGGATAACAGCTGTGACTGGCTGAAATGTGTGAACAGCTGACTTCATTCATTCATTGAGTCCAGGCCAGTATTCACACCCACTTTATGACCTCCCTCTCACCTCCGATGTGACGGGATCAATTGACGCCGCGAGAGTACGCGGATAAAGCTTTAGGGCAGCTGACTGAAAGGAACTCTTACTCACCCAAAGTTTTGAGGGAGCAGTAGTGCTGGGCTATTAGACTCATAAGGTGTAGCTGAGATAACATTGATATCAGCATCACGTGTAATAGAAAACGGGTCCGATGTCGAATTCACATCTCTCCCGTCCAAAAAGATTGAGTGAGAATGCCCAAGAGTAGGCTTCGTCAACCGCATCACTAAAACACAGATTGATAGTTGTTTCGTACGTTTACATGTTATAGCACATGGGGCGAGTAACCATTGAAATATTTTACAGATACGTTCCGAACATACAGACAGGCATTAATTTACAATCAAAAACAAAAACCTGAGAAACTCTTTGAGCGTAGAGAGTCCTGGCATTCAGTATCTTCCAGTGTCTTAGTAACATGATTAAACATGAGTATATCATATTATTTTTGCACCATAGTATATAGGAAACGAGTAACTATGGGTAATTCTGAACTATAGCATCCGAAAAAATGGCTTTATATTGCATTCTACGAATCAGCTGCTGGTTTGATCACAGACTCGCGTGCGCGAGCATCTGGTCTGCGATTACCAACAAAGGTAGAATGGTATTGCTTTTGCAAACTTACCAGAAGAAAACTGTATATTTTACACCTATGACAGAGTGCAAGTTGAACAGGGAGCCAACCAAAAC
>Ga0224501_10003016_pt1 | contig 13261 bp, 7 predicted proteins | sample SF_Oct11_sed_USG_4_FD_169105 | JGI IMG/M metagenome (GOLD analysis project Ga0224501, IMG submission 169105) | Sediment microbial communities from San Francisco Bay, California, United States - SF_Oct11_sed_USGS_8_1 | ecosystem: Environmental > Aquatic > Marine > Sediment | place: USA... | reverse complement strand
ACAGCATCATTAGTTATACGCTGCTCCCATCGTCTACCCTTGACGGCGACATAAACCCTTAAATTGTATTGCGCGTCTGTTGCTTGTAGTACAATTCTGGACATGGGCAGCGCTGACATGGCAGATGTCAGCGGTTCATCAGCTTTTTTCCAAGGAGTTGGTAAATTCCTGCTGATGTTCACAGCCTCCTCAGCCATCGGTGTGGCTTCAGCCATTATCAGCGCTCTTACATTGAAGTTTATAGACCTGAGAAAAACGCCTTCGCTGGAAGTGGCCTTAATGCTCATCTTTTCATATATACCTTATGGGCTTGCTGAAGGTTTGGGCTTGTCAGGTTAGTGACATCTTTTTCTAATACAACCGTTTCTCAGTACACGTAATACCCAGTCAGATTGCCTGTTTGGCGATACAGTTATAACAAGTCTTTACACCCTATCCATGGTATATAATTGCAGGTATAATGGCAGTACTGTTTGCTGGTATAGTGATGTCACACTACACTCATCGAAATCTCTCACCAGTTACCCAGATCACAGTCCAGCAAACGTTCCGAACGGTCGCCTTCATGGCTGAGACGTCCGTCTTTGCCTATCTTGGCATGTCCATATTCAGCATGTATCATCATGTCAAGGTCTCTTTCGTCCTCTGGGCTATAGTAAGTTGTTTTATTGGCTCACTATCGCATTTTATGCTACAGTTTTATAACCCGTAATTCTTGCTTTGCTATTTTTGGTATTTGCCGCTTGCCTCATCTTGCATCCAGATTAGGCGATATTATGGTATGCATATCATTCGTCGATACTAACACTTGGAGAAATATGGTTGGGATTTGTTTGCACAGTTTTTGACACATGAAAACATCATAGCTCTCCTGATGAAGTTTCGCTACTCGCGGTCGGTTGAACCTTGCAATTGGCCGGACAGTCGTTTGAGCGGCGTGAGATAAGAATGAAAAAACTGGTTGAATGCCTTTATGCCCAGAGTCCAACTAAACCACAAATATCCTCGAAACAGGTTCCTGATAAAAGCCAAATCCGAAAGAATCGATGGATTTGTGTAAATGCAGAACAAGCCGGACAAGGCAATGCTATTCTGTTTATGGTATTAAGCTAGTGATGTAAGGTAAAAGTGTATACACATTAGCCATAATGTAATGCTATATGATTTTGTTTCTATTGTATTGAGATGTTTGATCAAGTAGTAAAAATGAAACCGCCATCATTGGCCGTTACTAAAAGATTTGAACTGTGTTGATCACACTTGGCTGTTGAGGTAGTGAGACATTGAAGCTTATCTATATTGGTTCTTGTAGGTTTTGTGCTTGGTTGGGCGTGCTATGAATATATTCCCTCTATCTTTTCTGGTGAATAAATTCAGGAATCATAAGATAACTCCCAGAATGCAATTTATCATGTGGTTCAGCGGTAAGTACCTTTCACCTTATCGTTGGATTTTTCTACTGAACCACTTAGCCATCCTATTTGACGGACCTCTTAAGCCTGAGGCTTGTTGGAGCATAAGAGCTAGGATAAATGTTAGGAGCTCATGCTAATAACCAAGGGGGGGGGGCTCGCCGTGACCAAGGTTGCAAGTCCAATGCTTCTAACGGCTGAGTTATCCCGGTATTTTTGTCCATTATCCGTTAGCTGCATCCTTCCCTTCTCGCTAATGAGTAAATGGTAGTATAATCTCGGATAGTAAGTTGGAGTCTTGTTATTTGCAGGACTGCGGGGTGCTATCGCCTTTGCTCTCAGTCTTCATATTGATATAGAGAAGGAGAAGAGAGATGTGTTGGTAACTGCTACTCTCATCATTGTGCTGTTCACCCTGTTATTCTTAGGAGGAGGTACCCTTCCTCTTATGACTGTGAGTATGCAGTGATTTGCAACTGTTTCCAGTGCCTCACTCGCATAAGGAATAAGATGAAATGCCTTCAACTCATTCCGGTGCTGTATGCGTCTTAATGATGCTTAATGATTTGTCTTGCAGCTTCATAAAATACATGCATTTTGCTGCACCGAGTATGCATGTGATATAGTTATAGCTGAAAATAACTCTGTGTTGCAGTTCCTAAACAGAAAGAAAAAGAAGTTTAGAAAGAAAAGAGAGCTGAATCTTAGCAAGACGAAGGAAATGGTAAGGGTCAGCAGAGCATCATATGGTGAAGACAACTCTTCGTTAGTGTATGAAAACATGTCCGTAAACTTCTAGTTAGGAGTGCTGAGCTAGTTCAAACTGACATCTTTCCCAAAAAATTTCGTTATTGTAGTCAATGAATGGAAAGCTCATGGAAAAGCTGTTCGGGGAGTTGTTGGGGGTGTCTCGTCTTGTGTTATCAACTGTAATAACGTTTTCTGTAGCGGATAGTGATTCTATGTGTATAGGCAAATATTGCGAATTTTTTAGGGCGATCACGTTGATACAGACCATCTGTCAACCTCGGAGGTAACTGAAGAAGAAGTTCATACTATCAAACCTCATGTTAGCAAGTTTATGGCGCTGGATGCTAAATACCTGACACCTTTACTTACTCGTCCCCTCACTGCACAGGAAGTTAGAGAAGGTGAGTGGTAATGATTAATATGAATCTATTGTACAGCGACCGATGTGATCGCTTAGTGGATAGCATACTGGGTCTTGGACTGGGGGTCTCTGGTTCAATTTCCAGTTTGTGCAAAACTTTGTCTTTTCACAACACCCTCATTGGTTTCGGATCGCAATGTTAAAAAGGAGGTCGACCCATATGGGACATATGGGTGTAAGCGGAAGGTCTTCTACTGACTCACTGTGGGAAACATTGAGTCAAATAGATTCAGTAGGCCAGTTTCTGCACCACTCTTGATCACCGTTTTGTCATAGGATTGTGCTGATTATCTATCATTGCTTTAGGCCAGAAGCAGATTGCGAGTGTCACTGATGCTTGGTATAAAGAAATTAATCAGCGTTCCACTACATCAGAGTCTGATGAAGAGATTGACCTCGCTAGCATGAGATCCCCTCTTATAATTAATAACAATGATAACTAAGGCAATGACGGGAGAAGACGACTACTCACTTCATCATGTAATCGTTGGTAGAATAGCGGCCCTAGTCGCTCATTCAGTCCTATTCTATAACTTCAGTATTATCCCAATCCTGTCTCTATCTATTCAGTACACCTAGAAACATTAGGAATAATCGCCCAGCTATAATTATTCCTGATAACAAGCATGTATTTTGTGTATGCGTGAGATCCCATGGCATCTTACCTGATTTTGGTGGTTAGGTTTCCATCATCAATCTCTGATACGTTGGAGAAGTGTGCAAGACATTTTTGATTGGTTATAAAACCTAAATAATTATATCTATATATACTAGCAGTTTGTTATCAATAACTTTTGTTCCATATTGTGATGCAAGCATTTTGATATGCGCGACGATAGCTCAACTCGCTCTTCATGTACAGTGGCATGAACATTAACCTGTGATTTGTTGTTCCTTCATACTGAATAAAACTATTTCTATGTAACTTTTGTATGTCTTCCATAAACCTAGTGAATGCCAGCAAGGATATTGCCGGAACATGATCTAGGCCAATCTGCTGGCCCAGGTAACGCCTTACAGCGGTGCTCCAAGCAATGATGTACTCCCATATTCACTATCTACTTGAATATGAGAGAAGGCATTGTGGCATGAAACGCTCCGAATCCATCAGGGTGCAGAATTTCCGAGCCATGGGCTTGCTCCATGTATATGGATATTTTAGGGTGGTTGAACATAGTATAATAAACTGGACTAAGCTGAACAAGGTGTAGCAACTCCTGCCACCTGGACATCTGCCATTCATTGAAAGATATTCCAGTTGAACGGGCCATTTACAGTGCAATTGTAAGACTGGCACCCTCGAATGTTACCAAGGGTCACAGAGTACTAGGCGAACCTGATGGGGCAAAGTACACCCTAAATGGCTACACGAGTTCTCTATACTGCCCTTGTGTACCCGGTCTTTGAATGACGAAGAACACAGTCTGTCTTTATAACTGCAAAGCAGAATCACCAGTTTCAATTATTGACACTCCCATCAACAGGATATAAAAGTGTAATGCACTATTAATGTTTTAATGAGCTAACTTGAGACTAACGCACATCACTGTCACATATCAAAATTGACATAATTTGCCATATGCGTTCTATATATGTATATATCCGTACATGAGTCAAAATTATAAAAGAAGCGAACACAACTGAGCAATCGCCACTGGCATCAACAACCTAACAGAATAAGGCAGTACTGATCTGAACAGAGAATGGCATAGAGTTATCCTCTCCTATATAGGGGAGGATAACTCTATAGCGAATGGTCTAAATGTAGCGAGTGACTCAATTTAAAAAAAAGAAATCGACATGTTCACTTTCACATATAACCTAAAACGGTGTTAAGATTGAATTGAACAAGACAGTCTGGGTTTTGTGACACTTTCATTCCCAAATTAAATAGCCAAGCGTCTTATTTCAGAATTTACCTTATATCATAGGTTAGTTGATTTGCCAGTATTGATTCAGAGCATTGACCTAAAGGTCACAGTTTACACTCACCCAGTTGTCATATCAGGCTCATATGAGCAGTTCATTTAAATACTTAGGTCAGTGGAATGACGAAAAGGATGCCGGTGATTGCGGGACAACAAGATGACTGGCCTAATCACCCGGTTAATAAAAATAAACAACAACATTCACTACTTCACTAGTGACGTTCATTGTGATGGATACGATGATGCATGCAAGCGAGCGGCACCTCTAGTGGCTACGCTGGAGGACTGATAATCCATTCAGTGCACTTATAATGGGTTAACAACTTCCACGTAATTGATTGGGAAGAATCCACTGGTGCCTCGTAGTTTTCCTTCGAACCAGTTTTCATCGATTTGCTGGGTAAGCTCAATCATATCACCTTCACTGAACCCTAACTCTCCCTCATTCTCTGGCTCAAAATCATAGAGAGCTCGTGCTGATGGTTTGGCCTTCTGAGTGGCTGTAAAAAACACAATATATTACAGGCCTGTAACTGAACATCACATGAAAGATATATGAAGACTAGGGAAACACTATCAATATGCAGACATGAGAAGGCATTGGCAGGGGAATTACACAGCAGCCCTGTCACCTAATAGGTGCATTCGCGTGCTCGACTTGTTCGAAATCCATTTCGATTGCGAAATCCGTTAAACTGCTCAAGAGCGCGACCGAAAGCGCGCGAACAGAATTCCGCGACCGAAAGAAGGCGTTAGCCTAGTAGTTTAGGCAAATGTCAAGGTTACCGCAAAAAGGCTTGACTACTACATTGGGATAACGAATCGCGAACGATTGTTCGGCTCTAACCGATAAGTTAAAGTTAGGAGAGGACAACTCTGATCCGATCAAAGTCTATCCAGAACTCAACTGTGTTTCCTCACCGCGACCGACCGTGTGTGAACACGCAAATGCACCTAATGAGAAAGGCATGCACTTAATTTCAACATCAGACCCCATGCAAACGAATTACAAAACATGTGACAGATGAAATTTGGTTTCAGACCTGGGGAAGGAGGCTTTGTCTTGTTAGGCTGAGCATATTCAGCACCACCACCAAAGCTGTAAGAGCCAGTCTTGCCATTTGTGTCAGCGCTATCAAATGGATCGGCAGCCTGGTGACTTCCCCTAGAAGCTGATGAGGCAACTCTTTTTGGAACATGCTGAGCTCTGGGCTTACTGCCGGCATCATCACATCTGCAGAAAATCCATTGCGTTATTGGTATACTGACCGTGAGATAACCTGGTGAGGAGTTCCTAATGCCTATTTTTAGGGTTATAGTTTGATTTCAGCTAAAGTGGATATTTCCTCAACATAAAACCTCAACATATCAATGAAAGAGATGTAAACCTCTGGGCACAAGTATTATTATCTAGGTCACCCATAAAATTATATCTGGGAAACCCGTTGGTATATGCAGTGTGTATTCTCTCCATAAATTCTGTATTAGTGAAAAGCGTTGGTGATAAGCGTGCAGATTCAGTGGCAAGGGTGAATACAATCACAAAAAGACTATATAAACCTAAAGTCTATGCCGTTGTAATAATCAGGATTATTGGATGATCACTAGCCATCCGGGACACAAGCACACATTAGGCTGAAGAAGAACCCTAGGTCATGCACCTTTTTGTCTGTCAGTAACTACGCATGCCTGATATAACACTATTAATAATGGTATTCTATCACGTGGCATAAATACAATGGTTGACACACCGGTATCAAACACCATGCATCAAACAAGGGCCAGATGACCAGCGGGTAGGATGAATAGTGATTGAATGATGACGTGGTTTGTGTAAGTACTGGGTTTCTATGCACCATCTTCTGCAGTTGTGAGAGAGAATTAAAGTTCTCTATCAAACGCAAAAAGATAGAGAAAAATTAAAAGCGAAGTAACAAACTACTCGTATTAACTGAAACAGTGAACAGGGATATACAAGGCGAATGAGACTGAGCAGAGAGTGGGACCTTTCACCATAACCGCGCCAGAACCAGACAAGCAATACTTATCCACTCACCCCCTAGAATGAGAAAACAGTGCGCTGTGTCAGAAAACAGCGTTTCTTGATAGGTACCCAATGGAGTCCTAGTTCTCTATCTGGTCTGAGGGTGCATGGTTTATAATAATCCTTGTTCACAAGTCCGAACTAAATTATTGGCAATCAATGAATGCGAGTCATCTCACATCTACTTAGCTTTTCCAACTCGGTACAATCGCTCACCATGCGTGTGAGTCTTGATTATATTAATCAAAGATGTTTTGCTATAGTGGTATTACAAATGTCACATTTAGTAGCTGCAGCATAGAAGCTGTGACAGAACTATCCGACTATCACAACGTAATAGTGACACAAATACGGGCGGTGATGTAACATAAAATACAGAATGTGATAGTGTAATACAAGCATTCCCTATGGTGGGTGTACACTGATATCATGGGTACCATATCAAGGAGACACTTGTGATCAGAGCTGATAAGATAGACCACAGCCTGGACGTCAACCGAGATTTTTTCCCAATTGACTTATTTTCGAAGGCGCACAAGTGGTTTGACTAGTGGATCATGTGCAGAATAATAGCATGGTGTGGAATTTTGTACCCGGAACCCGTGACAGAAACTGCGCGTTTGTGCCCATAGACTTGATATACTACCCAATGACCCGCCGCCGATGTACCTGGTGCACTGATACTCACTTGCTCTGTAAGGTTCTCTGCAGATTCTCCAGTACATCCGCCGCCTGACGATGGTAATCCAAGCAGGCATCCACAAACGCTTTAATTTGTGATATTTGCTCCACATCGTTGGATAAAAGGTTGTACATAGCCGTCTCCGCTAACTCCTTCGACTCCTCAAACTTCTCCTCGGCGACAGCGAGTTCCTCGTCCGGGACTGCGCCACCTGCGAAACGGAGGGAATGGTAATAATGACATGAAACAGCCCGATAGATAAATATTGAACACACTGTGAGCCAATCATATAAAAGCTAATAAAACAAAATGATTAGTTTCGTTTCTCCTGACTTCAATCACTTCATCTGCCTGCTCATCATTGGGAATCAGTCTCAGTTGTGGCCGTAAAGTGTGACATTTTCGTGTCACAGCTGCCTGAGGCCAGAGAGAACGTAGGACACCTTATATGTCATACATAGGACTGCAGACAGAGTGTGCAAGCGGATGGAATGAAATCACTCCACTTTCTTCACTAGCTAGGAATTGGATATGGATCGTAAATAGTCTACGTAAGGATTTCTTGATGCAAAAAAGGCATTTTAAAGTAATTTGTTTTAGTTACTAGCCTGGTGTTGTGGAGGTGCCAGACTCTGAATGGAATTAATGTATTGTCCATTATTTATAAACATCCAGGAGGCTAGCGGCGTGATGAATTATGAACTACTTAGAAATGTGACTAATGGGGCATAGTGAAATTCCACTAATCTAATGTTAAAAGGTAAAAACAGGATTTTGGAACTCTCCACTCGGCTCGCTATCAGACTCATTATTCCAGAGCTAGCCAACCAAAATAGTGGACTGCTACAGTGTCTTACAAAAACACCATAATGACTACTAAATAGCTACTCTTTTCAGCTTTCCAAACTGAATAGTTACACGGTTAGTAATAGCGGTCCACTATACCTTTCTCCTTCTTCCTTTTCTTGCAGTCATAATCGAGACGTCTGCCAGCAAGTTTCTTCCTGTGATGCTACAAAAGGTGCATTCGCCTGATCATTTTTTTCGCGACTGAAATGGTTTTCGGTTGTGAAATCTGTTAAAATGTTCAGGAGTGCAATTTAAAAAAGCAACTCTCACTTTTGGTTGCGATCTGCAACCGAAATCATGCGAACAGAACTCCGTGACCGAAAGTAGGCATTAGCGCGGTAGCTTAGGAAAATGTCAAGGTTACCGCAAAGAGACTTGATTACTACGCTGGGATATGATTCACTCCGTTCGGTTCTAACAGATGAGTTAAAGTTGATGCGACCAAAATTCTCTGACTGCGACAATGTTGTTCGCGTGATTGCGACTGAAATTTTTCTATTGCGACGGATCGAAATCACGCGAATAGACCTAAAGTATTCGCTATTCGTGATTGGACGTTCATGCAGCAAGACTATGCACCTGTGCAGATTAGGGTGATTATGCTATGATAGGAAATGGGGCATTAGAAAGCGGATCATTAATGATCCGCTCAAACAGCCTGAACTCGAAGCAGCGGATATGTGCAATATTTTTCGGCAAGACAGTTCTAAATATGAATACTTTTTTTATGCTACAACTAAACAAAATCATAGTATTAGGGCTTTCGACCATGACTCAGCTTCGCTTGGTCAAGTTGTTTTCATGATAAACTAGAGGGGAGTTACGTATTCAATGAAACAATTTGTTTTATCCTCGATCTATTCCGCACATGCCCTGGTATGAATGCCGACCCTGAATAAACTGAATTATATGAAACACCAAGGTTATACAGCTACATCGGGCTTTGTGCTTATCAACAGGTGCAGGCATTTTAGAACAATAAGCCAGCAAAATGTCTTATCCAGTCCTTAAAAACTGCTCTTATAATTCAAAGAGAAAGTGGGCCACTCACTGCAATCTCTTTGAGGTCTTTAGACTGTAACTGATGCAGGGGCTCTAGGAAGTTTTGCTTTACGTTGTCCTCCAGGGCGTATTTGGATTCCGCTAGCTGTTGAAACGCCTCGCCAGTTTCAATGCAGGCCTGACCTGTTTGTTAGCAATGAGAAGCAAACACTCACGATGGTTATAGAAAGCCATAAAGGACTGTCTGTAATGAGCATGAATGAATGAGGCTGGTTACAATAAACCTTTTATGGTAGCAGTACATAAGCCTGACTCAGTAAAGATGGCTGATTCAGGTTCAGAGCTGAATGGCCATTCAGAAATTAGTTACCGGATTACTAGGAAGTGCAAGCCATTGCATGCATTTGGAGACTTGTTTACATAAGCTACTAAATTTGTACACTAACCAAATCCTGAGTCATAACCTAGATCCTTTCCATGTGTGACGAGCACCTCTCCTAGGGTTCCCTCCGGTTGTGGATAAAGTTGATTATTGTGTTGGCGTCGAACTTTCGACCATGCTGCTTGTGTCATCAACTTTGCCCTTGAGGCTGCAATAGCAGAAATGTCATTACATTCAGTGGTAGTCCTTGCCACACAGTAAAACAAGGGAGCCTATGAATCGTCTGTAAAGCATAAGACCATTGCTACCTAGGGTCTGAACAGAATCGGGTGATAATGCTGTAAAATTGAATACTATTTTGAAGATAATGCGCAGTCAAATCAGAACTATACAATGTTAAACATAGTAGAATATTGACCAATTCATTGATTTATAATACGCGGGCAAGTTGCACGACCTATGTGAAATCGGTGATTCATGGCTGGGACGATGTCTTGGCCCAGCCTATAGGCTTATCACATTATCTATCGACAAGATGAGTGAACGGATAAGGTATCATGGGGAGCCAGCCAGCTAGTAGAGCCCCACAATACCAGTCATATTCATAAGCCACAAACAACAACAGCGGAATAACTTGGATTATTACACAATCACAACATTGCTGCCATGAACAAAATGGTGTGAGCCTCTGGACCCTTCTACCGAAAATACAACAAGGTGCTTAATTTACCAACGCCTCCTGAAGGAATAAAAAGAGGAAATAGACAGGCCGAGAGGTAAATGTACCCTAACCGAATCTAATTGCATCTTCCTGCTGTACATTTAGGGGTCCCCATAGACCTGGAGCCAGTCATATAGGCCCGAGTGCTCAATTCGTTGACTGCTTCACTATGCGACTCTGTTACCGAATTGCCTGCAATTTGACAGAGGGCGGAAAGACCCCTCGGTACTGTAGTATTCAACTGGACAAGTTTAGATTTCATTGAGGTACTTGTATATCGTACCTGGATTAGGCTGCAGGTATTCCTGCGTCTTGCCCATAAGTTCTGCAACCAGCTTGTCGGTGACATCAACTTTCTACAAGCATAAATAAGCCAATGACAAACTGTCAAGCGTTGGCATCCATTATTGACTTATGGCATTTGACTGACCATTAGCAATGAATTTTCCAGTCTTTCTGCTACGCTCTGGTTAGAAACAGGAAAACACAATATCATAAGCCTATATTGATTAGCAATAGCCACAATCAAGCATCCCATTAGTATCTCACGAGGGACTTTAGACCACTTGGCCATCATGAGTTCCTTTTTAAAAGTTCCTCATTACGTTTCAAGTGTTTTAGACCATGCAGCCTTGCCTAACCATCGATGGGCTTTTTGGTCAGCCGCTACGAGACAAGTTCTTAGATATGGTCAAACCCTTTGTAACAAAATGGCTTGAGCGAAGCCAACAAGATGTTAACAGGTCTACTAAGAAGCCAATCTAAATTCTCCATGCTTCAATGAGTCACTCAGCAAAGTTCTTCTGGCCTCAGTCATGCGTGTTAGCAACGCAGTCATGTTAGTGACTTAGCATTTGTGTGTTAAAACAGACTAGGAGTAAGTCAGGTTTAGGGAGATCAGTCAGGTTTATGGGGATCTTCCTGGATCAGGGAACAGAGCAACTCCAAATCAAGAGCCAGTACTTGATAGCCACATGGTGGTTATACATACCTTTTCCATCTCATTGTATTCCTCATCCAGCTCAGTACCTTTGGCGCCACCAATTTTCTCACTTACAAACTGTGAAGAGAAAAAAATTAAATAACCTGCAACTCACTTCAGATGATAAGAGTGAAGTTTTTATGGGGAGGGTTTACCGAAACGGCGAGCCATCACGATTATTCTACACATAAGATATCACAACACTGAACTGCTTCTAAAGAATAGCTACGACGTGGATATGCACCATTCATAAGCATTTATGAGAGCAGCTCCTTATAACTTCACTATTATGAGAGCAATACATTGGCACTTGATCAACTTTGAAGCGCATTGTAGCACCCACAGTTCACCATCAGCTACCAGTAGTGTTGGTTCGAATCCCAAATTGAATATGTGAATGTCTAAATTTTCATGGACCTTAATGTAAAAAAGACTTCTAGTCTTATTTAAGCTATCCATATAAAATTAAACTATCAACTCAAATCAAATACATCACCAATTGAGTACTGAGATGACTGTGGCACCTATACAGCTATGGGCCACCGATGGATAAGGCTACTCTACGGGTGGTCCATGGTGCGTCCCTTATAGAGAAGGTTACGTATACGGAGACGTACACGCATGCATATATGACATGCCCAGAATAGCAAACCCATATGCTGAGCAGGTAGCTTGTAGAGTGTAGAGCATACGTTAAACTAGTAGTAGCAGATACCTACTCATTTAGCTAGTCTCTAAATGATAATGAGTACCTCAATTGTGAAATTGTAACTGACTGAAAGACCAAGTCATCCAACTTTTAAAGACGTTAGTAATACTAGTAGTAGTACTAGTACTAGTAGTAGTAATATACCAGTATTACTTGGTGTAGTGTACTAGAGAAGAGAGTGACTGGGAAATTCTAAAGACTGTAACTGTAGTGTAAGTAAATGAATGCATGTATCATGTATGTAAGTTACATACCATGATGATACATAGTAACACTAACAACTAGCACTAACAGTTAGTAACATACATGATACATTCATTTACTTACAATTACATCGTAACTTTGTAAGGGTTGCACTCGCTGGAGTAAAGCTTACTTAAGTTTTTTGAGTATGCAATTTATGTATATTACCAACTAAACTATACTAGAGTCAGTCTGACATTGAGTCTGACTGAGTAGTTAGTTACTGAGTAGTGACTCACAGTCACACTCACACTCACAGTCACCAAGTATTAATTAATTAATTAACTTGGTCTTGGTTGGTAGTTGGTTAGTGAGCGAGTTCTAGAGTTACAAACCTGATTAGCTTTGTTAAACTGTTTTTTCAAACCAGCTAACGACATGGTGGTTGTTGTGTTCTTTATATAGCTTTTTCACAATTGTTGCCTCTCTTTTGTCAATGGTCGTAGGCGCCTTGGATGAGTTCAATTTCCACCACCCAAGTTACGAAATACAGGGTTCCACTTTTCAGTATCCTGGACTGAAATGTTAGTGTTTCCGGCTCCGCCCACGACCTATTTCGTTGAGCAGCGCCGATTGGACCCGCAGAACTTGTTCTGTGATTGGACCAGACGGCGTTAGGCGCTAGCCATTATAGAGCCCGCGCGAGAGCCCTCAATAATATAGGCCTCTACTGACCGCCTTCACCTCTCTTCGACTCTCGTGGCAAAATCAAAACAGCAGTGAAAGTGAATAGTCATAGCGATAGTGATAGACGGTTTTCGTGCGCTTAGAACAGGGACGCCGGCATCGCTACTCAAGCCTGGGAATGGTTGCAGAGGCCATGGGTGATCGAGAAGAAGGAGATTGCGAATGTTGTTCTTCGGGCCCGGTCGCAAGAATATGCCACAGCTGCGACCCAAGCGGTACAGAACAGATACTCCTAGTCCTACTCCTAGTTCTAGTCCGAGTCCTATCTAACTTATCCTCAATCTTAAGTTAATGAATAATCTTATCTATTCTTATTCTATGATCTATGACTCTATCATAGTCCATGAGATGAATAGGTCATACTCATACTATTACTATCAAATCAGTCGTCGTACTGACTGAGAATGAAATACACTACACTAGTTACAGACACTAGACACTAGACAGTG
>Ga0224501_10003015_pt1 | contig 13261 bp, 13 predicted proteins | sample SF_Oct11_sed_USG_4_FD_169105 | JGI IMG/M metagenome (GOLD analysis project Ga0224501, IMG submission 169105) | Sediment microbial communities from San Francisco Bay, California, United States - SF_Oct11_sed_USGS_8_1 | ecosystem: Environmental > Aquatic > Marine > Sediment | place: USA... | reverse complement strand
CACAATGGTCCTCCACACGGCAATGGACATGAAGGATCCGAAAAGGAAAAGCTGGGCGTGCATCACGGCCCGGTTATCCCAGGCGCCGGGGATGGCGGATTTGGCCACCGCCAGGCCCACCATCAGCAGGCCGACGACCCATAGCAATGTTTTGGAAAAACCCATTGATCAAGCTCGTATATGATTGATCGTCTAAAATACACAATCGGCGCAAAGCCCGCTATATCTATTGTCCTGGGCCTGATATTATCGGGAAAACATGAACGTCGATTATCCTCCTCTTTTCGTTTCATGTATCATTACATGGATACGGATTTGAGCCTTGGCCGACCCCATGGGCGATCCTGGGCGGAGCCGTGTAGGCTGGTTGGCCGCAGGATGGCTTTGCGGAAAGATATTTAACAGTTTTGCGATTGGAAAGATTTGATCATGCGTTTAGCAATGATAAGCCCCATATCCTGGCGCACGCCCCCTCGGAGCTATGGTCCGGTGGAGAGCGTGGTCAGTGTTTTGACCGAAGGGCTTGTGGAGGCCGGGATCGATGTCACCCTCTTCGCCACGGAGGATTCCATCACCCGGGCCAGGCTGGCGGGGCCATGCCCCGGGCCATGTTCCGAAGGGGGGGGATTCGACCCGAAGGTGTGGGAGTGTCTGCATATCTCCGAAGTGTTCGAACGGGCGGATGAATTCGACCTGATCCACAACCATCTTGGCTTCCTCCCCTTGACCTACTCCGCCATGACCCAGATCCCGATATTGAGTTCCATCCATGGATCGCCCTCCCCGGCGGCTCTGCCGGTGTATAAAAAATACAATGGCAGGACGCGTTATGTCGCCTCCTGCGAGGCTTATAAGAGCAGGGAGCTTGATTACGCCGCCACAATCCATCCAGGAGTCGATCTGAACCGGTTTTCTTATAATGAAAAACCAGGGGACTATCTTCTTTGCTACGGAAGGATCCATCCGGAGAAAGGAATTCTGGAGGCCATTGACGTGGCGCGGAAGGCGGGGATGCGGCTCAAGATCGCCGGGATCGTCCAGGATGAGGAATATTACCAGACGAAAGTGAAGCCCCTGATAGATGGTGACCGGGTGGAATACCTGGGAGCGGTGGAGCCGGAGCAGCGGGCCGCCTTGCTGGGGGGCGCCAGGGCTCTGCTGAACCTGGTTAATTTCGATGGGCCTTTCGGCCTTGGCATGATGGAGGCCATGGCCTGTGGGACCCCGGTGATCGCCAATGCAAAAGGATCAATCCCGGAGATTGTGCAGGATGGCGCCAGTGGATTTCTTGTCCATGATGTGGATGGCGCGGTGGAGGCGGCGCGAGGGATCGGCGCCATAGACCGGGGCGCATGCCGAAAAGGGGTGGAGGAGCGGTTCGCCGCCGGGAGGATGGTGGAAGAGTATATCGGGCTGTATCAAAAAATATTGGACGGGCGGGAGAACCATCGCCCCTGGGGCCACTATGAGAATCTGAGTGAACGGGAAGATCACAAGGTGAAAAGGATCCAGGTGGCCCCCGGCAAAAGGCTTAGCCTCCAGAAGCATAAGCGCCGGGCGGAACACTGGGTGGTGATCAGCGGCGAGGCGGTGATGACCCTGGATGACAAGGAATATACATTGAAGGCGGGCCAATCCGTGGATATCCCGCAAGGCGCCGCCCACAGGATCATGAATCCCGGCGCCGTTCCGCTGGTCTTCGTGGAAGCGCAGATGGGGGATTATTTTGGCGAGGATGACATCATCCGGTTGGAGGATGACTATGGCCGGGCGAAGTGACTCTTCGCCTGGACGTGGCATGTAATGCTGCCGATATGGGGATATTCATTCTCCGGTGTCCCATATCCATCCATCCCTCCACTGTCCAACCGGTCATGGCTTGTGGGAAAATAGGATAGAATATTACAAGCGTGTTTGAGGATCCTTGCCGGATATCAGCCTGGGCTATAACCATGACTGGCCCCGGATATGAATGAATCCGGTAAAACAAAGGAGTTTGTTATCGATAATAAATTCAGGTTCGGCGAGTTCCTGGGGGAAAGCTCCATCAGCTACAGGAAAATCAGGTTCAACGATATCGTCCCCGCTCCCTCTTTTTCCGAAGATGGCAAGCTTGTCCCCCCCATCCAGCCCAGGATCAAGGCCAGCCCCACCGAGGCGGTGCAGATCCTCGCGCCGTATATCAGCGTCCGGTTGTGGGATCAGATCGTGTCGGTGGTTCCCCTGGCGCTATACATGGCCGTTTTTCAGGTCCTGATCCTGCGGATGGCTGTGCAGGATCCCTGGGTGGTCTCCGTCGGGTTTTTCCTGGTGATCATCGGCCTGATGCTGTTTCTGGAGGGGATCAAGCAGGGGCTGATGCCCTTTGCGGAGACTATCGGAGATCTTTTGCCGAAAAAATCGCCGTTGTGGATGGTATTGCTCATCGCCTTCCTGCTGGGGATCGGGGTGACGTTGGCCGAGCCCGCCGTGGGGGCGCTCAAGGCCGCAGGATCGATTGTTGATGTCCACAAGGCGCCATATCTATATGCCATGCTGAACTATCACACCACGGCGGTAGTGCTGGTGGTGGGGGCGGGAGTGGGGGTGGCTGCGGTGCTGGGCTCCATTCGGTTCCTCTACGGGCTGCGGCTCAAGCCCTTCATATACGCCACAACCACGGTCACCCTTTCGCTGACCTATTACATGACCGGGGATCCGGCCCTGGAGCCGATGCTGGGGATGGCGTGGGATTGCGGCGCCGTCACCACAGGTCCGGTGACCGTGCCCATAGTCCTGGCCCTGGGCATCGGCATAGCCTCCTCGGCGGGAAAGGGAGGCGGCAACCTGGCCGGATTCGGAATCGTCACCATGGCCTCGCTCTTTCCTGTTATAGGGATGATGCTGCTGGGGATATATATGGCCGGTTCGCTGGACCCCCAGCAGATCGTGACCATGGCCAGCGCCACCTCGGCCATGGAGCCGGGGCTGTTGAGCCAGACTCCCCTGGCGGAGATCATCACCGGGCTGCGGGCGATCGTGCCTCTTATCCTGTTCCTGTTTTTCATCCTGCGATATGTGGTCCGCTCCGAGGCCCGGAGGACAGGTTACATGGTATACGGGCTGACCCTCTCGCTGATCGGGATCATCTGCTTTAACATCGGCCTGAGTTATGGTCTGGTGAGCCTGGGCAACCAGACCGGGGCCATGCTTCCTGCGGCGTTCACGGCGGTGGAGAATCTGGCGGAGAGGCCGTTGTTTGGATATTACACAGGCCTGTTCATCGCCCTGTTTTTCACCTGGGCGCTGGGGTTTTCCGCCACTTTGGCCGAGCCTGCCCTGGCGGCGCTGGGGATCACCGTGGAAAACCTGACCAATGGCGCTTTCAGCAAAAAGAATCTGCTGTACACCGTCGCCCTGGGGGTGGCTTTTGGTGTGACTATGGGTCTGTTGAAGATCATATACGGCATCCCGCTGGGATACCTGATAATTCCCGGCTACCTTGTGTGTTTTATGCTCACCGCGCTGAGCAGTGAGGAAATGGCCAACGTGGCCTGGGACAGCGCCGGAGTCACCACCGGTCCTGTCACCGTGCCGGTGGTGCTGGCCATAGGGCTGGGTTTCGGGTCCGCCGTGGATGCGGTGGAGGGTTTCGGCATCCTGGCCCTGGCTTCCGTGGGGCCGATCATAGCGGTGCTGGGCATGGGGCTGGTTGTAAACAGAAAAGTGGCGACCAGCCATGGCAGATGAAAAAATGCAAAAGGAAGGCATGATGGAAGAAAAGGAAATATTCGTTTTGACGGATGTCTCGCTGATCACATGCATAGTCCAGCGGGGCCTGGCGGACATCGTGGTGAACGCCGCCACCGACGCCGGCGCCCAGGGGGGGACGGTGTATTTCGCCCGGGGATATGGCATTCGCGAGCGACTGGGAACCCTGGGGGTGGCCATCGAGGCGGAGAAGGAAGTTATCATGATCGTGGTGAGCGATGAACAGGCCGACCGAGTCTTCGAAAGGATATACACCACCGCCAGGCTCAGCACCCCTGGCATGGGGATCATGTTCGTCTCCCGGCTGGAAAAGGCGGCGACCTATATCCCACCGGAAGTTATCGCCAACATGAGGCGGAATCGAAGAAAGGCGCTGGGCGAAAATGGCTGACGCAGGCTTTTCAGGTGGCATGCTGATCACCTGCATCCTCCCCAAGGGCTCCGCCATCCCCCTGATGAAAAAGCTGCGGGAGGAAAAGGGGCTGACCGCCATGAGCTTCCACCACGCCAGAGGCGCCGGCAGAAGCGGGCGCAGCCGCCATGGCCTGGGCCATTATGTGGAGAACCATGTCATCACCATCGCCGTCGACGAGGAGCAGGCGGAAGATGTGTTCAACTTCATATATGTCACCGCCAACATCGGCGATGATCATAACGGGCTGTTGATGATGGAGAAACTGCACATGCTCTCCCCCTTCACTCTTCCGGAAGGGCACTTGGACGAGTAATCCATCCGGGAGATGGAGCGTGATCCGATGTTCACTCCAGGCGTTTGTTCAGCTGGTCGGTCAGGTGTGGCGCCATCTGGTGAATGTCGGAAAGGGATAATTCGGCGGCTGTCATATCCAGGGCCATGACGCCGCCTGAGGTGATTATAATAATGGCCACCGGTTCCATGGCGCCCGCCATCCAAAGGCCGGATCCGACAAGTCTGGCGGAATAAAAGGTCTTCTCGACGGGAATGACAGTCATGTTTCCAATGACCATTTGCCGGCCAAGGCGATGTTCGCTCACCAGCTTTTCCATCACCGCAGCTCCCACAGCATCCGGATTGTGATCGGCGACAAAAAGAACAGGGCAGCTATGTAGACGAATTGAATTGGTATGACCCGGACCTTTCCGCTGCAGTCGATCTCGAAGGTTTCATGCATGAATTCCGGCTCTATGTATACGGCGGAGTTGCGCGCATCGGCAAGGACAGCGGCAAGAGGGCCGACAATGCCCCAAAGCATTCCCGTGTCCGCCGGATCCCCCAGGCCCAGCCGGGCTCGAAGGGTGAAGGCTGGCATTCGTATCGCACCCAGGATATCTTTCAGAAACCTGATCACCCTGCGCTGGAAACGGGTGTTTAACACAACTGAAAAAGCTTTTCTGCCCCGGTCTTTTTTCTGCCCCTTCCTGCTCTTCTTTTTTCGCCTCTCTGATGAAGGCCCGGAGCCACTATCGGACAGGGGGGCGCTGACGACGCCGAAAAGCCAGCCTATGGAAACGGCGAAATGAAACTTCTCCCGGCGCTGGACGTTGAAGGCGATTTCGACAGGAATGGCCAAAAGCGCGACTATGAGCAGCAACGCCAAGGCCCCCAGGAAAAGCACGATCCCGCTCCTCTTATTTGGAGGGTTCCTCCCTGTTTTTGGAGGCCACTTTCCCGATGGTCTCGACCACCTTTTCCACCATGCTGGATGCTCCGGACTTGATTGGCTCCAGGCGCACACCGTCTTTGTTGATGATCAGGATGGCCACCGGTTTTGCGCCTCCGCCTCCGCCGGTCCCGCCCCCTTGGCCTTCAGCCTTGCCGCTTCCACTTTCCTTTCCGGCGCCACCACCGGCGGCGAATCCGAACCCTATATTAATCAGGGGGATAATCGTGTTGTTTTCCACAACAATCGGCTCTCCGACCACTGTTTTGCTGCTGAGCATTTTTTCGATTTCCTGTACGGTGGCCTTTAATAACTTCTCAAGATTGTCCATTTCCATATTCCGCTCCCGAATTGTTCCTTATGTTTATAATAGCGCCCCACTTGCGCCAAACTTCCTCCAACTGCATATGTAATGTAAGGATTTATCGTCAGGAAGTAAAGGCCGCCTTGCCGTGTGGTTTGCCTCCACCTCCTGCGGGTGCAATATAGCGGGGAGAAGACCCCGTTCCAAAAACATCTTTTCTGGCCCGGATTCGGTTTCTTTGTCATATCCGACTTTTTACAAAGTGGAATAGGGAAATGGTAATATGGATGCACGATATAGCGCCCCCGCCGGGAAAGGTTGATGCTTTGCGGAGTGCGCGCGTTTTAGGATAGTCTGGAGAATCATCATGCTAGAGTTAATTCCCTGGGCCGCGTTTATCCTGTTCATAATCGCCGCTTTATGGCTGGATCTGGTGATCCTGCACACCAAGGACACAGAGATCCCCATTCAATTGGCGCTGAAGATGTCAGCCTTCTGGGTCAGCCTGGCCATGATGTTCTGTGTCGGGGTATATTTCTGGAAAGGGCCGGAGACAGCTCTTGTTTTCCTCACCGGATACCTGATCGAGGAATCGCTGAGCCTGGACAACCTGTTCGTGTTCATCATCATATTCAACTATTTCCAGGTTCCGGCCAAGTACCAGCCAAAAGTGCTGTTTCTTGGTATTCTGGGCGCCATCATCATGCGGCTCACCTTCATCCTGGCGGGGATCGCCCTGATAAGTAACTTCCACTGGATGATATATGTCTTCGGTGTGTTCCTGATATACACCGGCGCCAAGCTTTCCATGGCGGGGGATATAAATGTCCATCCGGAGAAAAACCTGGCGCTCCGGTTGTTCAAAAAAATCATGCCCACCGTGACCTATTTCCATGGGAGCGATTTTTTTGTGAAAGTCGATGGGCGTTGGGCCGCCACGCCGCTGTTCGTTGCCGTCATAATGATAGAGACATCGGATGTGATTTTCGCCGTCGATTCCATCCCCGCCATTATGGCCATCACCCTCGATCCGTTCATCATATACACATCCAACATCTTCGCCATCCTCGGTCTGCGCTCCCTCTTTTTCGCTTTGTCCGGCCTGATGCGGATGTTCCACTATCTCAACTACGGCCTGTCGCTTATCCTGGTGGTACTGGGGCTGAAAATGACCCTTTCCGGATATATCCATGTGCCGGTTCTGCTTTCCCTTGGATTCATCGCCACAACACTGCTAACATGTGTCCTGCTCTCCCTGCGATTCCCGAAAGAAAAAGAGGCGGAACCTGAATGAATAAACCTCTTTTTGCAGGCAGGGAAGGCGCGGGAGCGCTTATATTATTGGTGGGTTCATATGCGTTATTGAGTGTATCCCAAGGGCTTATTGATTATGAATAACAAGCTTTCAAACGAGCGCCTAGTGGCGGTGACCGGCGCCTCCGGGTTCATCGGCGCCGCTCTTTGCGCGGAACTGAAAGAGCGAGGCTATACAGTCCGCGCCTTCGCCGGGCCCCATTCCGACATCACCGGGCTGCGGGCCATGGGGCTGGAGATCATCCAGGGTGGTTTGCGGGACGCAGGCCCCATCGGCCAGTTGCTCGACGGGGTGGAAGGGGTGTTTCATCTGGCGGGAGTCGCGGGGCATACATTCAAGCGGGACGCCGAATATTGGGATGTGAATGTCACCGCCACCAAGGAGCTTTTGCACGCCGCCGCCGAGGCGGGAGCGCGCAGGTTCGTTTTCTGCTCCACCGCCGATGTGCATGGCCATATCTCCAATCCGCCTGGTAACGAGGAATCACCCCTGGCCGGGGATGATATCTATCAGGTGACCAAGGAGCATGGAGAGCAGGCGGCGCTGGCCGCCAATGGGAAAAAAGGGTTGGAGACGACTGTGATCCGCCCCTCCAGGGTGTATGGCCCGGGGGACATGCGCGGCCTGAGGATATTCCAGGATCTCGCCAAAGGGTCTTTCACCATGTACGGCGATGGGGAAAACTCCATCCACCCCGTTTATATCAGCGATCTGGTGGAAGCGCTGATCCTGGCCTATGAATCCGGAAAGGCGCCGGGAGAGGCGTATATCATCGCCGGGCAGGAGAGCATTTCGCTGAACCGAATGGCGGAAATCATCGCAGGGGCAGGGGAGGTGGAGCTTCATGTCCGGCGTCTGCCCGGGGCCATGTTCCGCCTTTATTCCTTTATATGCGAGACTGCATGTTCCTTCTTCGGCGTGGAGCCCCCCATGTCCCGCAGGTATGTGGATATATTCGTGAAGAACCACAGCTACTCCATCGACAAGGCTGCCAGGGATCTGGGGTATCAGCCGAAGGTGGGTTTGGAGCAGGGCGCCCGCCTGACTTTTGACTGGTATCGCGACAAGGGCCTGATATAAGGTGGCCGGATGCTAATTGACATATTGACGCTGGCCGTCGGCTTTCTGGTGCTCTATTACGGCGCCGAATATCTGGTCTCCGGCTCCATCAACACCTCGCTGACGCTTGGGGTGAACCCTGTGATAATCGGGCTGACGGTGGTGGCCTTCGGCACCAGCCTGCCGGAGCTTGTGGTGTGCCTGGTGGCGGTGTATCGCCATGCCGACGATATCGCCCTGGGCAACGTGGTGGGCTCCAACATCGCCAATATCGGGCTGGTGCTGGCGGCGGGGGCGGCTCTGTTCACCGTTACGATCCAGCGCCGCACCTTCGCCAGGGATATCCCCCTGATGCTGATATTTTCCGCGGTATTGCTGGCGCTGAGCTATGACGGGGAAATTTCCAGGATAGAGGGGGCGTTGTTGTTGGCCGGGCTGCTCGCCTTCACGGTCTATTGCGTAAAGACCGCCTCAAGCCATATGGACGAAGTGGATATCGAGGCGATCGAGGCGGAAAAGAAGGAGCATGGGGACGGCCTGCAAAAGGCGCTGCTGATCACCGCCCTGGGGATCGGCGGGGTTCTGCTGGGCGCCCATTTTCTGGTGGAGTCGGCCATCTCCATCGCCAGGGCGTTGCATATAAGCGAGCTTGTCATCGGCATGACCATCGTTGCGGTGGGCACCAGCCTGCCGGAGCTGGCCACCACCGTGGTGGCCGCATACCGGAAAAAATCGGACATCGCCGTGGGCAACGTCATCGGCTCCAACATATTCAACATCGGGTTTGTCATGGGGGCCACCTCTCTGGCCAGGCCCATCCCCGTGGGCTCCGGCACATGGGCCAACGAGATGATGGTGATGCTCTTCTTTTCCGTGGCGCTGATCCCCTTCGCCGCCATGGGCCGAATGGGCAGGATTCCCGGCGCCGTCATTCTTGTCGGCTACCTGGTCTTCATCCTATGGCAGGCGGGGGTCTTTTAAATAAGGCGCAACGCGCGCTGCGCCACCGGCGGGCCATCTTTTTGCACCACGATCCGCCCTTCTTCCACGTCCACAGTCGCCGTGTCCTTCTCCTTGATTTTTCCCTCGACGATCAGAAGGGATAATTCATCCAGGATCTCATTCTGTATAAGCCGCTTTAGCGGACGGGCGCCATACACCTCGTCGTAACCTTCCTTGGCCACCATGGCCAAAGCCTCTTCGGAAACCTTCAGCGATATCTCCTTTTTGGCCAGCCGCGCCGCCACCAGCTTGATCTGCAGGCGGGCGATATCCTTGATCTCCTCCCGGGTGAGACCCTGGAAGATAATCACTTCGTCTATCCGGTTCAAAAACTCCGGACGGAACGCCGATTTGAGCGTCTCCCTGGCGGCGGTTTCCTGCCTGGCCCTGTCCTCGGAATGTTCGGCGATCTCCCGGCTGCCCAGGTTGGAGGTCATGATGATGACGGTGTTTGTGAAGTTCACGGTTCTCCCCTTGGAGTCGGTGAGCCTGCCATCATCGAGCATCTGCAGCAATGTGTTGAATACATCCGGGTGGGCCTTTTCGATCTCGTCGAACAACACCACGCTGTATGGCCGTCTTCGCACCGCCTCGGTCAGCTGGCCCCCTTCCTCGTGGCCCACATAGCCCGGAGGGGCGCCGATGAGGCGGGCCACGGAGTGCTTTTCCATATACTCGCTCATGTCGATGCGCACCATCGCTTTTTCCGTATCGAACAAAAATTCGGACAGCGCCTTGGCCAGTTCCGTCTTCCCCACCCCGGTGGGCCCCAGGAAGATGAAAGCGCCCAGGGGGCGGCTCTCCTCCTGCAATCCGGCCCTGCTGCGACGGATGGCGTTGCTCACAGCCTTGATGGCCGCTTTCTGCCCCACCACCCGCTGGGCGATCCCCTGGTCCATCTTCACCAGCTTTTCCGCCTCCTCCGCCAGCATCCGGGCCACCGGCACGCCGGTCCAGCGGCTGACCACCCTGGCGATATCCTCGGCGGTCACCTCTTCTTTAAGGATCTTGTCTCCTTTTTCGATCTCTTCCATGGCCGCCTTGGCTTCGGCGCTTTTTCTCTGCACCGCCGGAATTTCCCCATAGATTATCTCCGCCGCCCGCTCCAGTTTCCCGTCCCGTTCCGCGCTTTCCGCTTCCCGTCGCAGATCCTCGATCACCCTGTCGGAGTTCTTCAGTCGTTCTATCAGTTCCTTCTCATGGTTCCATTTGAGCTCCAGCGAGGCGCTTTCCTCTTTCAGCTCCGCCGCCTCGCGCACCAGCTCCTCCAGCCTTTTGGCGGAGGCCTGGTCCTTCTCCTTTATCAGGGCCTGACGCTCGATCTCCAGCTGGCGGATCTTGCGATGGAGCCGGTCCACTTCCGTTGGCTTGCTGTCGATCTCTATCCTTATGGAGCTTGCCGCCTCATCCATCAGATCGATGGCCTTGTCCGGCAAAAACCGGTCGGTGATATATCTGCCCGCCAGGTTGACGGCGGCCACTATGGCGTTGTCCTGTATCCGCACTCCGTGGTGGACCTCATACTTCTCCTTCAGTCCCCTGAGGATGGAGATGGAGTCCTTCATGGAGGGTTCCTCCACCATGACCGGCTGGAATCGCCGCTCGAAGGCCGCGTCCTTTTCGATATGCTGGCGATACTCCTTCACCGTGGTGGCGCCGATGGTGCGCAGTTTGCCCCGGGCCAGGGCGGGCTTTAACAGGTTGCCTGCGTCCACGGCCCCCTCGGCGCCTCCCGCCCCCACCACGGTGTGCAGCTCGTCTATGAACATCACGATGCCGCCATCGGAGCGCTCCACCTCGTTGATCACCGCCTTGAGCCTGTCCTCGAACTCGCCGCGATACTTGGAGCCTGCGATCAGGGCGCCCAGATCCAGCGCCAGAAGCTTTTTGTTTTTCAGGGTCTCTGGCACGTCGTTGTCGATGATCTTTTTGGCCAGCCCCTCCACTATGGCGGTTTTCCCCACTCCGGGCTCCCCCACCAGCACCGGGTTGTTCTTGGTCCTGCGCGACAATATCTGCATCACCCGCCGGATTTCCTCATCCCGGCCTATGACCGGATCCATCCTGGAGGCCAGCGCCTGGGCGGTGAGATCCTGGGTGTATTTTTCCAGCGCCTGATACTTGGTTTCCGGCTCCTGGGTGGTGACCTTCTGGCCGCCGCGGATGTCCTTGAGGGCCAGAAGCACATCTTCTTCCTTGAATTTCAGCAGGTTCGCCACCTGCTTGTCCGTCAGCAGGGCCATTAAAAGCGCCTCTGATGTGACGAAGTCATCCCGAAGCTGCTCCGTGCGCCGGAGCGCTTCCTCGAATACTTTCTTCAGGTCCGGAGTGACGTATACCCCGTCGGAACCGGTGACTTTGGGGGCGCCGTCCAGGATGGCGCCGGTTTGCCTGGCCATATCCCCGGGAGCGCGGCCCAGTTTTTTCAGAATGGCGGGAACCACTCCATCCTGCTGTTCCACCAGGGCAAGAAGCAGGTGGAAGGGGCTCACCGCCTGGTGGCTCATGTTATTGGCGATGGAGATGGCCTCCTGCACCGCCTGCGCCGCTTTTGATGTGTATTTGTTAAAATCCATATCTTTCCGTAAATAACTTTAATCCGTTATAAGACCAGTCGGCCAGATGTCAAGCGCAGGATTGACCGATCCGGCCCGGAGCGCGGCGCCATGACGACAACTCAAGTTATCATACCGCCAATCCGCGCCCGGAGACAATCTGATGGTCAGGCGCCGGGGCCAACCCCTTTCTCTTTTGGATATCGCCCCGGTCAAGGGGGCGGGGGCGCCTGAAAGATTTCTTGCTTTTAAATGAAATCGAAGGGGAATAGAATGAAGGGGATGGCTGCTTGGCCGATCATCGATATTGTTTCTTGCGCAAAAGGTGTATAAGTCATGGGGATCATGCCCGGGAAAAAAACCGCTATTGAGTGGTCGGAGGAATTCAGCGTTGGGATCTCCAAGTTTGACGACCAGCACAAGCAGATCATCAAAATGATAAACGACCTGTACGATTCTCTTACGGACAAGGGGGAGGACTCCAGGGAGCGCATGGCCGAGATAGCCGCCCGCCTTTGCGATTATACATATACCCATTTCCTGGCGGAGGAAGTGGAGATGTATCGCCATCACTATCCCCAATACGAATCCCACAAAGACAACCACGACAAGCTGACCAGCATGGCGCGGGATTTCATGGTGCGCATCCAGTCCAGCGATGCTGGATTGAAGAAGATATGCATAGAGCTCATTGCCACTCTTTCGGCCTGGCTGAAGGTCCACATCAAGGAAACCGACAAGCGTTATACGGAGTTTTTGAAAGGCAAGGTTGGCGAATAAAGGCCACGCTCTCACATTTTTATAAGCCTGTAATTTATTCAGTTCGCAAAGTCGCCCGCTTTTGATAACATAATCGGGATTGGGGGTTGCGGAATAATCCGCTATGATCCTTCATACGGTTCACTCGTATATTTAGCCTGGGTAGAAATGACATCCACAAGAATTTGCGACCATTGCAATAAGGAAATCACCCTGGACACGGAAGCGTCCCACGAGGCGGAGACCTTCACCTGTCCATCCTGCGGGCATACCATGCAGACCAGGCCCGCGGAGGCTTCCAGGGTGGAGAAGATCACCACCCTGTTTTTCGAGTTCAACGGCCGCAGAAAAGAAGCGGTGTTGATGGATGTGTCCAGCACCGGCGCCAAAATCCTCTTCGCCGGGCGCCCCTTGCCCGCCAACGCCAGGATCGAGGTGGATATCAAGGAGATGAACATGGTACGCCGCTATGCCACGGTGGTGTGGAGCCGGAAATCCGACGGCCCCTTTTCCCACGCCGGCCTGCGGTTCGTATAGCATCGACCCGTAATTGTCATTTTCCCTCGCTCCTTTTCGGAATCGCATAAAATAGATTTTCCCGGTCCAGCAGGTTTTTTTTCCGGATTGGCCGATCCATCCCCCGGTCTGTATTCTTCCTGATTTCCCGTATCCCCAGGCCCGCTTCCCTGCGTTCTTATCATCCCTAGTCCGGAAATATTTTCCGTGTTAAAAATAAACTTGCATTTATATTTAAATAGGAGTATATATTTAGACAGGAGGAAAAATAATGGCTATCAGAGAGAAAAAGGCGGCGAAAACAAAGCTGGCCCTGCTGGACGCGGCATTGGAGCTTATGACCCGGCGTCCATTCGAGGAA
>Ga0224501_10003012_pt1 | contig 13269 bp, 12 predicted proteins | sample SF_Oct11_sed_USG_4_FD_169105 | JGI IMG/M metagenome (GOLD analysis project Ga0224501, IMG submission 169105) | Sediment microbial communities from San Francisco Bay, California, United States - SF_Oct11_sed_USGS_8_1 | ecosystem: Environmental > Aquatic > Marine > Sediment | place: USA... | reverse complement strand
AGGCTTCGCCGAGTGTAGCGGACAAGCAAGGACGTGTGGTCCCTTGAATGGTGGGCTTTGGACCCGCCGACGGGAGTTCGAATCTCCCCCGGGCTACCACTCTTGCTGATGAGACGCCCTTTCGGGCGTCAGTATACCCTTCGTTAGTCTCCATTTGAATAGTGCAACCCTGAAGTCTCCTCGTCGCTTCTTTTAGGCAATTTTCACAGACTTTCGAGATATTCAAGCCCAATTCTTTGGCTGTTCGCAGCACGTTCTGATCTATTGTTAGGTTGATCCTCGCCTTCTTACCCATACTTCGTTCACCTATACGCATTTATACGCATATTCTCGTCGTGTGGCCTCGCCTAAAATGACTTGCGGTATCATGTGCATGAATGCAGCTCCAGTACACTGCCGAAGAACTAATACAGAAAACGAGTACTGAGTTATAGGTGTTCAGTTTGGAGACGCGTTGCAGACGTGAGAGAGTGGAGTTAATGGAACGCCGCTATAGAAATGACGAGAAATTCCATCATGTAATGACTTCTCTCAACCGACTTACAGAAGAAGTTGCGGAAGAGATCAGAGATGAAGAGGAGGTTACGCGGTGTTACAGCGAGCATTTGGATTGGATCGGGGCCAGATTGAGTGACTTGACAATAAGTCAAATCAGTGAAAAGTATTCTGAACTGAAGTCTGAGCTTTTCAGTACGAGCATGGCGTTCTTCTCTTCTTTGTCCGATCATCTTAAACAGTACTTGAAAAGAGTGAAAGCCCGGTTGCAGGGGTTGCAGCCAGACGCAAAGAGACATCTTCTGAACTATATGCGAGATTGGTGGATAGAGAAAGCCTATCCAATGATACAAGCATTCGTTGACAAAATGGACCGAGTGGCCAAGCGGCTAAGGGTTGACAGTTATTCAGTTTCTCTGGATATCGCGTTCATCAGTGTAAGCTTCACATTCAAGCCGGAGTATGGAGAGTAAGACGCGCGCAAATACATTGTGCTCGTCAGTTCATGCAGATCGGATTTTGTCAATCGTTTCTTTTGCCTTTTCGAATGTGCATACATGGTCAGGATCGTCAGGAAAACGGGAATACAAAACTTGCCAATCATAGATCGGAAGGCTCTTCAGCGTTGGGATTGCCTTTGGATCACCAATAATTGCCAGAGCCTCCAAGGCTCCATCCACTGCTTCTTGGCGTTGCGGAAAGCGTCCAGATACATCAACACTTCGTGAAGGAAGGTCTCCATAACTAATTTTCCAGCCCCATTTCTTCTCGAAATACTGACGGAATTCCTCTATTGCTTTCCGCTCTTTTACCCCACGAGAAAGTGGGTATGGGACTGTAAAATCATCATACCAGGGCGCACGCGCACATTTGACGAAGTCACGTTCCAAGTCTCCTTCTTTCTTGAGAAATGCACAAATGTGTGGAACAGCCTGGCTTCCCAGAATCGCCAATTGCACAACCGCCAAGTCTCTTGTATCTGAGTATTCTCCATGAAGGACCTCTATGAGTTTGCCAACGATCTTTCGATTTGTCCTGTCATCTTTTGCCACTTTATGTCTCCTCAATGGACAATGTAAAATAGCAGTCCAGTAGATTTAAAGCTGTGTGCATGCGCGCGTTCTGTGACATCAAATCTCCAGTTTGAAGTTGAGCACCTTTTGAACAACTTCGTAGGTTGCATAACGTATCTTGTTCTTCTGAATACCATATTGACCTCCGTAGAAATCTTTCCATTCTAAGAACGATTTTGTTAATGCTGGATCACCTCGTTTTGAGACAAGCATGCCAAATATAGTATCTGTTGAGCCAGCAATCTTGCCTTTGTCTGTTTGGTCTGAAATCCAAAACATATATGAAGCTAATTCATCCATCGCTCTTTTCATTCTTTCATCATTCAGACCAGTTTTCAGCTCTATCACTGTTGTCTTAAAGGGTCTTCCGAGCTCATCCATGTGAACAGTCATTATGTCCAAGTATCTTCTCTGGTAGCCGAATAGCATGTTGTAGAGTTCACTGATCCCCGTCCCAACAAGCTCCTCCAGCTTTTGATGGTGTTGAAGTAGATACATTTCTAAGTTATATTCAGTCATATCTGCGGTCATTCTCGTGGTGAAATCCAGAGGATTAATGGGTCCATGTGCCTGCTGACTGAAATTTGGGATTACAGTAGAAGGTACATCCATCTCGGAGTTTGCCAAGAAGAAGTCCAGTAGTTTAACTCCTTCACAGTATAGAAGGGAGTGGATATAACCTCCCAGGTTAGTTAGATCATTTAATGTTACTAGCTCTCTACTCACGAATGACATGAGTTTTGCCTTTTGTTCATCTTTTATGGTCCTTAGAAATCCATCCCATAGCTTCATTCTACATCTATATGGCCAAGTCTTTGTCCAGCCAACATCTGCAGTGTCATGGAATATTCTGTCTTGTATCTCAAAAACTCCGTACAGTTGCTTGATTTCTGGCACCCAGATCAAAGCCAGATCTCCTGGCTTCACATTGCCCAAAGACCTCTGTTCTGGTCTACTAACGTCAGCTCCGTAAAGAAGATGTTCCATGCATACGCCAAAGTTGGTTTCTTTGGTTAAGAAAATGAAAAAGTTCCTTCTCACACCAATCCCTAAGTGTATCTATTGATTAGTGAAAATATAATAATTGCACTGAAGTTACCATTCTACGCATAGGTGCTTTGACAGTTTCGCCTTCAGCAACTTGACGAGTTCAGGATCGTTTCTGAGATAGTTATCTGGTATGCCCAGCACCGTTATCTTATTCTCAGCTTCTCCTCTTCATACAAGACAGCCCATTGAGGATCATAATCCACGATTTCTACTGGTCTACTCATTCTCTTCAGGACCTGTCATCTTAATCAAATCCTTCATCGATTATATCTATATTATAACGGTATTAGAAGCGCTATTCGGGGCTCTTTGTCTTAAATGCTCCACTACTGGGAAACTGGAGCATAGGCAAATATTCAATGGTAAAAATCAGTTTCTACATGAAAGCCGCAAATGTGTGCATTGGCGAAGATACTTCCCCAAGCTGCTAAAGGAAGTCAGCGGATGACTGCATTTATGCCTAATGTAGTTCTATCCTTTCTTCTTGAGTTCATTAATGCTCTTTTTGATTGTGTCATCAAATAGACTGATTATCTCGTTTAGGCTTTCCTGGATCTTTTTGATTTGGTTTTTTCCTGTCGGAGAGAGACCGCGCTCATCAGCCAGGTAGCACGCAAATTGTCTGTTTCATCGCGCTCCGATGTCATTATACAAAGTCAGCAGCATTGAGGTACACCGTCATTGTATCTCCACCACCAGCGTCACTGTGGAAATAGATGTGTTCGATCAACTCCCCAGCCTGGTTGTATATGTCTGTTGTATAGCTATTCGCTCCAGCGTGGTCTGCATACTTGTAGAGGTCAAGTCTTACCGTTTCGGTCAAGAAGGACACTTCCAGGAATATCTCCATAGGGGTACGCTTGCCATATTGAACATAGTTGAGCAGTATCTCTGGCGTTTGTCCCGTATCTGCAGTGTAATTATGGCACTGGAGGATTGATAATCCTATGAAGGCCAACCGAAGATAGTCGGCTCTGTAATTCTCCGAAAAGACGATCCTGATTGTAGTATGGGAGATTGCATTAACTTCCATTACGTCAACTCTATCCTGAAGCTCAAGAACTGTAGCATTCAAACTATCTATTTGGCCCTGCAGTGTTTCAATATCTGTCCGCAAGAGGGCATTCTCCTCCTCCAAATCCTCGATTCGTGATGATAAGGTGTCATTCAGTCTGTCCATTCCAGATTGAAGACCATGAATTGCCCCCCAGAGGGTATCAAATGGATTTTCACCGTCAGAAGCCACCGTAACGTTGAGTGTAGTTCCGAAAAGGAAAGATATTACTGCAATACTGACTATAGCAACGATATGTCTTTTCTTAATCATCAAATCACCTCCTTTCCCTCAATTTTGATAGGGCATATGTGTGTCTAACGATAAAACATTTGAGAAACTAACTTCTATGTCTCCAAAGTGGTGTCTGTTGTGAATCGATCATCACTAATGGGAATCCTAGCTTCTTTGATTATTGGAATTGGAGGAGGCTATGTTTTTTCTTATGGAGAGATTTCAGGACTTCAATCCGAAATCACAGCATTAGCAACAGAATATGACAGTCTTAACGTAACATGCAACCAACTAGCGACCAACTACTCCAGCCTTGAGGCAATGTATAGTCAGCTTCAGATGACTTGTGGGAATCTCAATGTAACCTATCATCAGTTATTGAGCGACTGCAATTTTCTTCAATCTCAGTATAGCCAACTGCAAAGCAATCATGACTCATTAAATTCGTCTTATTATGGGCTTCAAGAAGCATACGGACTTCTTGATGAGAACTATAACTCTCTGAATTTGGCCTACAGCGAACTTCAAGGGATTTATGAAGAAGCAGTGGATAGAATTGCTGAACTAGAGCAAATGCTGGAATACGAAGTCTATGCTCTGCTGGATCAGGAATACTATCACTCTGTGAAGAGTGATTTGCAGAATGCTAATGAGACAATTCTAGTGGCCATGTACTCCATGATCTATGATCCAGACGACACTTCCGATTGGGCTAATGATTTAATCAGGGAACTTGTGTACGCAAAGGACAGAGGAGTTAATGTAACCGTTATTATCGAATACAGAACTTATTGGGGGTACATGAATGACAACTTGGAAGCATATGACTATCTCCTGGCTACTGGTGTGACTGTTCAGTTAGATGAAGATACAGAGACGGATCATTTGAAACTTGTAGTAATAGATGATTCTATCGTATATGTTGGATCACACAATTGGAGTGAATCTGGACTCTACTACAACAGGGAGACTTCAGTTAAGATAGTCAGTGAAGATATTGCTGAGGGATTCAAGGCATACTTCGGAACTATCTAGTATGGAAGAATCCAACGCCTTTCTGTTTGGTTTCAGCCTGGCTGGGAAAGAAACTGATATAGAGTGGATGATAGGGAGATAGCTACTCCAGACACAAGATTTTAACAGGTATGCCCTATACTAGAGATAGAAAGGAGATTGACAAGATGGGAACCTCATTGTCCTTCAGACTTCAGCTTATTCAGCCCATTCTAGTGAAGTTCTTGAAGGAGAAGAAGGAGACTGAAGACACTGCTAAGAGAGATGGAAAGATTCCAAAGGAACTCTGCAGGTTATGTAGGGATCCCTCTAGGCTTGTCAGAACAAGAGTTGAGTTCTTAAGAGATGATCAAGTGGAGAGCCTTTCTGGGTTTCTAATGTGGATGGGAGAGAACAAGGTTGTTTCGGTGAAAGGACAATTCTACTCAGGAATGGGAAGCATTGATGTTGAAGCAAAGCAGCCAATTGGTAAGAGAAAGACAAAAACCCTAGAAAAGGGAGTCTACCACTACAATTATCCTCTATCTGAGCTGAAGAAACGATCTTTCTATTCCCCTTTGATAGCCAAGTTTGATGGACTTCAAGCTTGTCCTCATTTTGATCCAAGCACTCCAAGAGTAGTTCGGCTGTTTCAACAAAAGAGGGATATCCTAGGAGAACTGAGGGTTTCTAATCTGCTTTTCTTCTGCTGTGAACAATGTGCTCAAGAAAAGGAGAGAATTGCTTGTGATAGAGGAATCGTCAAGCAAGGCTTCATCTACTCAGTCAATTGTGATCTGAATGAGCTTGTGCTAGAGAAGATACTCAGTGAGGAACACATAGAATATGATAAAGGAGAGAAGGAAAGAGGGTTGATGTTCTTTTCACAAGAAAGCCCCATGTTTTTTCTGCCAAAGCATAAAATCCTCATCAAACTGAGGAGATATCCTGAGTTAGACGAAACCGTAGTCTCTGTGTTGAAGCCCAAGCTAATTGTGTATTCAGAGAAGAAATCATCAATTGTGGATCTGCTTGGCTATAACACTGATGTGTTAATGTTTTCTGACGAAGGCTTGTATGTTTATGATCACAGTAAACCAGTGGAAAAATCTCTCGAGACAATGATCAATCACATGGTTGAGAACCTAGATAACTATACAGAAGCGGCGAGAGGAAACGATCATGAAAGACTGATCAGTGCTTTTGAGAAGGTAGGACAAGAGCTTGGTTATATCCCTCAAAGAGAGCTCGGCAAAAGTGGGCTTAGAGTAGACTGTGTATGGCATGACAGAGAGGGAGAAACTATAGTTGCAATAGAAGTTGAGACAAGAGGCGGATGGAAGAAGGACATATTGTCCACCTGGGAGCTGGAGCCCCAGCTCTCAGTCATAGCCACTTCTCAGAAGACAGATAGTGTTCCACAGGCGCTCATGGACTTCTCTCTGATGAAGTCTATACCCCACAAGCTGCTCTACATCAACATGATGACAAAGAATGCTTATCTGTTTGAGAAGCAGAACATTGTGAGGAAGTATTCTTTGAAGAGGGAAGAAGCTGAAGAATCCTTATCCATTGAAGAATTCTGACGATACTCTCCTCCCATATATGCGCCTTCTACTGGTCCAGATAAAAATAGAGGGGAGAGAATCCAGGGAGGAGCTCCTGAGGGGAGCTCCTGGAAGCGCTTGGAGAATACCCAGAGAATATAAAATATAAGGGCGGCTACAGCCAGGGTCCCTATGACTGTGGCCAGATCCGTGTCATCTCTCTCTGTCATCTGTGCGCCTCCTCGTATTGGAAGAGGTCCTCCTTTGCGTCCTCCCAAAAATCAACTCGTAAGCGCCAGGCCATTGTTTCTTCAGTTCTTCAATAGTCTTCTCGTCGATCAAGACTTGTTTTTTGTCCTTACGGTATTCTTTCATGTACTCTCTGCGTTTCTTCTTGGACCTGTAAGGCATGATAGTCTCTACAGACAGGATTACAGTAATCCTTAAATAGCTTTTCCGCCTATGGGATTACTGTAAACCACGACCAGGGCGCCCATAGCGATAATGTCTCCGATTCGCAAGATTTTCTCCTCTTTGCGGCCTGGAAGTGGCTGAATGAAAAGGAAAAATGAAAGCGAGAAACGAGTAAAGTTAACGAAAACTACGACTATTGAGCTGCAGCAACTTCACAGAGTAGACCATAGAAGTGGTTTTCAAAAGCTGAGAGATATCATTTTCGACCTTAGAGATAAAGGCTACAGAGAGGGTGAAAGTATACCCTATGAGGACATTGAGGATAGCATTTTTGAGAACTGTGGAATAGACCACAGAACTGTAAGAAAATACCTGCAGATCTTGGTCAAGCGTCACTATCTCCGACCAGTAGGCCACATTCTAAGAAAGCGCACCAGGATAAGCGTCACAACCTACTCAAGAGTTGACGCCTCACCTCAGCATAACCCAAAGGAATACTCCAGCTGCAAAGGATACTCCGCCTATGTTTTCGGTTTGCGAGCACCCAAACGCTTCAGTCAAGAACAGCTCCCCTCTACAACTCCCCTCTCCGAATTTAATGAAAGGTCTGTCAACATGGAAAATATGTGTGTGCGTGTTAGTAGGGGACAGGGTGAAAGCACAGAGCAGGAATCAGAGGCAGTAGAGCAGGTTAGAAGGATAGAAGAGAGAGAGATTACTGTAGCACACACACATAATTTGTCTAAACAAAGGCCGAAAAGGCTAAACAAAGAAGAGTTATGGATCCTCAGGGCTTCAGCGGAGGTCCCCAAAGAATGAACCAAGCTGAGCTGTTGGCTCGTCTGCAAGAGGCTTTTCAGAACGCTTCTGACGCTATAGGCGAGTATCTTGAGAGGTCTTCTTCTGCAGACAGGCCAGCCTGGGACCCTTCCAAGATAATTTGGGAGGACGCTCAGGGCGCCAAAGGGCCCTATCAAAAAAGCGAAGACGTAAACAATCCTGAGTTCAAAACTATGCTGAAAGATTTGTCTGCTCATGGTCGCAAGCTCAGGCGTGACGGCTGGTTCTACTGGGTCTTTGAGAATGGCGTTACAGTAGGCAGGAAGAAAATGGGTGAGAATAAAAGGACAGGTCAGGGTCCACACCGTAGAATGCAGCAGCGCCTGGACGCTGTGAAAGCAGCTGGCGAGAGACTGGACCTGAAGGATCAAACGGTCCGTGATTGAGGTATGTGTTATTCCAAAAGGCGTTTGACTTTCTCAAAGACATCTTGAGCCAGTATTGTGCTGCCACAATATGTGCATTCAGTTTCAGTGCCACTTTTGGGAAAATCGATCTTCGCGCCACATTCAGGGCACTTCAACACTTTCATTACAAGACCACCCTTCTTCATGTAGTTTTTCAAGAAGGAAAAATCCAAAATGATGTGAAGCCGCTCCTTCCTCCTTTCCGCATTAATCTCCTCTCGCCTCATCTTGATTGCGCTCTCTACCAGTGGCTTAAACATTTCCAGAAATGCGTTTCGTAGGTGGAATTTGCTCTCTCCCTCGTCATCCACCACGGATATCTCGCGGAGGAAAATGCTCTGATACTCGTCTCCATCTCCTCGATACCAAATGCTGCTATCCCCAGTTTTCCCAGAAATTCCTCTGATCTCTTCCAGCGGTATTTCATGAGCAACGGTGAATGACGTAACCTTTTCCCAGAAACCACTTTCATGCTTCTTCAACCAAAACAATCTATGAGTTGACAACAAGAGAGCCCCAGATTCTTTAACTGTAACCGCGGTAGGGGTGCCACCGAGGGCCAGAGTTTCACGTTTTTCTCTGGTCCCTTTCCAAGAATGTAGGATTTTCTCTTCTTCAGGTATTATAACTGCCTTTGAAAGAGCTGGGTCAACATTCGCTGACAAGAAGTCCCAGTTTAAGGAGGCGTCAAGCTTTAGGTTCTTCCAGAAATCGATTGGGCGCCGCAGTCCAAGAATATCAAATAATGGTGCTTTTGTGCCGGATATTGTTTCCACACCCCTTCCATTCTTTGGAAGCTCATGTAGCTTGAGCTCTGATAATGCGCGGTTTTTTTCGAAGAGTTGCCATTTAGCCTGGCATGCACGACATTGTGCGTACTTGCTAAATACTCCAGATTTTTCATACCCAGCGGCCGCACCGCATATTGGACATTCTGGAAATTCATCCTTCATCAATGGCAGACACGACCAGACGAAGTGGTGCTAACGTATGTTTGTAATTTGCCAGTCCCTATAAGGTCTTCGGAATATATCATGTATGTACACGCACGCTCCAATACTGATTGGGTTTCAAAAGGAAAACTCCTATATTTCATAGTGAACAAAGCAGAAGAAAGACGAGGCTTGGATTGTCACGTAAGTTTATTCGAAGTTTTTTCTGGCAAGTCGTTCTCTTTCCAGTTGTTTGAGAGCCATTTTTTCGTCATTGGACAACCTGCTAACGTCCCTCCAGTTAGTTGTTGTCTGTTGGAAAGGTTTGCTTCCCTGTCCTTTCGAGGTTGTCGCAGCATGATAAAACTCGCGGCGATACATTCCACACTCTTTACAGATAACGAAAGCAAAGTTCTTCCCTGGCACGTGTAATCTCTCGCAATATTTGTGGAGGCACCTCCGCCGCTTTTTTCGCATAGCAAACACGTTTCTTGAACTCGTACATAAGATTTCAGAAAGAAACTTCTATATCGCATGCATGCGAGCATGAAACCTATAAAAGGGATGATCAATTCAATATCTTCATCGGAGAAGCGTGGATCCTCCTTGTCTCGCCGATTGATTGAAGATTATCACCGACAAGTCGAAAGGATCAAGCAATACAGCGGAAGCAAACATGAGCTATCCTTGAGGTCAGAGTTTGCAGCCCTTTTGAATTCTTACTGCAAAACAAAAAACCTTCTGCTAATCCAGGAACTCGAATATATGACAACAAAAGGAACTCGAATCAAGCCAGACGGAACAGTAAAAGATGCATTACGATTAGATTGGGGATATTGGGAAAGCAAAGATAAATATGACAATTTAGATGAAGAGATTCAGAAAAAACTTGAAAAAGGCTATCCAACTTCGAATATAATATTTGAGGATTCCCAGACTGTTGTTTTGATCCAACGAGGAAAGGAAATTAATCGAGCGTCAATTGATGATGCCGACAGATTGGACCATCTGCTCCAGCAGTTTATAGGCTACGAACGTCAAGAAATAAGGGACTTTCACAGGGCTATCGAGAAGTTCAAAGAGGATTTGCCTACTGTATTGAGCACTCTCAGGGATTTGATCGATGAGCAAGGAAACATGAATAGTGATTTTCGGAAATCAAGAGATAGCCTGCTGAATATTTGCCAGCAAACCATCAATCCCAACCTCATGGTTCTTGACATGCGAGAGATGTTAATCCAGCATATTCTAACAGAGGAGATATTCATCACCATATTCAATGAGTCCCAGTTTCACAGAGAGAACACCATAGCAAAAGAACTGCAAAAAGTCGCAAACACTTTTTTTGTTGGAAAAGTTAGGAAGGACACTTTGGGGCTTATCGATCATTACTATCTCGCCATCAAAGCAGCAGCAGCAAAAATCCAAGATCACCATGAGAAGCAAAGGTTTCTGAAGGTTTTATATGAGAACTTCTATCGGACCTACAATCCAAAAGCTGCCGATCGGTTAGGAATTTTCTACACGCCCAATGAAATAGTCCACTTCATGACGATGGCAGCTGACTATCTTGCTTACAAACATTTCGCAAAGCTACTGTCTGATCATAATGTGGAGATTCTCGATCCGGCAACAGGAACTGGAACATTCATCACGGAGCTTATTGAGCAAATTCCTATCGAAAAACTCAGGTTCAAATATAAGAACGAAATCCATTGCAATGAAGTGGCAATTCTTCCCTATTACATAGCTAATCTGAACATTGAATTCACTTATAAGCAAAAAACTGGCAAATATGAACCATTTGAAAATATCTGCTTTGTAGATACTCTGGACAATACTGGATTCCGTTACAAAGATAAACAAACGACTCTGTTTGACATCGGCGAGGATAATCTCGAGAGAATAAAGAGGCAAAATGAACGGAAAATATCAGTGATTATCGGTAATCCACCATACAACGCTAATCAACTGAATGAAAATGAGAATAACAAGAATAGGGAATATCCTTCAATCGATAGAAGGATTGGGGAGACTTACGTAAAAGCCAGCGAAGCACAGAAAACAAAAGTCTACGACATGTACGCACGGTTCTACAGATGGGCCTCAGACAGATTGGACAAGAACGGTATTGTCGCCTTCATCACCAATAGGTCGTTTATGGATAGTATAAGTTTTGATGGCTTTCGGAAACACTTACAGAAAGAGTTTGACTATATCTATGTTGTCGACACCAGAAGTGATGTTAGAGAGAATCCAAAAATATCTGGTACGACTCATAATGTGTTTGGAATTCAAACAGGCGTCGCTGTGATGTTTCTGGTTCGAGATGAAACATCGAAAGCACAATGTTTGATCCGATATTTTTCGCTGCAAGATGAGCAAAGGAGAGAAGAGAAACTAAAATGGTTTGCCACTACCAGATTCAAGGATATTCCTTTTGAGCATTTAGAACCTGACAGCAAAGGGAATTGGCTGAATACGAACTATAATGATTTCGATGAACAACTGCCTTTAGTGAAGCATGGCAAAGTCAAGCGATCGATTTTTGGCTCGCATTCAATTGGGGTTTCCACGAACAGAGATGATTGGGTATTTGATTTCAGCAAAGCTAACCTATTGCGCAAGATAAAGCATTTCGTTGAATCATACAATTCGCAATTGAAGCGATTGAAAAGGCAATTAAGAGCTTTAAAAAAGAACGAAATAGATGCCTTGGGGGATATGATTGAATATGACATAAAATGGAGTGATTCATTGAAGAGGAAGTTTCTTCGGAGAATCCGCTTGGCCTTTGACAAGCGGTCCGTGATAGCATTGAATTATCGCCCTTACGTTAAAAAGCAATACTATTGTGACAAAAATCTATCAGACCGCCTTACATTTAATCACTACGCTATTTTTGGTAACAAGCTGACTAAAACCAACAAGGTAATCTGTTTCTCAGGAATCGCGTCATCTAAACCATTCTCCACGCTGGCTTCCAACATCATTTGGAGCAAAGACTTTCTTGAAAATACACAAGGTATACCTCTTTTCATCCATAACGGAAAAGAACTCGTTCAGAACGTCACTGATTGGGGATTGAGAAGTTTCCGTGAGCGTTATCAAGATAAGAAGATCGATAGAGAAGCGATCTTTCACTATGTCTATGCAGTATTTCATAGCAGAGAATATTGCCAAAAATACGAAATCAATCTGAAGAGAGAGCTTCCACGAATTCCATTCTATGATGACTTCTGGCAATGGGCGAAATGGGGTGAAGAGCTAATGCGCCTTCACCTCAACTATGAAACGATAAAACCCTACAAACTCGATAGAGTGGAGAAAGATGGGGAAAGCAGACCGCAGATTAGGACAATATTGAAGGCCTATCCAAAATCAGGTAGGATTGTTTTGGATGAGCAGACAATCTTAGAGAACATACCTGAAGAGGCATGGAAATACAAGCTTGGAAATCGCTCTGCACTTGAGTGGATTCTTGATCAATATAAAGAAAAGAACCCAAGAGATCCTGTTGTGAAAGAAAGATTTCACGACTATCGATTCCAGGATTACAAAGAGCAAGTTATTGATTTGATCCAGAAAGCCGTGATGATAAGCGTAGAAACTATACGAATAGTCAAAGCAATGGAGCAAAACTGAGAAACTTAAATGCGCGCAAAGGGGAAGATTAAGCCAGCACTTTCAAGCTGGTCTGATCATAGATCCTCTTCAGTCTTTCAAGACCCTTACCCGTATAGTGCCTTGCCAGGACGCCTCTCGGAGCACGACCCTGGAATATGTCAACATATCTGTCCGGGACCCCAAGTTCACCCAGCATAGTTGCTTGCCACTTCCGCAATATCTGTGGTCTGATTTCGACGCCTGCATTCTCGCTTGCTTTTCTCCAGACTGCCTTGAACTCTCTAACCTTGAAGTTGAACAGTCTGTTCCTATGGCTATTCCAAATCCTATTGAGATATTGCTCACATTCGTCGTTGTAGAAAGTTACACCAGCCTTTTTCGTGCGGGTGTCATGCTTTGACTTGACGCATTTTGTTCCACGGTCTATATCGCCTTTAGAGAGGTCCAATACTTCTGTGCGCCTCAAACCAGTTGTTGCATAGAAAAGATAGATTGCCCTCTCTTGGTCAGTGTCCAAAGACTCAAAACCCTTCCGTAATTCTGCTTCCGTCGGTAATTCCTCCTCGTAGTTATCTGGAACGTGCCTGTGCTTGAAACCCGCTG
>Ga0224501_10003011_pt1 | contig 13269 bp, 5 predicted proteins | sample SF_Oct11_sed_USG_4_FD_169105 | JGI IMG/M metagenome (GOLD analysis project Ga0224501, IMG submission 169105) | Sediment microbial communities from San Francisco Bay, California, United States - SF_Oct11_sed_USGS_8_1 | ecosystem: Environmental > Aquatic > Marine > Sediment | place: USA... | reverse complement strand
GCCACATGGCTAAAGCAAAGGGAGAGCATAACTCATAACTCAAACTTTTCTTTACTCGAACTTTCTTTGGTGGTCCCCTGCAGTTCGAGTTATCCAGGTTTCACTGTACTACAGAGACAAGATAGTCCTATTTCCTAAAAGACTCCTGCTTTTCGGTTCTCACATGGTTTTGTATCAGACCATGAAAAAGTGCTCAGTTTTCATCTAATAAGGCACAATTAAGCCAGCCAAAATCGAAAATCAACTCCTTATGCGCATAAAACACATTCAACATGTTGCTTCACCAGTTGATCTTCATCGCATTCAGACTGCATACAAGAGGCCCATTGTAGAGTTACTTTTTCCACGATACAAAGCACACCATGCACCACCATACTTTGGGTTATAGATGGCATGGCGTGGCGTGGCTTGGCGTGGCGTGGCGTGGCCACCATGGCATGCCATGGTGGCCACCCTGCCCGCTCTCCCACACCTGGCTGCCCTCCCCAATATTTCATTTCTCTCAGGCTGTTGAGAACATAGATGCATGTGATCATTTGCTGGCTTTATCCCATAGTGAGCCCAGGTGTAAGTACAGCCCAGGTGTAAGTAGATCCCACAGGTGTAAGTAGATCCCACAGGTGTAATTACAGTTCACGTGTGTAAGTACATCCCACATGTGTAAGTACAACCAAGATGTAAGTACAGCCCAGGTGTAAGAACAGCCCAGGTGTAAATACAGCCCAGGTGGAAGTACAGCCCAGGTGTAAGTACAGCCCAGGTGTAAGTAGATCCCACAGGTGTAATTACAGTCCACATGTGTAGGTACATCCGACAGGTGTAAGTAAAGCCCAGGTGTAAGTACAGCCAACATGTGTAAGTACAGCCCTGGTGTAAGTAGTTACTCACAGAATTCAGCTATGATCTTATTTCGGTCGGGCTCTAGAAAATAACCTTTCCTCGACGCCTCGTGTATCGCCTCCTTCTCCATCGCTCTGATATATCGTTCTCTCGGAGTGATCGCTCGACGTCCGCTCAGCGGGCTCGGCGGGGGAGGTCCCCGCCGAAACCGCGACCAATCAGGGATGCTAACCATCTATAATAATGATACGGAAACTGTGATTAAATCGTACAATGATACATAGACTGTGTGATTGGGTGACTCAATGATGTGTAGGTAGTGATTGGGTCCTTGATTTGGCCACTCGAGAAAAAGTTTTGGAAATCTGCCTAGGAAAGATTGACAAATGGACAGAGTAGCAAGGTGCCAATCAAATTACTCAGGCAATAAAAATGATGTTCCTAACTGTAACAGAACCTGCTCAGTATGCCATCTCAAACCCAACCCGAGCAATCATTCCTACTCCTAAACAGATCATCTCTAATTTGAATGACCTATGATGGCTGTTTGTGTTGACCTGATCTCTGGTGTTAATTCAATGAAATCCAATGTTGTGGTGCATTTTTCTGAGAGCTTAATACAACCAGGTGATTTGTTGCGTCAGGTGACGCTGATTCATCATATGTTTTGCACTCCCAGGGGGTGGTAATAGAATAGTACATGTATGTGACTATATGGTTTGGAGGAACTACATTATATACTCTGGAATACTACAAAAATCAAGCAATTCAAATACATGCAACATTGTGATTGGATGCACTCCCCAAAAAATAACAGCTGTTTGGTCATTGCCGTGATTTCCAACCACACAAATTGAGAGTGTGATCACTGCCATTGCAAAACATATTGCTTGCCTAAGCATTTGGAGCCGAGACCCCGAATTGGTAAGTCATGTTCTTCACCGGTGAGCTGGTTTTGACAAGCCTAGTATAGCTACTGTACTGTCTAGAATTAATATGATATAGTAGTGGTTTTGTTTTGTCCCAACTTTTTTTCACCCATTGTCTGTCTGTTTCTCCATGGTTGGACTTCCGCTTTCCTCCTTGATGTCCACAGGTTGCGTGGTGCCATTGAGGGGAGATTGATGCATTTTCTGCCACGCTGGCTCCGGACGGGTTGGCAGAGTGTGATCAGCCAGGGAAAAATCCCTTGAAAACTCTGCTCTGGCCGGAAATTGAACCCGGACCACGGAGAGGGCAGACAGTGAGACTCATTCATTTTCCCACTGGGTTATCATGACTGACACTATCCGCAAATATTTAACGAATAACAGAAACAATCCCTGTCGCAGCTTGAATATTTGTTCAGATTTTAAATCGCATACAAAAAGGAGAATAAAATGAAGAAGTTATAGATGCTATGAACATAATGCCACAAATACTCTGAAGATACTCAATGCTGGAGTCTTGAGGCGCTTTTTCACTCCATCGAGCGTCCGGTCCGCCTCGAACCGGACGCTCGAGACGGACGGCTTACCCCCAAAAATGGGGTGAAAAAGTGTCGTCGGGTCTGCCTCGGACGTTCTCTCGGACGTCCGACCGTTTGTCTCCCAGAGACAAAATGGGTACGACCAACCAATCAAATGGTCTTCAACGGAGTACCTAGCAATGTTCACTCACTTCCGGCCTCATACTAGGATCATTGGAAAGGGAAATTTGTTTGTTTTCGCGACAATATTAGCTCAACTAACAGCATGATGTTGCACTGGACAGAGAGGCAACCTGTAGCGAATTGACGTTCTTTTGAAGTTATGAGCAAAGAATGGTCATCGTTTCCGGAAACTCAGGTTCGGCACCATTGATTGGCTCCAAAGTTATCCGGGATCAGGTTTAGAGTGAAAAGGGCCCTTTCGGGTACCGGTAAGGGCACTGCCGACTTGATGGAGATGATTTCACCTGAGTTACAAAAAAGTAACAACAGAACTATTTACAGTCTGCGACTCACCACTCATGAAACTATACAACGGGTCATGCATGCATAGACTATTGATAGCTACATGGGTAATGCACACTTGCAGTCTCACAGTGACCCTGTCAACGCGATACATGTGATATTGAGGGTCTGGTATCATACCCTTGAATGGGATTAGGCAAGCTTGTGGATAGCTTTTCTGCAAACGGGTTGAACATTTGTGCGGGATTTATAACCTGGTACCTGGAGGGGTAAGTTGTGTCTCACTGTCTTTACACGCGTGCTTTGCAATACACTTATACAGTCACGGCCCGGACTGACGCGTGACGGTGATACTGATAGTCAGCAACTACTAACGAGTGATTATCACACTCACACCAGATTGGAAGTCAAGCATTCAGATCTTCGTTATGGAAATTATAGGAGCAGTTTTGCTTTCTATATCCGACGGATTAATCAGTATTTACCGTGGAATGAGCTGTTCCGCTGGCAAGTGCAGTAAAAGCAAATTGATGGTGATTGGTTTGAGCTAAATGCCTAGTACTAGTAGGTAGTTCCGATCTGTTGCTGAGCAACTAAGTACATCCGCTCTGGTTAGAGCATCATCTCTCTATAGTCGTTAATCGAAAATGTATGCTCGGAATCTAACAGCGCGGAAAGCACTATTTGTTAAAGCCTCAAGGCTTTAATAATGTAAACTGACCAGTTTCTACTTGGCTTGGGACCAGAAAGCGTAAAGTGCCCCGGCGTCGATCTATTATGCTCATATAACTTGCGGACTTTTCCTAGCCGGAGTCGTACAAATTTCAACAAGGATTATATACATTGGATTTATACTGGACGCAGATTTGACACGGATAGGCTGATACCGCGAGCACCTTGCAACCACCTTGTTGATGCTAACGAACAATTAAGTTATCCTATTCCTACTCCTAGCTAGAGCCTAGAGCTTTGTGCGGGGCTCGTACTGAGACTGAGAGCGTTGTTAGTGGTTGAGCCAGCTGTGTTAAGGTAACCTATTGCTTCGTACGGTATACCGACAGTCTTGGACCGGCAGATCCTTCCTGCTCCTACATTAAGCCGATTTGGCAGCTCTAGTATCTTTTCAGCTCATTTGCTATGGTCACTCATGATTGACCAGGCAGTGCAAGCAATCAGTGAATCACTCACTGACCCAGCCATTTTCAATTCATTCTGTTTGATTATTTTTCTCCACTCATCCACTGTGTGTCCCGAATATCAATATCAGTCTTGCTGACTGTCAGTGTCACTGTCCTCTACATCAGAGCTGAACCTCAGTCGGAGCGAAAAACTTGGAATCCGGCTGTACTCATAGTCACCCATATTACAAATCGGACTGCAGCTAAATGTACAATTGAATCTTGTTGAATAATAACTTCGTTAGTAGAAAAGTTTCTTCTCTTCTTACCAAGCACACATTATTATATGTTATGATGAAATTCTGTCTTGTAGAGGCTGCCAGACATCCTATTTTCTTTTGGAGTAAATTTCTGAATAGGACATGGTTTAACGATTCCGCAGTCGTCAGGGTCAGCGATTCACACTCTCTTCCCAGCGAGTAGTTCCCCGCTGAAATGAGGATAGTACTGCTTACATTTGCGTTGTTTGCTGCCGCGCGAGCCAAGTCATGCGATCAAGTCAAAACGAAGATTCAAGATTTAGTTAAAACTGCCGGAAATGAATACACAGCGAGACGACGAGGTAGGGAATATCACCAATGAATTTTTCGAGCAAACCAGTTAGAATGGTTTTCATGAGTGACTTGATAATGCTGTGTGCAATGTACTTTGGGCTGTTCAGTGAATTCTGTAACTAGTTAGTATGGGGTGTTCTTTTTGTTGCCGCTGACACCCAGTGAATAAATCCGCCTAAATTTGAATTTCGTTTGAAAAGAAGTTTACCATAAATACTTTACAAATCAGCTTGTATTTGTCGGTTTTGTGATTATTAAACCTCAAACCCGTCTTGAGCCAGCGTGGCAGAATATGATTCAATCTCCCTTCAAAAACATCACACAAAGTGTGGCCATCGAGGAGGAAGCCAGAAGCCCAACCATGGACAGACGGCTGACAAGAAGACTTGAGAGAAAGAGTTTATAGCTTCGGTAATAGTTTTTATCTGCGATTTCGCCGGTTTCGTATGATGATCGCAATCACTTATTTCCGACTGCTAGGTTCAGAAAACTTCTGCCGTGCTGACTCGTCCTGCTGCCCGAATGATACGCGGAGCCGTCTGATAAGCGTCTCGGATAGAGAATTTGATGACTATATGATTCAAGTCACTGCCGACAGTCGAACTAGTCTCATTACTGCCACAGCTAAGTTCCACGGTAAGCCACAGGTTTACCCCCCTCGCTCTCCACCCTCCAGCCAGTTGAGTTGGGTTGAGTAACCTTACCCAGAAGTGAGGTAAGGCTTCCAGTATATTTACTATCTGCATACTTGACGTTGAGTGCCTAGTCATAATTTAGTTTCTCTGGGAAAATGAGTTTCATTTTTTATGCGAGATATTGAGTCATTAGTAAACCACACATGAAGTGCCAGCCCCTCTGGGTGGGCTGTGTATAATCCCTCGAGGGACCATAAATCTCAGCAGGTGAAGGATGGCATGTCACATTAGCATATCACCTAACTGTGAGGTCTTAAGATGCGTCTGCTGCGCCCTTGCTCCATGCAAACGGATATTCTTTAAGGTTCGAGAGTTTGGACCGGTGCGCTATAGAGCCCTGGTTTCACCGCATCCATCTGCTGTAAAGCCCCAGTTTTAGGCTTGCATATAAGTAGAATCATAGAGAAGAGTTTCCTTGGGTGGTCTGAGAAATGGGAAAGTGTCTCAGTTCGATAGCTTATACGTGCCAATCTGACTATTTTGTTGATTTGCATTGCAATGATCAACTGGGAACTGAAGTCTGTAGGAAATTTTTGTGATCAGCAAACTTATCAATAGACTCAAGAGTGTGATCTCTTAAGGTGTGTCCCTAGTAACAAGCACAGTTATTGTTAGGACTAACTCTTCACATAATCCTTTGCTAGTGTGGTTCTAAAACATGCCTCAGGCATCTAAAATCCAACCAACTGCTCGGGACTGTGGTTCAAAAGCCTCAAAATGACCCTAGATTCATTTCAGCTCCAGTCTCACCCGAGGGCTGGTCTCCGTCGGACATCGGTAAAGCACTAGAGCAATGACCTGTATGAATGAATACAATGCCACCAGTAACTCCGTATGTATAGAAGCTATCAGTCTTGCCGCATTCAAATATCAGGTTACTGAAATGTAGAAGTTTTGAAAAGCATTGTAAATTGAATGACCTCGACAGTGCTGATGAGGTATGAGACCACAGGTGTTTGAAAGAATTTGTCTGATTCTCTTGATTTGAGTATCAATTCCATCTGATGAGCCCGGTCTTCACATTTTAACTGATGAATGCGGGAGGGGAAGGTGGAAAGATTTTTGTAGTACTAAAGAGTCTTAACTAGCTATGATTCACTGTGTGAGTCATCTTCTGTCTTCAATGAAGGTCAGGATTATTGTATAATTGGGTTTGTTTCTCATCAGTAGTTAATGTCTGGACCTGCACCATCAAATTACGGATTCACTGAATCAGTCAGTAAAAGAGCATTTCATTTCCTCTCATTGTCCTCAGTTTCGCCGGTCATTCTCAAGGGTGAACACCCATTTCGAAGCCGACTCGGTCACTAAAACCCAGAGGTTATGAAACGATTTGAAATATCCGCAACTTTCTAAACAGGAAGTCGTAGCACTCATTCCATCTCTAGAAACAAATAACAACAATCAGTAGGTTATCGGATTTGGCTCGAGGCTATAATATTGACTACTGTCAGTTGACTCTCAGGTCTGTAAGCCTTTCAGTGAATCACTGCTCTCTCAATGATCAATATCATTCTATCGCCAAATACAAAGCTCTTTCAATCAATTCGGGAGTAACTGCATTACGGAGTATGTATTGCTGCCGCATGACTGATAACTTTGGTTATCCGGTCAGCACCATGTGATTGGCAAACTTTAGCTCAGTATAGATACGCGATAAAAGTGAGAGCTCGCCTCGCACGCGCTGTTTCGAAAGACTCAGATTCTTGACAGTTGAGTTCATACTTTTTACGATTGGAAAGGCCATGACCCGTCTGAAATATCACCAGGTTATTTTATTAGCAGCTTCCTCTAATGGTGACTGCGACGGTACTTTGGAGGTGGTTGATTAGTGGGGCACACACCGTCTATTTTGGGGAGAAAAGATAGAGCACTCAGCATCCGCTCTTCACTATTGGTGGACTGGAAGATGGTGTCCATTTTCTTCCGTACGGCAGTGGTGGCATCAGTATTACTGGTCTAGTAAATTCAAATCAAAAATGGAGGAAATTTTCTTTTAGTAGCTGGGCTCCACTACAGGGCTGACCAATTTGTTATTTACTAGCTGTGTCCATTGTTCGTTGAGGGGGTAGTTGCTTGCGATAGGCGATGCTGGCATGGCTGGTTATTTGCTAGTTGTAACAAGTAAACTAGATAGATCTGTTGAAAATTCAGCTGGTGTCAGTCAGGGTTATGACACAAAGCTAACTCATCGTGTACAATATTAGCTCAATTAAGCATTGGAGGTTAATTAAGATATTTATCTTTTGGCCACTGAAGTGCCAGTGTTGAATCCTAAGATCTGCCTATTCATCTATATGATCAGATTGCCAAGGTAACGACAGATAAAGTCTTTCAAATCTCTGAATGAACAATGATCGTGCCACCCAGCAGATTTTGACAGCAATGAAAGCTAGTCAAAGTCTCGTACAGAAACCAACTGTCTAGTTTGCAGTGGTTCCAGTCACGCTACGGGTCCAGCCCCAGTTAGTTCCCCCAAGTTCGCGAGTCAGTGGTAATTCCAGTCTTGCAGAAGATTGTCTGTCTATTCTTGATAGAAACATAAGAAGTATTGAGTGTCAGTCGCATTCAGCGTTCCGCTGCCATGTTTTGCTCCGAAAATAGTCAAGTTATGACAATAGTCAGAAAAACATGCAGTCTAGTGGCAGGATCTGATCTTCCCTGCAGTCCCAATAGGTCATCTGCCCTCAGATAACTCAAAGGTTATTATTTTGGGGTCTTGAAATGGGTTTTGCCAGCCCGTCCTCACCGAAAAGCACAACAATGGTCTGATAATTGCCATCTGTATCACAAATAATTGTGGTCATCAGTACCCCTCAGCTCAGACTGGAGGGTAAACTAGGATGCCCGAGCCTATTTAGCTCGGCACACTTGTGGTTTCCATGAGTCGGTCTGAAACAAAAACTACATTGGTATGTCTTTTGTCATTGTGTGGGGCCTGTATTGGTTAAGTTGAGTGGTCTTGTTGTACAACACTGGTTAGACTGATAGTTTTCAATTCACTGGTGATGACTGGACGTTTTCACCGGAGTCTATTTTATGCTGTATTCTCTGAGCTTATTACCAATGAATGTGACGCGTCCCGGTTTGTTTTTTCCTCAGTAGCGGATTAGCGAGTGAGGCGACTAATCCTTGAGCTTTTATCCGCTGGTAACAATGATAATCCAATCATCAGCTGACAGGTTGACCTCGTACTAGGGTGATAAAATGGACACCTGTTGTTCAAGGACATGCTTTCTGGAACAATCAACAGCTGTCAGAAATACCTGGCTCACAGAGTTGATGGGTTTAGTTTTTATCTGAAGATGCGGCCACAATTTTGAGCTAGACCCACATTGAGCAAATTAAGTACTCCTCTGTCATCTCGCTCCGCTTGCCCATACCGAGAGGGTAGGCTATTACTTTCCTTCCGGTAGCCATTTGAATTAGATTTTAGGGGAGCTGTTGACCAGCTGATGTCCCGGGTACCAGGAAATATCTTTTGTTCCTCTGGAAAATGTCTATAAAATGGACTTAACTCGCCCATCTGACTGGGAATGGAAGTAAACCCCTGGCAAAATTACCCAAAGGTTGTAAATAATGACTTGAAACTAAAGCGGTGTTCTAACTTTGTGTAAGAGACGATAGGATCAACCAACCTCTTTGACAGCCTGTCTGGAAGCTATGCGCGCTCGAGGCCGCGTTGCAGCAGCTGGGGGAGGGAGGGTATCATCACATGTCCCTATTTAGGGTCATTCCAATCTGGCCACTCTACCCGTAGTTATTGTGGGTTTGGAGATAAATTAGGCTCTCAACCTCTGTACTGAAATAACTACTTCATTAAACGACAAATTTGTGACCCGACTTATTTTTGAGGGTTAGATTTTAGATCGCATATTTGTGAGCAGACACTGAAATTATTTTGATATCTTGCAGCGACCTTTTAATTAAAAGATCAGAGCGTTTCTGATATACGAGCAGTTGCCACCCATCACAACAGTTATACAAGCAAAGTTGAACCCCTTCCAGCAACACGGCATGGTATAACACAAAGAGTTGAATAGCAGCCCCGTAACGCCAGCCGACATTAACCCGTACTTACTCCATGTGTAATCCAAATGGAGTCACGCTGAGGTGTGCATTTTCTTGTCCTACTTTGAGGATAACTCTATGGACTGAGGTCATTCGAGGCGAATCGCTTGGGTACAGATGCACTTTGTTAGTTACCTCTGCCAGTTTAGTTTCCACACTGTCACTCAGACCAGTGAATTCTTACCTCGCAGTGTACTGTTACTCATTAGGCAAATATATGCAAAATGCTGGTCAATATTGGACGCAGAAAGGTTGGACCCTGTGATGCCATACTGAACAAATCAATTGCTGAAGGCCCATCGGATGCCCTTAATCTAATGGTTGAAGGTTCTCTTCCGACCTCTTGAATCAACCGCTCGAGGCGATAAGAGTCCGATCCCAGGGAATCTTCTGCGAAAAGAACTGGCGACCGGTCATTCTTTTATAAATCATTGGGCTAGTTTGTTCTAGGTCATCTTTCTGGGTCAACTAGCTAGTATAATAAGAACTTTCGGCTGTCTGTGTCATGGCAGCTCTCCGTGACTTGCGTAATCGCGTCTGCTCTTCAACCGAACTCGAGTACCGTTAGTAGATCATAATTGTCAGTTCTGCTAAGGCCAGGCCATTTTACTGTGAACCAAATTGCTAGTTTGGAGGCGCATTATCGGTTGTAAGACCAAGATTGATACCGGATGGGATGAGCAGATCGGGTATTACGCAGTTTGGAAACACACTCCTAATATTAGGGTTTGAAGTCAAATGATTGACAGCAGGATACAGATACCATTTTTGCAGAAATGAAAGTCATAAAATACTGCCAGAGATAAGGAGCTGGGCACCAATGCCCGGGACAAGTTGAGTTTAGCTTGAACTAGCCCAAGAAGCTTGTATTAGTTTGCAGTGGTTAATTTTAACCTTCGGAATGTAAAACTTTGATGAACAATAGCTGGGACAGGCTTCATACCAGTAAATGATGGCATCCGATGATCCTACCTCTGGCCTGGCAGGGACAGTGGGTCGGACCCATAGAGTTGGCCTTAGAGTTTGATAGGATTACTCTAGGTTTGATGATGTAATGTGAAGGCATCACAGGTCCTAGTAGGCAGGGGTGAGGCGGGAATATCTTTGTGAACAACGGTTCTCTCAGTGACCGAGAACTATTGAAGACTCCATGATGACCCCATGCCGGACAAAAGCTTCTAACGGGACTCAGGTTTGCCATTAGAGGCCGTTATACCAACTGCCTTTTCACTAATGGAACTGTTTAAACAGGAGACTTCTCTAGACAAACACTACCTACAAAAGGGGCGCTTGAAGTCCATGTCAGGAGATGTTGACAGTCGAAGATCTATTGTTTACCTTGCGGATAAATCCTCTTGAACAGACTCTACCTGTATGAGATCAGTGAGACCTCCATGGGATCAGAGAGCCTTGTCACACTGTTATTACTCTCCCTAACGTCCTGAGTCAGGTGCTAATTGGAGACTTTCATCCCATAGACGATAACTCTATGCCGGCTTCGCCTCGCAAGAAATTTTCCGACTGGATATTAACGCAGAATCTCTAACTCAACGCTTGTTTCCTGTCATTTTTCTCTGATCACCGTCCCGTCTCCTCTATTGTCAGGACATTATCAAAGTTGATGATATGCGTCCATTTTTACGTTACATTCTCCCGATTTGCTTCGACTCTCATGCTTTTGGCCCTTCATACCTGTTCAGACTCTAGGGGACTTCTCCATTTTGGATTTCCTCTACAGCACTATCTCCCACTGCAGGCAGGGGCTTTAGGCGTACTTTCTCAGCTGCATCTGCGGCGCTGATTGGGTCTCGAGTCAGATTCTGAACCCATTTTTTTTGGGATTCAGCCACTTTGAGCCTTTCCTTTGAAGGAATTTTTACTGGCCAGTCTTCCCTGGGTGAAGAACTGTTGACGAAGCACTTTCTTACTAATTGCGGATTTTACCTCACTCGTTAGCTCCGCTCCTTATACCATAATCCCATTGTTTTAGTGATGGGGTTTTCTTAACTAGCAAATATCATTATGACTTTCCCTTAGGAATAATCTTTGGAGCTGTAAATTAACCCCAATTAACACTACAATTGAGCGAAGCAGGCCTTTGCCAGACTACATTCCCCATCTGGCAAAGGATCGATCTTGTAATCTGTACAGAATGCCCAACTTCAATAGCGATCTCCAGCATTGCTCCAACAATCGGCTAGAGATAGCCGCAAATGATGCCATGCTTGATTAGAAATGATTCTGCTGTGTTATACTCATCTCCGCAGATTATCTGATGGTCAACGCACGGTCGATCGCATGCTGAAAGATACACAACATTGTTAGTATGAACAGTGTTTCCCGAGATAGTTCTGTATGTGACTCTCGGATTTGCAATCTATAGATCACAGGTTCAGGGCGTTTTTTGGTATGGGCCTTTAGCAAACCTCTCACTCCAAATTGCTAGCGCGGTTTCGGAACATCACGGTAGAAATAATGGAGGTCCCAACCAGTGGATAATTAGGGTCAACACTCTACAGTTGTTATAGATCCACCTCTCCCTTCTCGATAGGATTAGCCGGGTGATGTGTTATCTGGCTTATGGGCGGGTGATGTTTAAACTGCCTTAGGTTGACTGACCTACAACCTGAAGCGTTGATACTGACCCGCACCTGGTGCTCCATGCTAAGCCGTAACTGATGAAAAACAAGTATCTAATCCGACAGCTTTGCAATGCGCGAGAAGAAGGTCAAGTAAGCTCCCCCATCGTAACCCAACATTGTTCAAGTTGGAAGACAAAGCCCCCCTCAAATTAAAGTCTTATGTTCTTTTATACCCAGTCCCCTATTGTCCGATGACAATAAATTTAATCATCCGTTGGATTGATGAGTCGTCTTCAGTGACTTCCCCAAGAACTAGAGAGGTATCCTATATTTTCCATTGATATATAATTTGTATTGATATGAGATGTTGTGGATTTAACTGCTGACTAGACTGTGATTTGTAGTGGCCTGATGGACTGGAGCTTGCCATTCTTTGAGAATGCCCCCGGATTGAGTCTTTTAGTCTCTTGTGAAGCGTACGCCACTCATTCGCTCAGAAAAAATATGTGCCCAGTACTCGTCGCGTTTTGTCAAACATTCAGTGTCTTGAGAAGACAATGCGACCGCTTTGGTGTCACATGGTTTGATGGGGTAGTTGAGGGCTTTGCACTGACGCATCAACAGAACGGGAGACTGAGTCATTATTTTCAAGAGCCTCTTGAAACTAATGAAGTATTGTGAACATACGGAGCGAGAGATGATTAACACCTGACCCTAAATAAACTTTGTCAACTTGTTCGCATGTCACTGATTGAAGTAGCGAATTCAATTCGATTTGTGGCTGTTTTTCTGTCGAATTCTACATGGGGCATGATAGATAAATAGTTGATGAGGTTGTTAGTTGAATTGAAAGTGTTTTGTTAAATTATTCAGTCAGTGAAAGATATTAAAGAACTAAAGATTGTCAGTGGAAATGCTGGAATAATATTTTTCGATATAGTAGGCTGTAATTTTCTACAGCATTTGCAGTTTTTTCTCCTAAGTTCAGAAAAAGCTTGGAGTTAGACTAAACTACGCTTAGTAGCCATAGTAGCCACTAACTGTGATTTTTCTGCTTGTTGGTCAGTGGTTTGTTTAGCCTTGCCCATTTTGTGGTAAACTAATGCCTGGCCTCTATAAAACACTCATTAAAAGATAAATCGAACCCCATAAAAAGGTTCCGGATTGTTCTTTCAAGGTATTGATGAATATTTGGCAAGTTGATTCCAATAAGATAAATTACTGTCTGGGTGACTGACTGACTGGGTTACAGACTGACTGGGTGACTGACTGGGTTACAGATTGACTGGATGACTGGATGACTGGGTGACTGACTGACTGACTGACTGACTGACATACAGGGTGACAGACTGACTGGATACCTGACTGACTGATGGGCTGTTCAGTGTGAGTTGGAGCCCTTGTGATGCCTAGCTC
>Ga0224501_10003010_pt1 | contig 13270 bp, 7 predicted proteins | sample SF_Oct11_sed_USG_4_FD_169105 | JGI IMG/M metagenome (GOLD analysis project Ga0224501, IMG submission 169105) | Sediment microbial communities from San Francisco Bay, California, United States - SF_Oct11_sed_USGS_8_1 | ecosystem: Environmental > Aquatic > Marine > Sediment | place: USA... | reverse complement strand
CTTCTACCAGAAATCTACAGAACTTTACAGCATAAAAAGTATGTTTATTGTATTCACTTTCAATACCCAGGTTGAGACATGGTACTCTAACGAAAAGAAAAAGTTGGTGAAATTCAAAGTGGTAAAGCAGTGAAATTTATCCGATACATTGTGTCTTAAACTGAGTAGTGAAAAGGAGAACACAAAAGTTGTTCTAATTGTCTCTCCCATGCTGTCTGTTTTACTGAAAAGATAAGAACTTCACCTTAATTTTGAAATATTGTTGGGGTTATTCCACTTTTTTGTCAATTTTTTCATGGAAGTACATGGCATCTAGCCTACAGGCTATTGGAGACATGGTTTCGAACATGGGTTTATGGTACATGGTTTCGAGGGTATGGGGTACCTGGTTTCGACAATCCGAGTACCTTACATGGTTGCAGAGGTACTGGGGTACAGGGTACATAATATAGTGTCTCACTAGCCCCAATGGTTCTAGTTAAAGGTACATGTCTCAGGTAGTGTCAGGAAGCTGAAAGAGCCAGCATCACTCATACTCAATGACAAAGACTAACTACTGAGACAGTGACTAGTGAGTGTGACTAGTGAGTGAGAGTGACGGACTCTGATCGACCGCCTGTCTCAGTGAGTGGCCTCAGTACATGGTTTCGGAGGTACTGAGCTACCGGGTACGAGATGCATAGTTTCTCACCACCCAGTGGACTGGGGATCACTATCAGTATCACCCAGTTACTTAATTAGTAAGTTAGACAGTAACTAGTAAGTTAGTAGTTACTATTTACTAGTTAGTATCACTCAGGCTTGGTATTTGGTTCGGTTCAGTTTTTTTCTCAAAAATTGCTCATAACTCACATGGAGTCCTGAGATTCAATGATTTCCTGAAGATCTCTTTTGTTCACCATATCGTTTAAACAAGCTGCTACAGCCTCCGAGGCGGTTTTATCCGGCCTTTGAACATTTTCAGCAGATTCACAGCTTGGTGACTGCTCCGCCATTTTCTCATCATGTGACCACGATGGATACTCGATACAGCAAGTTTGATTGGTAGAATGTTTATAGGTCATGTTAGTCTTGTCAGGCCTGCTCTAGTGCTCTTGATTTGTTGAGATCTCTGGATGTGATGCCTTGCGTTGAAAAGTTATGAGTGCGTCGTCACCGCCTTTTAGTCCTAAGTCTTTAGACAATACTTGTATATCTGAGGAATCCTCCACTTTACCATGGGACAGATTCTCTAACTGGATACACTGCATATGCATAGTCACCTTTGATTTGGAAGTCGGCCAAGCTATTGAGGTGAGACTGAGAGTGAGGGTCACCGTCAGTCTGAAGACAAGTCAATCAGTCACTGACTAGTCACTGACAGTGAGTGACTCAGTCACTGACTGAGGAGAGTAAGGAAAGAGGCCAAGACACTGACTGTGTGACCGACCTGTTAAAACCAAACATCCTGTGACTGTACAAATACTATGTGCTACATAGTAACATACCCTGCTGGTTTCCTTTGTTCAATTGTTGTTATACGTTGGCACCTGGCCATCTTATTTAGGGAATCTCTAAATCTAGAAACCTGTTCTGAGGCAGTAGGAGCAGGAAATTATGTGAGAATATCAAACTCACAGCGCGACTGGCGACTTCAACTCAGGCGCTCAAGCCACTGAGCTATCCCTATGTTCATGGAAATTTTGATCATTGGGCCAATTGGGTTTCCAACTCGACAGATTTTCTCTTTTTTATCATGTAATTATATTCTTCTCTGTTATAGCTCATCTATCCCAGACATGTGACTTTATCAGACACAGAGGTAAGTGGCAATCTATCCTGCCAGCAGTGCATAGTATATCCCTGTAACTGTGTGCCATTTATTTGTGCATAATTTTAGAGACTGGAAACTCACCACAGGCTTTGCAGCTGGTCACTGAGCCCTGCCTTATTGCTTCTAAGTAAGATAAAGATAATTGTGTTTTACATGGATGGCTTGTTTTCAGGACGGTCCATGGTTTACTTCATAGAGTTGGTACCCGCTAGAGGGAGGGACTTGGGAGGCACTAAGACTTTCGGTGTATTTGGAAACCAACTGATGGCATGCCACTTAAGCTCACACCCATTCCCGGATTAGATTAAGAATGTCACTGAGTGGATTAACCAACAGGTTGAGTAATCATTGTCTAGATTGAAGTACCATTATTGATCCACTCCCAGGGTGCTTTTCTATTGGCTTCCCAGTAATCTCCAGCAGATATGGCAAGATCACTAATATGCATGTATCATAGAGATTAAAAGTACGTTACAATAAATTATGTCTATCTATTTCAGAGAACAAACATCTGCTACCTAGCTTTTCCAGATTCAAATTCAGGTAAGCTTCAAGTCACACACACGGTCAGTAGAGAAGACCTGTACCGTTCCTTACAGACTATAACACTCACCCTATGATTATCAGGTTAGACGATGTGAGTTGGGTCTTTAGTCTGATTCATAAAATACAGAACCAAAAATCTATTTCTATGTTAACAGTAGCAATACATAGCCTATCTATGGAAAGCATGAACATACATAATACTTCATAAAAAGAGGATATTCCTAGCCATGAAATGTATTTTTTTAAATGAACAGTGTGCATTTTGTCTTAACAATGTGTTTTTCTTACTCTGTTATATAAGAAATTTCTGACATAGCTTCAACACATGCGACACGCAGTTGTTTGCCTTTTAGGATGTATGGGAGATACTCAATATCACTTTAGAATAAGACAGTGCTTGAAATCCAGACCAGTTGAATCATCATTTCTCCAAAGCTACAATATCCATGTGCCCGTAGCCTTGCAGGTAGGTCTAAATCATCGCCAGTATGTTTCCAATCCCTCCACCAAATTTCCTTCTTGCTGATCTATCAACAGTTTATGCCGTTGTCAATTTGGAGCTGAAGGACAGGATTGTGATTTTTTAGTGGGTAGCGATTCGGTTTTTGGGTTAGGCGACCCTGATTCAATTCCAAGTCTGTGCGCCACTTTGTTGCACTTTGTCCCTCATATGATTTCAATCGCGATGCTAAATAAAGTACAAGTATCCAATAGAGCACCGAACCTATGAGGGGGATGGGATGGTAAATTATAGAGCATCCTCAAAACAAGCTATTGGCTCAGTGATGCCATCCGTGTAAAACAAGATGATCTTATGTTACATTGGGGGACTAGAAATGAATGATTGGATTACCTGGGATGTGTTGTGTTATCTCAAAAAACAATATAATAGTACTAGTTGACATTGATAGCCCACTATACGATACAATACGATAGTAATGAGTGAAGAGATGGTTCCTTGATTTAGGTGGAGAAGGGTCATTATTTTGGATATGTTTACTTCAGACAAATCAAGGATAGGACAATCCGGAGAGGCTATTTCCAGAAAGTAAGTGAACATACCAACACAATTTCCATTCAGCTATTGACAATACAACTAATGTACTGATTAGGAAGTCATTTGTAACAACTGATTTCTTTCCATCTGTTGCAGTCCGTCGTGGTGCTCACCAAGCTGCCTTTCGTCAATCTTTTCGCTAAAATTGTTGATGTGATCGCACCAGAGTTTTTTGAGAATGGAGAACCCAGTCTGGAAGCAGGTTAGTGGTCAACCAACCCATCCACCACCTTTCTATGGAGGATGAAGTCACCCATGTAGTCGTCCGAATCATCTGTAACTGTAGGACAAGTAAAGCATGTTAAAGAAAGATATTAACTAATCTATTCAGGCAGGGGTAATGTTTCAAATAGTGATCAACGGAGCTGTGTCATTCGGAGCCATCAGTGTCTGCACGCGCAGGGATTAAAATTCTTGGACCTTCATACTATAATTATAAATCTATAGTTTGGCCCCATTTGCCATTGTATTATATCCGTGGATCCTCATTTAGGGCATCGGTCATCCTAAATTATTCAATATAAACACCATAGAGGCAGACACATAGCACCTGTGTCCATATGCTATCCATCCTAGATGTCACATCACATTCAACTCTGGCCACCCGACTTGCCTGACCTCGAGCCAACCAGTCTAGCGACTGAGCTGTCTTGGTATCCACAGTCCATGTGTCATCTTTGGCCAGCCCACATTGAAGCACCTGTCGTTGTCTGCCCTCACTGTGTGCCATCTATCTTGTTGCAGCCTGTCATGATATTGACCAGTGGCCAGCCCCTTTGGCTGGTGAGGAGCTGAACCTCCCTCTCACGGGTACAGTCATACAGACACGGATACCTAGTGGGACGGATAAGTTGACAGGCACTTACGCTTCACCCCGCCTAGAGCCTATCGTGAGTACAGATTACTTCCTGAACCAGGTTATTTTACTAAAGTTTTCTTAGACACAACTTCTTTCTTGTTAAGATTCTTTTCCACAGTTCATCTGGACAAAAACATCAATGATATTTTCCTGAAATCTCACTCACAACTGGGCGCACTCGCCTCACTGTCAGTCTGTATGCTTTCTTTTGTAGCCAGCCAATGTCGTCCAAAATGTTTTACCGAGTGTACATGAGATGAATGCTTACAGTATATTCAACCCAATTCTGATGCATATCCAGCTTCTATGGGAGCTCGTTTTAACCGCAGAGGTGAGTGCTGACCATTAGTAAGAGGTCTACCTTCTTAGGTTGGTCAGCACTGCTGATGTGATATCCTTATACCATGGCTGGTCAATGCACGAGAACGGGAAGTCTAAGCAGTCTGTCCACTAAATTCCAGGTGGTTCAGTTTAAATTGCCGGTAACATGTATTTTTGTTTCTCACAAAGAAAACACTGTGTATATTTTGTTTCCGGCGTTTCATTGATGAAGTAACCTTTATATCTCAGAGTAACCAATCCAAATTTTGTAGCCTATGGCGGTAATGGCAGCATCTCCCAGCGCTTGCTCTCAGGCAGTTCAAGCATTAGTTGGGTGAGTATAGCTTTGGGTAAGAGAAGAAGCACGTTTGTATTTCAGTCTAGTCTTACGAGCATGTCCCACCTCTAACAAACTCCATTCTATTTATTCTTCCGCGTGGTGAAGTCACTTCTTAACTGTTGAACTGCGAGGCGCTTGGCAAAGTCTCCGTTCATTGAGGCGCTTGTTGAAATCGTGTCTGTTTAGGTGTTATCGACTTTACCGAGCTACCTTTGTCAAACAATATTCACAATGCCATTTCAGATAACCACGCAATAGAGTAAGCAAAGACCTGATAGATTGAACTGTTAGAGGAGAGTCACCCTGCTCATCATTAAACCATTCCAGATTTTCTGCTAACCAGTCACTGTGCTAACGCTGTATCACCTTTGCTCTTTCAGTCTCATCTGGCCGTTGAGGTTTACTACTGACTATAGGCCCTTCTTTACCATCCATGATAGTGAATTCAGGGAATACACAACCAAAACGCAGGCGCCGTAAGTATACATAACCATAGTTGTGCTGTATGTATATCTAAGGAGTTGCATTCCCTTACCAGAAATCTGCCCAGGGAAAACAACTCTCAATTTTTATTTTTATCGGCCTGTGTTGTGAATCATGTTGTCTCTTGAACGGAGTCGAAAGTGTCCAGTTGCTGCAATATTAGTAAGTGTTTCTGTAGATGTATCTCCGAATGTTTTCCCTCTGCTATTCTATATTTCAAGAAAAATTGTAAAAAAGACTTCACTCCAGGGCTGATTGTTTCCTTTGTGTTTTGTAGGCCTCCAGTTGTTCTGGGCGTGACTAATCCGTTCTTTGCCAAAACCCTTCAGCATTGGCCTCATATAGTGCGACTGGGTGACACATTAGATAGTAAGAAAATCAAAGTCAGGAAAGCAGGCAATCTCAAGACATTAGATCACAAGCCAGGTTAGTATATCTTGTATAAGCTACATGTATATTTTTAGTTTTGCTATGTCAAGCGGCCCATCGTATGTAGTGGACCTTTTGAGCCCAAAGCTTGTTTCGAAGTTATGTGATTTCTCACTCACACCGGGGGATCCTAATTACCAAGATACGCGCAGACTGATCTCCAGCCAAGCGCTCTAGTCATTGAGCTATCCCACTATCCCTCCTCACAACTAACCACCACCGTTCTAGATTTTGACATCATATGAAAATTTTATTTTACGTGGAAAACCTGAAACAGAACTAGAAGTCTTTTGTACATTGATGTCCATGAAAATCAGATATAGATTCTATTTGGTCCAACAAAACCTGGTGCCAGAAACAAAGTTAAGTAGACAGTCCAGGTCAAAATCCAGGGTAACACATAAAATGTAAAAAAAAAACTATTATATGATGGAAACTAGTTGCATATACTAAATTTATCTGTTCCAAAGTTGAAGGGCTGTTATGCTAAAGGCCCAATCTCCAGTACAATTGAGTGTGCTGGAAAAATATATGGTAGAGACCACCATGCACCAACCCCTGAGCCTATTGCCTATAGCCTCATTCGCCCTTTTCTCTTGAGGTTTCGCAGAAACCCACCTATTTTGTTTGATTATTCAGTTTGGTTAGTTAGTAATCGCGAAGGAAAGGTTAACTGGCGCTTTTAGCAGATCTGGTGTAAGTTTGGTTACAGTACCTTTGGGCAGCGGCGTGGGGTTGCTGGAATGGAAAGATACTTTAAACCATCTAGGAGTGAGTTATGTGAATTACCACAATAGGGATAGTGAAAATGAAAAAGAACATAAATAAAAGTCATCTGTCCAAAAGAACCATAAAACTGCAACTCGATACAATTTCAAGTAGTATTGGTGGTAAATGTCCCTATACTGAACTTTCACTGCAATTGCTGGCAAGTTTACCACCCAGGTTTATAAAATGGCCATAAATCATCATTAACTTGTTCAGCACTTATGGATGCCAACCAATGGCTTCTCCAACATTCTCGAATTGAGAAGACCACAATGTTCATACTCTCCGTTTTACTTCAGGCGTCTATACGACCTACAAACCCTTCCTTAGCAAAGACAAAGGAATACTGAAAAAGATGGAACAGGTATGGAGATTTATCCTCTCCTGTGTATTATTTAGGATACAGCTTCCAGTAACTGATATATATGAGCATATGTTGGACCAGGAGTTTCATATCCCATGGGCAAACACGCGAGTCCCATGGGAATATGAGAGCGTTATATCTATGTAATCTGGAAATCGTTTTACTCTATCACCAGCTCAAAGAAATGCTTTCCCGCTCTCTCATTACAAATATTATGTGTGTTCTCCTTTGTAAGGTGACCAAAAAGGTATAACGCAGTCTGTTGTTGTCTGATTCTGTTACTAGATCCGGGTAATTGTGTTCATTTTCTCTGTCATGGGAAGACTGCTATAGTTGGGTATTATGCTCTTTTGCTTACCCGCACGTTGCTATCACAGCCTTCGATACATGAAGTTGAAATGAAGACAGATCACCAAGTTGTTATTCCCTCATAATTCGACTCCTGAATACTTCTCTGTCTGTTTGATGCTTAGTCTGACACGCTTTTGCGAAGACATTGCCCAGGCAAAAATTTACCAGCCACCAAAGACTACATGGCATTTTGCTAGCCTCTGCCATAGTGTGTCATATGGGTAACATTTTTCCGGTGGGTTTTCTGATGGACTCAGTCAAGTAGTTGTCATATTGTCTGTGGTTTGGCAGTTTGAACTTGAAAGTGTCTCACCGAATGATTCAGCTAGAAAGACAGAGTAAACCCCATGCAGTGAAAAAGTCACAGTTGTGTATTTTTATTGGAGAGGGGGGCGTAGTGCTATGGAATTGTATGAGTAAAGTCAGTTGCAAACTTTTGTGGGGGAAACAAAAACCACTGTAATCTTTGAAAGATTTCCATTTCACAATGCTTCTTATCATGAAGGGCTAATGCTTTGTGGCTGTACTTTTGATCACTACACAGTTTAGCTTCTGAGCATTCCTTGTTCGTTCATAGGGTCAGTTAACAATGGGTTTTCAATCTTGAAGCTAAATGGGGCTTGTTCTTTCCGGATTCCGAATTTTAAGCTCATTCCTGAGCAAATTGTCGTTGCTTATCTTAAAATCAGTATGTCCAGTTGTCACGCATGCGCTGAAACAGCTCCCCACACAGTGTTAAACGTAGCAAATCCTTAGCTGAACCTACATTCGCTAGTTTGCACACACCTTGCTATGTATTCTCCCTTATAACTTATACCAGTTATGGCAGCTTACTCTCACCCTTGCTAGTCAGGCGAAGACTTCAAATATCACTAGTCAGGTATAGAGGCTTTTCACTCTCAGATTCAATGGTCAAGTAGAGACTCTCTGCCTCAGAATCACGGGTTGGGTACAGAGCTCTCCACTCACTAGTCGGATATAGAGATTCACAGCGCTCTTCCTCAGTATTTGCTTTTCACCTGCAGGGAGTCCAGGGTAACCGACCAGTCGAGGTACAGAATGTCATGCTGAAGAGGTTTTTTGTGGAGCTCACGCACAACTTTATAATTCCGCTGGTAGGTGCCTGTAGTGGTATAAAGGGCTTTATATCACTGGTGCTTGCAGTCAGTTTCTCCTATCTAGATAAAATGTTGTACAGTTGTTAGGGAATCCTTACTCACTGTTATTCAGTTGCTGGCGTCGAGATTCAAATGTTATGCCTCTAGCCTGAGCATATATATGGCTGTCTGTAGTAGTTGGTTGCTCATGAAATTCATTTAATAATTCAATATTTTATATTTTGTTCAATGTATTCCCTCACTAGTCTTTAAGTCATATTAATCTCTCTGCAGTTCAGCCCTGTCTTAGATACCATAGACGCAGAGGTTTGCTGTCTACAGAACAATAGATTGACTCAATCACTGAAATAGCAACTATCCTGGAGTCATTGAATTTGTGTATGTGTATCCAGAGCCCTCCAGAAAGGTCTCTCTGTATGCCTAATGTGTGTTACAGTAAAAAATTCTATTCCACGAAGTGGTTGGCTGTGACACGATTACCGAGGGAAACTATGTTAGCATGACGAAGCAACTATTCCCAGATGGTTCTTACTTAAGCCGACCTGACCACATAAACTGCTGCGGGCGAGCAAAAACTCTGCATAATACCCAGATGGATACTACATGTTGCCCTCTCTATCTATGAGAAGGCAGTTTTCCCCTCATCCCCCATGATATGTCATTCTTGTGTTTGTAACATCCAGATGACTTGGTCCCAACCGATGCGCTTTTAACCTTTTTAGGAGAGATACGTAGCCAGCTTGATGCCTCTACAGAAAAACATCAACCCTCACAAAGTATGTATGACCTTTGTGAATATGAAGGCGCCAGCAGCTTGTTCATTATTTAGATGCATACCTCCATTCTGACTCATGCTTTACCCTAGTCGCTGCCATCTGTTATGATAGAGACAGCCCACACCTTGCCACTCTGATGTTGAAATGTAAAGAAGTCCATCTGAAACTGGCAGGTTGTTACTCATGCCAATTTTTATGATGCTTATGTGCACAACCAATATTTTTTCTAGCACTGCATAGGTCATTTTTCCTTGATTAAATGGGTCATTCTTCCTTGACCTGTCCACCCATATATTTTCTGTTAGCTTTCTGAGCTATCCCTTTTCAGGGAACACCGGTGCTGGGTGACTTCGACGTTGAGAACTTCATACGGAGTCTAGATGCCTCTAATCCAGCCACGACCATTGGGATCAAGGGAGATTGGTGCGGTTTATACAGGTGTGTCCAGCAGTAATCTGCTGTGGGACTTGTCGGCCAGTATTGTGTCGACTAAACCAACCGAAACGGAATAAGTTGCTAGGGATATTAGGTTTAAAAGCCCGTGTTTAGCGTAATTGGTCCTATATACAATATGCCGTCATCATAGATAATGATGACTGGTTATCAATAATCTGATAATCCCTGCTAAATTATGGAATTTCATGCCGGCGCTCAGCCCATCAATCAATGAGGAAGAAGCCTAAATATTATCTTCGAAGAGCCATTGAGCCGGTTATGCTAATGAGAAATGAAAAGCCTTCACTGAAAATTTTGCGGTCAGCCTGTCGCATAATGCATACCATGAAAGACAAGTCCCTGCAAGAACTTGTGTGACTACGCCAGCAAGAATAGCCAATACTGATACATCCGTTTTCTTCACACTATAAAGGTAATGAATAGAAGATTTTCCCAACATCAGTCATGCTGCGCGAACGCAGTGACACTTGAAAGACAGAGTCGCATAAAAGCTTCCGAATGTGTTCACGCATTATGTGATAATACACTACTATGTCGGGGAAATTTGGCATAAGGATTTCCTTCGTATGCTAAGAGGCTCGGGGCAACTTTAATGGGCTCAACTATCATGCAAAGCTATTCATATGTGTAGTATGTAACCAAGTGAAGATGGCAGCTAAATAAGTTTGATTGCCCCTAACTATCTCATGATTTACATGAACAAGTAGAGTGACTCATATGAAGCTTATAAGCCAATTGTTCATTATGCAAATTGGTGCATATGATCGGGTGGTTGGGGAAATAGCCATTCACTTACTTGCTCCATTCTTTATGGTGAGTTTGACTAAGCCCATGAGAACTCGTGCAGTCTGAAAAAAATGTAATAGATTGTCCTCACTCTGTGACATTTAGAGACCAATAAACAATTGATGTCCCCGAAAATATCCTGGTCAATTACCGCGACTTTGCTGCCAAAATACTACTGGAGCTCCATATCTACTGTGAAAGAAAATCAATATAGCAGTCAGGATCGTAGAATGAAGTAGTATTTGCTAATGCAGGTACTAAGATGATTTTAAACAAGGCTAAGTACCCTACACTGCCTCTCCCTAGAGGCTCAAACGTTGATCATCCAGTAGACAATACAATAGAATGCCAAGTATTCCGGTGCAATGCATAGAGGAGCACAAAAGATGAATAGAGATGACTATTAATGTTGTTGTTGTCAGCTACTGCATGCTAGATTTCTAGCAAGTTTGCCCTTTCTATATGAATGTCACATCTACTATAAATGACTATCTCCCTATGAGCGGTCTATTAGGACCGGATATCCATAAACAGAGATACCAAATGCTTTTATACCTAGTACAGTGTACGTTTGCTTTGAGTTGGTGCAGGATGAAATCAGCAAGTTGTGTTATTTCCTTCAACAGGAAAGAGTACTAAATCAGTGCGATTGACCCACAAGAGATGACTGTTGTGAAGATAGAGTTCTCGGATGCTGTGGAGTGCTGTTGTGTATGATTGCCTTTGTCGCGTAGTATAGATCAGTGCTTTGTACCAGTCCTCAAAATCATCCTTTAGCTGTTAGGCCCATTCATCTCACCAAGCATTAGTATCAAATATTCAGCCCGTTCAGTCTTAGTGGTTGACTCACTCGGGCTGTGATTCATTGTGGTAGTTTTTTTCACTAGCTGATATCTGTCTGTATAGCAACTGACTAGAGTCTTTGCATTTTTACTTAGTGTGAAGTCGTAAGCTGCTATCGGTTTTCACCGTGGCATACTGTTTTAACCAGAACGAAATAGACCAGTCTCAAGGATTGATTTACATAGCTTGTGTGCTCGGCAAACATAAGAGGTTGTAATGGGCAGTCTGTATGCTTTCTCTTAAGGGCATTGTGTGTAGGGTTTCTTTAGGTGTAGAAGCCCCAAACTTATTTGAATCCACATAGTGGTTTTTCACAACCGCCTATGAAAAGACTAATACTTCAGGCTCCAACAGCCTTACAATGGTCAACAGGTCTGTCGGCATGACTAGCTTTGTCCTTACAATGTTACAACAGTCGTTTCGTACTGAACTGGAGTACTATGAATTCTGTTTAGACCCCAGTCATTCTTTACCGAATACTCACTAGTTACCTTCTTTTCTTAAGATATCTGTATTTATTCATCCATGTAAATGATTGAAACCCCCAAATGGGGATTCACTTTGCAACGTCAGCTCTTAGTCATTTTTTACAGGCGATTCTGCCAATCACCAAACTTCCAAGGCTGGTATAACCAACGGAAGCTAGAGATAAATTCTAAACTGCAGGAGCTTCATATGCAGGCACTCTGCAACACAAGCTGGACGGAATGGGTCGTCGGTCGACAAGAAGTTGAAATAGTTGATCTCATCATTAGGATGAAAGAAAAACTAGTAAGCTGTTGCAGTTATCCCCTCCACCACCACCGAGTCAGCCAGGCGTGTTATGTACTAGCAAATGATTGTAAATATGACTCAGCTAACAAATGGGATTCTTTGTGCTTGAAAGTTCATTCTCTTGAGGTGTCAACTAACTAACTTCTTTTGGGCAGCAGCTTAATGTTTGCTCAATCTAATGCATTTGGAGTAAGAGTTTTGAGCCCAGCCAGTCTGGATGTATCCATTATTAGAACCACGCTGTTTCCTTGCCGAACTTCTCATTCTTTCTTTGGAAGACCTATGAATCTGGCTTGTCACTGGTTGTGTGCTTTACACTTCCATTCACACTAGCTAAGTGTTGAACGCAAAACCATCGCTCCATTATCACTTCTCTCAGAAATTACTGCGAGCGGCTATTGAGCTAACTCATTTACTGCTGAAAAGAAATACGCCAGCTTATTGTTCAAACTGCATGAGAGACTAGGCAGTTTGTGTTTGGATTGTGCCGACCTTCCCGCCGATGGGTTCATGCCAACAGGTTTTTTAACTGTGCTTTGCGGTATTTGAATAACAGCGTTTTCATGGCTTGTGTGTGGAAAACAATGGATCACTACCCATCCAAGCTTCAGTCAGTCACAGCAATCTAAATAATGGACAATGAAGGCAATTGGAGTTGCTGATGGCTATCGCACAACAACTTAATTTTAATTTTTGATTCATGGATGTTGATAAAGAAAATATCATGTTTTTTTTACTATGTCTGACTGTATATGACCCATTGAAGTTGCACAACACATTGTCGACAGATTTTACTGATAATTAGTTCCCTGATTCAGTACAAAAGAGTGGCTACGTAATACTCAGAATTACTATTCAGTGTTGGTTAAGCACGCGAGTGTCAGCTACTCATTCAATAGACGCCGCAGTAGACTGAATCTATCTAAAGCCTCATGTACTGAGCTAAGTGTCCTGGCTCATCAGACTCACAATCATTCAAATCCCTATTAATCGTGACTTAATATAAATTTCCTCTAGTTATAATCCCCACTAATTTGTCCTGTTGGTTGGTCAAGTTCAATCCACGAACTTTCCCTTGTTTGGTCGTAAGTCTGGATAACAGTATTGATTTTATTGACAACTGACTAGGTGACACGATATGTCTATCGACAGAATTTTGCCGGTTCCCGTCAACTTCCCTGGTCAC
>Ga0224501_10003009_pt1 | contig 13271 bp, 11 predicted proteins | sample SF_Oct11_sed_USG_4_FD_169105 | JGI IMG/M metagenome (GOLD analysis project Ga0224501, IMG submission 169105) | Sediment microbial communities from San Francisco Bay, California, United States - SF_Oct11_sed_USGS_8_1 | ecosystem: Environmental > Aquatic > Marine > Sediment | place: USA... | reverse complement strand
TTATGTATCGCCCTCCAAAAAGGAACCTATGTTCGCCCTCATTATCACCCTAAATCTAACAAGTGGGAGCTAATATTGGCATTAAGAGGGGTTGTGTGCTTAGTCATATTTAATGAAAGAGGAAAAATATTAGAAAAACATATCTTAAGTCAGGGTGAGGCAATCAATGGAGTTGAACTTCAACCACATACTTGGCATACGGTTTATCCTCAAACAGAGGATGCTATTATCATGGAAGTAAAAGAAGGCCCGTTTACACCAACACAAGAAAGTGATTTCGCATCCTGGGCACCTGCTGAGAATGAAGACAAAACAGTACATTTTCTCAATTGGTTAGAGAGTGCTGCGCCAGGTGAGAGCTATATTGATCAATAAAGTACACATAATAAATCGCTTAACCATGCAACCAAAAAACGTCGCGTTTATCTAGCATGTTTTTGATGAACATGTGTTTTCATCAAATTCATTATAACCCTATATTTCGACTTCGATTATAAACTTGATATTTAATAATGTTTAAATCTGTTATCGTATAATTGTGTTATTCTACTGCACTGATATACAGAATTATTTTCTATTGATATTTAGATGATTGAAACAGCAACCTTAGCCCTGGCAACATTTTTTGCGACAATTGCCCCTATCGATGTTGCCACTGTCTTTGCTGCACTGACGGCAACAGCTACACCTGGGCACAGACAATCTATGGCCATCCGCGCTACGCTCATTGCATCAGTTATCCTTGTAACTTTTGCCCTAATTGGAGAATTACTCCTGGCCAGTATTGGTATTTCACTAGCGGCGCTGAGAACAGCAGGTGGTATATTATTGTTGCTTATGGGCATTGATATGGTGTTTGCACGCTCTTCTGGCGGCACTTCAACGACAGTTGAGGAAGAACGTGAAGCAATATCTAAAGATGATATTTCTATTTTTCCGATCGCGACGCCACTTATCGCAGGCCCTGGCGCTATGGGTGCTGCTATTTTATTGATGGCAAATGCTGAAGGCGATCTTACGCGTCAAATAATTGTTATTGCATCACTACTTGCCATACTACTACTCACCGGCATCGCTCTACTACTTGCAGGTAAAATTCATCAGATACTTGGTGTCACAGGCATGCATGTTATAAGTCGAATTATGGGTGTTTTACTCTCTGCTCTGGCAGTTCAGTTTATTTTTGATGGCATTAAACAAAGTAGCGTATTTGGACTTTGAAACTTACCTGTAGCCTCTAAAGTATTCATATTTACTACTGCGAAATCAATCTCGCTGAAATTAGACACCCATCATTTAACTAAAATATAATTCATTCATTGACCTATCAAAAACTAGCTATATTAAGATATAACTATAATCAACTTTACTACTTTACATCATATACATACTAAACGTATCCATTTAGATTAATTCAATACCAGCCCACTAAAGATTATGTTATATTTAACTGGGTCATCTGGTTAACATACATATATCCAGCTTAGCTAATTTTGTACTATAAACTGGTAATTCAGACTAATGCCTCATATTAACTACAAATTTATTGCCATCTTATTTTCCATTATTTTCTGGCTTAGTGATTCAATCATTCACAATTATATTATCGGCGAAGAATTTGAGCTTATTCCTACAGATTTAAATGAATTAGTAATGAGAGCATTTATTGTTTTCGTGCTTATTCTATTTGGCTTATATGCTGATTACTCTTCAAAAATATTACTTCGAAAAGAAGCAGAGAAACATGAAATTTACAAGGCAGCAATTATTTCTACACAGCATATTCTTAACAATCTTCTAAATCAGTTGCAATATATACAGATTTCAGAAAATCAGTTTATACAAGGTGAAACAAAAGAGTTGTTCCACAAGATTATCGATGATGGCAAGTCTCTAGTTGAACAACTTAGCTCAGTTGAAAATCCTAGTGCGCAATCAATATATAAATCTATAAATATAGATAATGTTTTTAATTAATATTAATGATCACCACCATACCAGGACACTTACTTTAAATTAAATAGAAATCTTATGACCACATTAACTCGATCAGATTTAATTATCGCATCTCTCCTTGTTTCATTTGGACTTAGTACTGCTGGTTATTTTATAGGCCAGACACTTTATAACTCAAGGGTTGCTATTAACACAGCTGATGTAAAAGGCCTCGCAGAACGACGAGTTGAAGCAGATCGTGCCTACTGGAAAGTTGGGTACACCGTGAAAGGATCAGACAAGAATAAAATCCCCGATTTATACAAACAATCTGAAATTGATCAGCAAAAAATAATCGCCCTGTTAATTGATAGTGGTTTTGAAGCTACTGAGGTCACTCCCGGAATTATTAATTATGTTAATGAAGAGTTTCGTGATGACAATCAGAAACTTGTCGATGAAAAACATTTACTAATTGGCTCCATCGAAGTCGAAACAGATAAAGTGAAACTTGTTGCACAGGTAAGAGCCAAGATGAACAAGCTGATAGCACAGGGGCTAGATATTAAAAACAACGCACCCGCTTACTACTTTACTAAACTCAATGACATAAAACCTGACATGCTCAAAGAAGCAACCAGGAATGCCAGAACCGCTGCTAATGAATTCGCATCTAATGCTGGCGTCACTGTCGGTGGAATACGCAGTGCACGTCAGGGTGGATTTACTATCCGCGATGTTGGTGAAGATTACGGTGACACAGAAAAGATTGATAAAGAGGTTCGCGTGGTTACCAACATTACTTTCTATCTAACCAAATAAGTCTGTAACTTACTTTACAGATATCACATGCTGCCAATGTTTCAATATCGACCACCAGCCGATAATGGTATCGACGTTGTCTACGAGGATCAGCATCTACTCATACTTAACAAACCCAGCGGCCTGCTATCTGTGCCGGGCAGGGGGCCGGAGAATCACGATAGCCTACACGTACGTGTTCAGAAACGCTATCCTGATGCCCTTATTGTTCACAGGCTTGATATGGCCACATCTGGTCTTATAGTTATGGCGATGAATAGTCAAACTCATCGTGATTTAAGCCTGTTATTTCAGAAACGCTCTATTAACAAATTTTATACTGCTGTCGTTATGGATAAATTGCATTCTGATAACGGCTCGATTGAGTTACCTCTAATCGCAGACTGGCCTAACCGACCCAGGCAGAAGGTTGATTATGAGACAGGGAAACCATCTCTCACTCATTATAGACTTTTAAATTTTGATCATCTGAATAATACAAGCCGGATTGAACTCAATCCTGTAACTGGTCGAACCCACCAGTTACGCGTACATATGTCTTCCATTGGACACCCTATTTTAGGCGACAACCTGTATGCCAATGAGGATATTATCAATATGTCACCAAGACTATTACTTCATTCGCAACGAATTGAATTCAACCATCCTGTATCTGAAACATTTATATCTATCACAAGCACGCCACCCTTTTAACTAGCTACAATGAACAGATTTTTCGAAACCTGATACATATGTGTAATAAAATTCATTAAACTTATTAACTTCAAGTGGCGGACTATAATAATAGCCCTGCACCTCATCACATAACTCTTCATGCAAAAAGCTCATATGATCCTTTGTCTCAGCACCTTCTGCTATCACTACCATATTTAAAGCATGTCCCATAGCAATTATTGTTTTTGCTATTTCACTGTTATCACCATTTTCACCAATATCTTTTATAAATGCCCTGTCTATTTTTAGAATATCTATAGGCATTTTTTGCAAATAACTCAATGAAGAATAGCCTGTTCCGAAATCGTCCATCGAAATCGTAAAGCCATTATTTTTAAATTCGGTTAATATTTTCTGTGTTTCAACCATATCATCCATCATAGTGCTTTCTGTTATTTCCAGGTCTATACATTGTTTTGGTACTTTATATTTATCAACTGCTTCTTTTATTTTATTAACCAGGCCAGGATCGTTAAACTGACGAGCTGAAAGATTTATTCCAATTCTGAGATTATTCATGCCCATACTCTCCCAGGTATTTATCTGCTTGCAGACCACATTAATAATCCAGTATCCTATTTCGACGATCAAGCCAGTCTCTTCTGCTACCGGGATAAAGTCTAATGGCGATATAATTTCTCCATGTTGGCCTTCCATCCTTATCAATGCTTCTGCCCCTATACATGCTCCTGTCCGCAAGTCAATTTGCGGCTGATATACCATCATGAATTTATCATACTCTATTGCATATCGTATCTGCTTTTCTACTTCTCTCTTATTTATAGCTGTTTGACTTATATTAACTGAATGATAACAATACTGGTTTCCTCCCGATGTTTTCGCCTGGTTCATGGCATTTTCTGCGCACTCAGTCAAATGCACTGCATCACCATCTTCAAGAGGACTTACTGCTATACCAATACTACAACTCAAATATATTTCTTCATTTTCAACCACAAAAGGATCTGACATTGATTTTAGTATCAATCTGAGCATTACCTCAAGAACGCCAAGATTCTTTAATCCTTTAACAATAACTGTGAACCCGTCTCCAGAATACCTACAAACAATACAATGCTCATCTATTGCTGCTTTTATTCGTTCAACACTCTGCTTGAGAATTTCATCACCAATCTTATAACCAAGGCTATTATTTATTGATTTAAACCTGTCCAGTCCAATAAATAAAACAACTATTAATTCACTATCCTTATTTCTGCTCAGCAGTGTATCCAGGTCTCGATAATGAGAACTTTTGTTAGGTGCGCCGGTTAAGTCGTCATAATACTTCTGATATTCTATCAGTGCAGCCGCATGATGCTCTTTAGTTACATCCTGCAAAGTCCCTATAATCCTGATCAAATAACCATCTGAGCCAAACATTGCTTCCGCCTGCTGCTGATATATCATTTCGTTATTCTTTTTATCATGAATTCTCAGATCTTTATGATAGCTGCCACCATGAAGACAAATGCGACAAAACTCCTTATGTATTAATTCTCTATCTTCATCATGCACCATTTCAAAAAACCTGTCTTTAGTGATGCTTTTTACATTCTCTAAATGCTCATCTGCAAACACACCTGAAAATGTTACTTGATCTGTTTCTGGATCAAATTCCCAGTACGTTATACCAGCCATTCTTTGTGACTGTTTCAGCATAGCCTCATTCTCAACCAGCTGATAATGCATATATCTTTCTCGCAATGCATACCTAACTCTCTTTACTAACAACTGCCAGTTGATTGGTTTTACTATAAAATCATTAGCACCAGCATCAAATGCCCGATCTACCGATGACCCATCATTCATACCCGTCAACATTATTATCTTGACTTCATTATGGTCAAATAACTCACGTAACTTTACGCAGGTTTGATAGCCGTTAATTAATGGCATCATGACATCAAGCAATATAATATCTGGCTTTACTTCCTGCGCGCACTCAATACCTTCAACACCATTTGGCTTCGTATAAACAGTACAACCTGACTGTGAAAGCATTTTACTGATCGTCTTTCTTGTTATTACATCGTCGTCAATAACCAGCACTTTTGATACTGTCTCATCAAGACTAATCATTAGCTTATTTCCTGTATTAATTTCTCAAGTAATTCACATGTTCCTCTGAATGTGCTATCTATATCCTTTACATACTCATCAATACCTGACAATTTATTAAGCCTCAGGTCAGATTCCATTTTGTCACAAATAGCACTTAAATAAATTGCACCAACATTACCACTAGATCCTTTTAATGCATGCACAACATCAATCATATCCCTCGATCTTTCAACATCCATCCCTTTTAAACTTACTATATGCTGTTCAGCGTTCTGCATATACTCTTTTATTATGTCTATAAAATCCTCCTCTAATGCATCTATCAACATTGATGTGGTTTCATTATCCAGGTATATATTATTTGATACGTTATTCATTGGTTTTCCTCATGCCAGCGCTGTCTTGTCAGGGCGATCAAGCCACCTGGTCATAATTTCTGAAATTGAATTTGGCCTTACAGGCTTACTTATATAATCATCCATACCAACATCGAGACATTTTTCCCTGTCACCCTGCATTGCGTTAGCTGTCATTGCCACAATTGCAGTATTTGCATTTAATCCTGATTTTCTTATTTCTGCGGTTGCCTCGTAACCATCCATCTCTGGCATCTGACAATCCATAAATATTAAATCGTATTTATATTCCTGACATTTTTTTACTGCCTGAAGACCGTCATTAGCAAGATCCGCCTGATAACCCATTTTTTTAAGGATACCAAGAGCAACTTTCTGATTAATTACATTATCTTCAGTTAATAAAATCTTATATGTCGATGAGGTTTCATCGGTATTTTCGAAACTTTGAACCTGGTCTTCTATCTTATTTTCTTTCTCGGAACATAATAGAGAACCAATATAATCAAAAAGCAGTGAGCTTTTTAAAGGTTTTGCAAGGACAATATCAGCTCCAGACCTCTTGCTAATTTCTCTGGCATTATCTTCACATACAGACGTTAGCATTATTATCTTTGGCGGCTTATCCATTTTCTTTATTTCCTCAGCAACTTCCACGCCATCCATACCAGGCATCATGTAGTCCAGGATAATAATATCGTAAGCCTTACCTTTACTTACAGCAGTCGTAATCATATCAAGGCCATCCCGGCCTGCATCAGCTGTTTCTACTTTACAGCCCCACTTGCTAACCTGCTTCTTATATATCTTTCTGTTAGTTTCATTGTCATCAATAACGAGGACATCAACACCATTTAAATTGTAATGAGCATCCGCAACATACACCTCATTTGAATTATCGAATTCAACTACAAACCAGAATACACTGCCTTCACCCGATTTTGATACAACCCCAATATCACCACCCATTAAGCCCACTAACTGCTTACATATTGACAAACCCAGGCCAGTTCCACCGAATCGCCTGGTTGTTGTAGCGTCTTCCTGACTGAATGAATCAAATATCTTTTTCTGTGCAGTCGCTTCTATACCAATTCCCGTGTCACACACTTCAATTTTTATACGTGTTGTTTCTGATCCATGCTCAATACATTTAACTCTTGTAACCACTTCACCGTTATTAGTGAACTTAATCGCATTACCTATGAGATTAATTATTATCTGCTTTATTCTTACAGAATCGCCTTTTACAAATCTTGGCACCTGGTTATCAATATCATAGTTTATCTCGTTATTTTTAGAGTGCGCCCTTTCCGCAAGTAAATTATTTACATCTTCTATTAATGCATATAAGTCAAAATTCGCATTTTCTATCTCGAGTTTTCCCGCTTCTATTTTTGAAAAATCAAGTATGTCATTTAAAATACTCATTAAAAGCTCACCAGAACCATACGCTGTCTCTGCATACTCTCTTTGCTCCCTGCTTAACTCGGTTTCACTTAATAGATTTATCATCCCTAGCACGCCATTCATTGGCGTTCTTATCTCATGACTCATATTAGCCAGGAACTCAGACTTAGACTTACTTGCTGCCTCCGCCTCTTCTTTTGCTGCAATAAGCATTTTCTCTGTTCTTTTTCGCTCAGTAATATCATCTAAAGCGCACACCGCACCTATAATCTTCTGACTTTCATATAATGGTGCAACACCCATATTGACAACAACATCGTTACCAGAGACTTTTAACTCTACATCATGAACTGTCTTTCCACTCTTAAACACAGACTCTATTTTCTCTTTAAGTGACTCTGCTTCTTCACTACCAAATAAATCTACCAGGTCACTCATTAAAACATCTGTGTAATCTTTCTTTACCATCTCGCATATCATTGTATTCATCCTTGAAATCCTGAAATTATCATCTATTACAAGTATTCCATTTGTTGTGCTATCGAATATTCTTTCTTCCAGCTGAATCAACTTGCCGATCTCGACTTCTGCGCTCTCTTTTTCTTTGATTTCTCTTATCAGGTTATCATTCGTAAAATTTAACTCCTCGGTCCTATCCTGCACCTCTTTCTCTAGCTCCTCCTTGCTTTTCTTTAATGCATTCACCATTGGATTTATCAGCATACTTACAAATGCAGCTCCTACAATTACACATAACAAAGCAATTAAAATCGACTTGTCTATCACCCCTTTAAACTTGCTCTTATATTTATCTAATGACAAATGCGTTATCATCGTCATTGATAATGACGGTATAGAATTGTAAAAATAAATATTTGTAACTCCAGTATTATCTTTCCATAAAAACGAACCCTCCTTACCCTCCAGTGTTTTTTCAATACTTACCCTTACTGGATAATTATGACTAAACCCCCACACTTTCCTAACGCCTTCCTTGTCATATATAACGGCATTCTCTGAAACACCATTCAGGCTATCATCTACAATCATAATGCTACTATCTAAGTCGCCCTTAACTTTTCTCATCCTGAATGAATTCATAACCTGTTCTAATGTTGCGTACTTTGAACCCAGCTTATTTGCATCCTGACTATTTTCAATATCAAAAATCCCAACTGAATCTATCATAAATGACAAACTCTCAATGCTATGACGTAGAGCATCTTTCTTTCTTTCTACCGACTCATCAAAGAACATCTTTGCTATAAATCCGGATGAAATAAATGTAACAAATGCAAGAACAATGATAACAATTGACAATCTTTCCCTTCCCGTCATTTCAGTTACACTTCCTTTAATTTTTAAAAAATGCCCTCCCAGCATAAACACCATCATAGTTACTACAATCACCCAGGCTGTTAAAAGATCTTCACTAATTACATTTTTAAATTCCATTAACTCATCTGTCATCTTATAAGTCACGGCCGACATTCCTATATAATGCATACCGCATATAGCCAAGCCCAGCACCAGCGACGCGATTAATCTATGTGTTTGTAAAGCCCTGCTTTTTCTTTCTTTATCTGATGCAATAACCCGTACAGCAACTAATGAAGCCGCAATTGCAACAATAACCGACACTAAAACTATTCCATAATCATAAATTGCTTCTGCCTGCATTATCATTGCAGCCATGCCTAGATAATGCATCGATGAAATACCCATTCCCATTACAATAGATATAATCAACATATTCAATAACGTTAATTCTTTTTTACTCATATACCACAACGGCAATGCACAACTCCCTATTGCCATTACAACAGACATTAAAGTCAATACAATATCGTATTGCATCAACATGCTGACCTTGTACGCCTGCATCCCTATAAAATGCATCGACCATATACCCGTGCCCAATGTTAACGAGCCAAGCATTAACCATACATATTTTGATTTTTCTACTTCAGATTTTAATTTGTCGACATGACAAAGACTTATATATGAGGCAACAGCTGCAATTAAATATGATGCAACCACCAGAACGTAATCATAATTCCCTATCATCTTCATTGAATATTACCTTGCAAGCCATTTGCTAAAAAACTTTATTTGATTCTATTTTAAAAACCTCTATTATTTGTTTCAGGATTGTAAAAACTTCGTAATTATTAATTTACACACAGGATTATTTGTGCATATTGCTATTCTTGAAGATGATGTCTCTCTCGCTGAATTTATCAGTATTTGCCTGTCCTCTTCTGGCCACAGCTGTAAAATATTTATCACCGGACAGGACTTCATAGACAATATACCAACCACAAATTATGACCTCTACATCATTGACTGGGAATTGCCGGATATTAATGGTGATATTGTATTGAAATGGATTCGTGATAACTTCGGATTTCACACGCCAGTTTTATTTTCAACAAGGCATGACACTGAAACTGATGTTGTAAAAATTCTACAGCTTGGAGCTGATGACTACATCGTAAAACCACTTAAGCCACTTGTCTTAATGGCTCGTATCAATGCGCTACTACGTCGCAGCGCCCTGTATGCTAAAAAACCGAAATTTATAAGCTTAAATAACATTTATATTGATATGGATGCACGTACAGTAACTTTAAACAAACTGCCCTGCAATCTAACACCTAAGGAATTCAAGCTCACCAGTTACCTGTTCCAGAATCTTGGCACACTTATTTCAAGAGAAGAACTATTACATAAAATATGGAATACAAGCTCAAATATAAATACACGCACCATCGATATTCATATTAGTCGCATTAGAAAAAAGCTCAAACTAGATGAAGCTCATGGGTGGGATTTGCATGTTGTTTATCAAAGCGGCTATCGCCTTGAATCTTTAACCAGCAACAAAACAATACTTCAATAAAACCGATCTTCGCCCTCAGGCCGAGTTCTAAACAGGCGTAACGTCCAGAAATACTGTGGCGGGCATATCTTTACCGTTTCTTCAATTGCCATGTTCATAGTCCTGGCATCTTTCTCATCATCACCCTGTGGATAGCCCTTCATCGCAGGCATTACATAAACATTATATTTAGCCGTGTCTTTATCATAACAACTGATACATGGAAGAACATCGGCATTACAACTTCTCGCCAGCCTGCCAAGCACAGGTACTGTTGCTTTTTGAATATTAAACATTGGCACAAAGATTGATCTGTCTCTACCCAGATCTTCATCTGGCAAATAAAACATTAGCTGACCTGCTTTTACATCTTTTATTATTGGTCGTAAGCCAGCTTCTCTCGAATAAATTATCGTACCAAACCGTGTGCGGCCTTTAGCAATCAACCAGTTTGAAACCGGATTTTTTAAAACTTTAAATGGGCCTGATATTGGATACCGCATGGTGATGGCAGTTACTGCCATTTCTAATGCAACACTGTGACTGGTCATAATAATTACGGAACGACCTGCCTTCAGACTGGCCTCGATATTTTCCTGACCTTTTATAACTATTCTCTTTTCCAGCGATCCCCTGGGTGACCACCAGATCATCCCATAATGCAGGACACTACGCATCTGGGCACGGAAATGCTCTTTAATCATTGCCTTTTGCTCAGCTTCCGTTAATCCAGGAAAACATAAACGAATATTGATTTCTGCAATGCGATATCTTTTTTTATTTACCTTGAGCGCTATTTCAGCAAGCACGTCAGATATAAAACACACCAGCCTGTCTGGCAAAATAAATAAAACAAATAGAAATATAACCGATAGCCAGCTACCCCAGTAAGCTGGTTTCAGGAACGACCATTGAAATTGTGTTTTATATACCAGCTTGCTACTGCCGGCCTGATGTTTTTTCTGCATTTACTTTTTTTCTGCCACAAACATTACCTGATCACTAATACCCTTGCATGGATCACCTAGTCCATTATCTTCCCTGTAAAACACCAGTTCCATGTTGTTATACACCTCAAGCAATTCATGACGTTTTAACCTGAACGCCGGATTTGATGGCCCTCTGCCATTATTATTTTCACCACTAAATGTCTGATAAAACAAAAGCCCACCTGGCTTTATCATATCGCTGATAAAATTCAATGTTGGGCGATGCAGAAAAAAACTGACCACCACCAGGTCAAACTTATCCTGCATAACTGTTACTGCTTCAAGGTCACGTACCTCGGCATCTATACTAAGGTTATTTTGTTCCGCGTATTGACTCAGCTTACTAATTGCTACCTTTGAAGAATCCCACGCTGACACATGGTAACCTTTATTTGCCAACCAGATTCCATTAGCACCTAACCCGCAGGCATAATCCAGCGCCTGCCCGGCACCTGACAATAAATGCTGATTAAGCATTAATACATCTGCGGGTGGCTGCCCTGTGATTTCACGTGACTGATAATGCAATTCCCAGTCAGGCACTATTTTCTCCAGAAGGCTGGAGTAAACAAAACCAGCAGGGTAAATATTTCCAGTCGACCCATCAGCATAGAAATACACAATACCCATTTCGCAAAATCATTAATACTGGCGTAGTTAGCACCGACCTCACCCAGACCCGGACCCAGGTTGTTCATCGTTGCGGCAACTGCTGAAAAAGCCGTAATCTGATCTATACCACTGGCCATTAATAACAACATTATTATGACAAAAACGGCCACATAGGCAGCAAAGAATCCCCACACCGCATCCATGACAGAATTCGAAACCGGCTTATTTCCAACTTTAACCACGACCTGCGCACTCGGATGCACCAGCCTGACAAGTTCTCGCATTCCCTGCTTTAATAGCAGTAGCACTCGTATTACTTTCATGCCGCCACCTGTCGAACCGGCACAGCCACCAATAAAACTGGAAAACAATAATAAAACCGGAAGAAATCCTGGCCAGAGATAAAACTCTGACATGGTAAAACCCGTGGTTGTTCCAATCGATATCGCATGAAACACACCCTGTCTTAATGCACTATCAAGATCACCATAGGTATGATTGTAATAAAGGTAGGAAACACAAATAATGGCGATTAAAAACAATACTCGCAAATAAGTAACAAATTCAGCATCGGATGAATAAGTTTTAAAATCCCAGCGCCTGAAGACAATAAAATGCAAAGCAAAATTTGCCCCACCTAGAATCATAAACACCATTGCCGTTGCTTCTACCCAGACACTGTCAAAATAACCAATGCTGGCATCATGGGTTGAAAATCCGCCAATGGCGACGGTTGAAAAACTATGTGACACCGCATCAAACGGTGACATACCTGCAAGCCAGTAGGATACTGCACAGGCAATGGTCAGGCTTAAATAAATATACCAGAGTGCTTTTGCAGTTTCGGTAATTCGTGGCGTTAACTTATTATCTTTTACCGGCCCGGGTGTTTCTGCACGATATAACTGCATACCACCGATACCCAGCATTGGTAAAATCGCTACAGCAAGAACAATAATTCCCATACCACCCAGCCACTGCAACTCCTGTCGATAAAACAAAATGGAATGGGGCAGACTATCAAGCTCGGTCAGAACCGTTGCACCTGTGGTAGTTAAACCTGATATCGATTCAAATACTGCATCGGCAACACTGATTTCCAGCGCCTCATACCAGATAAAAGGCAAGGCGCCCGAACCACCCAGTACAAACCAGAATAAAACCACGACGACAAATCCATCACGTAATCGCAGGTCTTTTTTCTCATTTCTAACTGGTAACCATAACACGAGCCCGGCCACTAACAGGCTCAGGTAACTGTAAAAAAATGCCTGGGATGTACCTTCCTGGTACCAGAAATCAATGATCATCGGCGGCAATGATGTCATGCTGAATAACATGACCAGGATTCCAATGATGCGCTGTATAACTTTAAAATGCACGATTAGATAAAGGTTACGCCAACCTGGAAAAGTTTTTCGACTTCATGAATTTTCTTTTTATCCACCAAAAAGAGAACCACATGATCTTCTGCTTCTATGTATGTAT
>Ga0224501_10003008_pt1 | contig 13271 bp, 6 predicted proteins | sample SF_Oct11_sed_USG_4_FD_169105 | JGI IMG/M metagenome (GOLD analysis project Ga0224501, IMG submission 169105) | Sediment microbial communities from San Francisco Bay, California, United States - SF_Oct11_sed_USGS_8_1 | ecosystem: Environmental > Aquatic > Marine > Sediment | place: USA... | reverse complement strand
GTACCCAGATATCCAGTTATTAGCACGAAGTCGCGTACCCAGATATCCAGTTATTAGCACGAAGTCGCGTACCCAGATATCCAGTTATTAGCACGAAGTCGCGTACCCAGATATCCAGTTATTAGCATGAAGTCGCGTACCCAGATATCCAGTTATTGTGAGTTGCCTGGTGATAGACCACTGGCTTGGTGACTAACCAACTAAGCAAAAAACAGACTTCTAAGAGCCTTAAAGGGATACTTAAGTTCGGTGTGGATGTTGATGGAACAGTCAGTGGTGGGATCTGGTATTGTTAATGTCTTTCTGGGATTGTGGTTCATGATTGGTCATGCGCAGTTAAGTTTACTAATTATGGGAGGCTCACTGGGTCACAGAAAACTATAGGCTGTTTAATTATCTTTCTGATTTTTCTGAGAATTGGCTGCAAGGTGTCTACATGTGTCAGAATGACACCTGTGAAATCATTTCTTAATCAGACTATCCATTCAAAGGTTATAATCAAGCATCCAAATATGTCTATCATTGAATGAGGCCTATTAGGTTCCGTATAAAAATCTTAACAGCCTCTGATACAGAAGCTGATTACACAATACGCTGCACTTGGGTATTTTCACTCCACCTGCACAGATGAGAACCGTGCATGTATAACCAGTCTCCAGAAAGAGACCAATATATAACGGCATGTTAAAAACATAAGTAGCACTTTAAAGGCAATTGCTTGTAAAGCACTCTGACTTAGTAACTCAGAGGTATCCAGGAAGATGATTAATCATGTGAGACGTTTAAGACTTGTGACTCATCATTGCATCATGCATTCTAATAGTTCCTATTTATAAGTCGCCGTGCACAGTACTGCTGCAAACAACTGGACTAGTTGTAAGAGTGCAACATAGTTAGCTAGATAACTTACTCAGCATGGAGCTTCTAGGTATTAGCGTACCCATGCTGGTTCCACTCTCTATGATAGCTGCTTATCTTATATACAGGTAAGTCTTTTTGCTTATGAGTGTAGGCAGCGAGTCCGAAGGAAGTTGTTATCTCTTCTCATCGACAGAGCTACATAAATTACCATCAGCTACATAGAGCACAATCCGGCAGAGATGTGGTTCAGTGGGTCGATCGCTATGGAAGGGTGAGATGGCTGATTGACTGCATGGATCATACCAGATGATGGTATAGCGCAAGGGCAGTGGAGCAACGCAGTGAATGGAGCTAGGTGGGATACCCCAGTGTCGAAAGCACCGTGGTATAGTTAGATAGCCCAGTTCCTAGAGCACCGTGGTATAGTGGAAAAGCTCAGTTGCTAGAGCACTATGGGAGAGTGGGGCAGCTCAGTGGGTATTGAACTATTGGTCATGCTGGTTTCAAACGGCCGTGCTTCTGCCCGGGCTTTTGGCTCAGGCCTTTGGCCTGTCCTAACATCAAAAGCTCCGCAATCCCGCCAAGCCTGGCTGAGTAGCATGTGCCATGTAGTGCTTGGTGGCTAGACCAAACTTTAATAATGACACAGGGGCTGAAGCACTACAGGATAGCAGTATAGGTCAATGGGTAGGGCATTACATCTATGCATCGATGTCACTATCATCGATAATCTCGAAGCAGCATGAAACCACAGCATAATGCCATGTGGTGCAGTGCTAAGCAGTGAAAACAATACAATGTTGTGTACTACAGTTTGGAGTGATATACTCTGGTGCATTTTAATGTAGTGTAATGTTTTCAGTGTACTGTAGTGTGCTTAATTATAGTGCTGTCTGCTGAAAGCTTGTCTAATGTCGTTCGTTGTTTAAATTGTAACTAGTGTAGTGTGCAACAGTGTACAATGCAGCAGTGTTGTGAGCAATGGTGTACTGTACAGCATTAGATGCGGTGCATTCGCGTCATCTTTGAAAACATTTTTGGTCGCACTCACGAGGTCACGGTGAGGATGCGCAGTTGAGTTCAGGATGGATTTTGTTTGGATTAGAGTTGTCCTCTCTCGTTTTACTCCATGGTTGGAGTCGAACAATAGTTGGGATTCGTTATCCCAACAAAGTAATCAAGTCTTTTTGTAGTAACCTTGATATTTGAATAAACTACTTCGCTAATGTCTACTTCGCTAATGTCTACTACGCTAATGTGTACTACGCTAATGTCTACTATGCTAATGTGTACTACGCTAATGTCTACTACGCTAATGTCTACTTCGCTAATGTCTACTTCGCTAATGTCTACTATGCTAATGTGTACTACGCTAATGTCTACTATGCTAATGTCTACTATGCTAATGTCTACTTTAGGTCGCTGAGTTCTGTTTACGTGCTTGCGATCGCAGGCTGCGTCCGTACGGGAAAGATGCTTTTTTAAATTGTGCTTTTCGGTCGCACTCTTGAACATGCAGTTTTCCAGATTTCAAACCGAGTACGCAAAGGCGCCTACTTATTATGCAGAAATGCCCTATATGGGTTTCGTGGTATCTCACTTTTTGCTGGAACAGCTTCACTCACTTCAAAAAACCTACCCATTACCAGATAAGGCAGGCATTAGCCCTTATATACCGCAGGATTGCAAGCCGTACAAGGCTTAGCATAGCATTGAGTCTATCTTATTATAGCCTAGCCTGTCCATGTACCAGGGGATTACTGCTTTATCGTTAACTTCCTTTGACCCGATGAGATTACTAGCTGTTTTTCTTGGCGGATAGAGCCTAAAAGCCTTCAGATGACCTATAGTATGATCGATTGATGTTCCAACGAGGTTTTTCCAAGTTAGTTAAAGGTATTGTGGGGCAGCGACTGTAAAAGAGCTGACTCGTACCTGTGCCATTGTACTGAATACAACCTGGTGCCCGTTAACTGGTGGGGAGTAGTGGAATGCTGCGCACAGCTTGTTTTGCTTTCAGACTTTCAGAATCAATGGTAAGTGCCCGAACCATGCAACCACATGCCTCCCCTGGTATGGCTCCACGGTATGGCTCCACGTAGTCAGCATCACCATCCCTGTCTAACGAGAGTGAGTGTAGGAACTAAGTCCAGCTGAATCAAGATTATCTCACCTATTTCAGTCAACCCACCATTTAACTCAGTCTCTCTTCTTTCCTTTTCAGATATGTGACACAGAATTGGAATTTCTTCACTAAGATGGGTGTTCCTTATGCATCACCACTGCCATTTGTTGGAAATATTCCTACAATGCTATCCAAGGTTCGTTCTAATGGTCCTGAAACTTGTTTATTATTCCAATCTATTTTATTGGTCGATATGGGACTACTCCATCCTCTTCATCCTCCACCCCAGGGTTTGTTCCAAAACGGTCATAGGTACGTATATGGGACTTTGTGGAGGAGGCAGTGCATCGGATCTCTCAATCTTGAGTCAGACAAACAACCCCATGGCTCAGCTACATTATCAATTTACCCAGTTTGGGAGTCGCTAGCGTATATTGATTTAAAGTGACCAATTTTTAATCGAGCTGTAAGCAGATGTGATGTTATGGTAGCTATGGACTAGCTATTTTTTGTCAGAGAGAAGAAGTGGATCAACCATGGTATTGATCTTGACCCGTATCCTCTGGTTGGCGTAGCCAATTATTTATATCACACATGTTGATCAGAAACGAAACTAGCAACTAACTGTGTTGAGCTTGTTAAAGGCATATCCCAAAGATGGCCAAACCGTCAATGAAACACACTCCCAACTGAATTCCTCTTAGCCACAGCGTTAATGGGATACTAAAGTTCTGTGAGGATCTTGATTGGACCATCAGTGATGGTGTCTGGTATTGTTTAGGCCTTTATTGGGTTTGTGGTTGGTGTTGGGTCTGTGCAGTTGAGTTTACTAATTATGCCTCCCCCAACACTAACAACTGTAGGCAGCTTAATTATATTTCTGATTTTGCTTAAACTGGCTAAAATATGTCTATATGTGTCAGGACGGCACCTGTGAAAGCATTTCTCAATCAGGCCACCCATTCAACAGTTATGATCAGAAATCCAATGACATTTCACTGAAAAATTCAAATGCTCCATATATGTCCATCATTGGATGACGCTTTTTAGGTTCCGTATGAAAATTTTAGCGTCCTCTGCCTCCGAATCCAATCGCTGTACATTACACTGCACTTGGGTGTTGTCACTCTACCTGTACAGGTGAGGGCTCCTGTTGAGTGTGTAAGCCGGCCATATTCAATTCCTTTTCTAAACACAAACAAGCAAGCCTCAATATGGAGTGGAGTACCAATCATGAGTTTTTATATTGCTCCGTGATTAGCTTGATAGTATATGAGATGAAAAGCTGAATACATTTCTCGTGATTTAAATATTTCTTATTTTACGCATTATTCGCTTTCCCTACAGCCACTGAGGGAAGTAGACCAAGATTTAATAGAAAAACATGGAAGAATATTCGGGTAAGTTGAAATCTACCTGAAAAGTGTTATCTCTTCTGGGACATAATAGGCTTTCAAAATGACTATTAAGCCTATTTTAATGTCTGGCACCGACAGTCAAATGACAGATGTTTTGACATTTGTCTGCTGTTTTAACATTTCTCGTGTGGGCTCTAACTATGGCTGAGTTTAAATCACCATGCATGAGTGTTTTCGTCGTCAAAACGAACGTGGTCGTGCATCTCTGTTCCATTCCAAAACTACTAAAAAGACAGCTTTCACACTGTCTTCGGGTGCCACCCTGGTGCCAATGATGTACATCACTCTGCCTTCCAGTTTTTCGAATCTTTAGATTGTAGCCTAGTTCTGCTCACTTCATTTGGTATTCTCAATATTAAACCCAATATAAAAAGAAGGACATGTCCTTTGATCGAAACAAGTTTATTCAACTGACTTGCAATGTCATTTGATTTGAGCTGGTCGTACTCTGTCTCTGAACACGAAGAAACCTTCATGGAAGAGCAATCACAGAAATACGCCGAAATAATGCGAAAAAACATCGTTCAGTTAAGGGTGCTCATAAATCCCATGAAGAGGTACGATTCGGGCGATTCACTTCGTTAGATGTATTGGCGTGATCACTAAACGGGGTTTCAGATGTACTCAACTGCTCAAGAGTGCTACTGAAAGGTCTGCATTTACAAACCCTGTATCTCCACTGCAGCTCAGAGTGAATTCGATCACGCGAACAGAAAGTTGGCCCGCTAGATTTTAAAGTTGCATAGTTACCAAAATGTCAAGGCCAGCTATCAATTGCTAACTTATTCCAGCGTTGCTTCACGGATCGCATCAATCTTCGTTGCCAATAGATTGCATAACTTTTTGTCCTCAGACACGCTAGCAGGTGAGAGAAGACAACTTCAATGTGAACGTAACCCCTCCGCGATTTTTTGACTGCGGCTTTTTTTGAGTGATGGCAATCATAATTTTTTTACTGCAACAGACCAAAACTATGTAAATGCAACTGTTATCACAAATTCATCTCGCCTTACCGTTCATAAAATCCCAAACCTTTTTTGGTTTTCTAGAACCTTTCAAGGAACGACACCGATTCTGAATATCTCGGATATAAACTTCTTGAAGCAGATTACCATCAAGGAATTTCCATCCTTCACAGACAGACGTGCCCTATTCGCGGTGGGTTTCTTATAAAAAGTTGGGTCATAATAGTTGGAAGGTCTGCTCGAGTGCCAGTGTGCTGGAGATAAAACTAAAACCTATTGGAGCCATTCTAAGTTATTTCTCCTTAAGCGTGGTCAACACTCTAACATACCGGCGGTAGTACAAGGCTGTAGGTCAATTTAGTTAGCCTTGGTACAAAAACTAATCTGAAAAATGATTTCTTTCCAGAAAACAATATCTTCTGTTAAAATCGGTGTGAATTAATCTGGGTTAGTGACCTAATATAAGTTGGCAAAATAGAATTAAGCAAGGTTAATTGGTGATTGAAATTCAGTCTTGGGCCTTGCTAACTGCAAGTCTGCAGATGAATGGTGACAGGATTGTGGCCAGTTCGCAGTATTTCAACATCAATGCTATGGTGTTTACCCGACATTCTGGATCCCAAGCAAATAATGAGTCCAATATGTGACTGTTTCTCTCAGAATAAGAGTCCCACCCTAATGCCTGTCGCTGACAGTAGCGTGTGTGAGTCTCAGTGTCAACTTGATTGATTTAAGGGTCAGCTGGCCATGGTATTACTGAAATGATCATTTTAGGGGAAAACTAGACTGACATTACTCATACTTGGCTCCCGTAAAAGGGCATACTATTTCCTAGAGAATAGTGTGAAGATGCATTGGTATAATTTTGGCCCGATTGCTCGAAATGACTGAGGCAGCCACAAATGGTAGAGAATTTGCAGATTTGCATTATGCAGTACAGAACCGAAATTATAGCGATTCCATCTACGAACATATAATCTGAAAAAACCTTCCTCATCTTGGATCAGTATTACTAGCCATTCAATGCGCAGTACGATTCTAAATAATTATATACATATCTCGGGTATGTTAGTCCTACAAACTCCAGCAGACTTACTTGATTAAACCAAGAGGTAAATGTATTAGGTTTCACTGCATGGAAAAACGAAGAACTTTTTACGTACATACGGTAACTCATTTGGTGTCAACTCGGGGATGTTCTCCAACAACTCTCTAATATTCTCTCTTCTAGTCCCGGATTTTGCGCGGTTCACTACCTGCGTTGACAGGAGATCACTGGAAGCATGTGAGAAGTCAGCTGACACCAACCTTCACGTCCGGCAAACTCAAAGCAGTGAGAAACCATTTCACTGCCTTCATTTGCTACAATCTTGTTACACAGAACTATTTGTCAGAATTGACTTTTGTGGGCACTGTCAGTGTTACATATCAGGCGGGATCAATTTGAGAGTGGGCAACTCTGTACCGAAGCCTGATCGTGCTCTACTGTGCTGTCAGTGACTATTAAAGTCAATCCTGTGACAATTTTGTAACCAGTGTGAAGCATATTCTTCCATACAGTGTCCAATTTCCATCTAGACAAATTTCTGCCCCTATCTTTCTTCTTAAGTGAATCAGTTAGTATTGAGTTGTATCGCAACCAGCTATAGTCTATGGTTGATTCAGGATAGCGCAATGCAACCGTGGGGACTCTATGCTACCGAAGCCCATTATTTCAATTGGATTCACTGTTGCCCAGCTTATCTGTGGCTGTTCACTGAATCAATTTCTCGAATACCCATTGTGTGCCAGTGAAGTACAAAGTTTTAATGTACTAAACTCGTATGGAAGTCAGTTTAGATGAAGAGTTGACTCATTTGGAGCCAGACGTTTTGGTTGGCTGCCTACTTATTAATACACTTTCTGCCAACTCCTCCTCATATATGGCAAATCTGTCGTGCTAGAAACTTGTTTTTCATCAGTTATGTCTTAGCAAGGAGCATCACATATGTATCAGTATACTCACTATAGGGTGAGGGTCAGACAACCCGGTCGGTTAACACATCACCCGCTTAAACTCAACTACTTTTGAAGGGAAGGGAGATGTGGATCTTTAACAACTATGGAGTGATATTTGAGATCTTTTATTGGTTGGGTCTTTTCTCTTTTTATCGTGGTGACGTAGTGTTCCAAACGCATGGTAAGAATTCCGAGTGGGGGCTTACTAAAGGTCTATACAAGAAAGACACCCAATCAGCACTCAAATCACCATCCATTTTGGTAATGGAAAATGGTTGTGGTTTAAACGGAATCAAAACTGACCCATTCCTCATTTATTTGTCTAGATGCTGCCAACAATCAGCTCCTGTGCTGACAAGCTCGTTGATCATCTCAAAGAGACTCAATCAGAGGCCTGTGAAATAAAAAGGTAAGCAACTACATCAGGTGCAAAGGGTAGATAGCAAGAGGTCTCAGCCACAGAGCGGCCGTGCTCCTCCAACTCCTTGCTCAAACAAAAGGAGGACAAACTGGAAGGTTCGCTGTCACAAGTTTAAAACTTGGATGACGAGGTAAAGTTTTTTGGCTTATCAGAATCAGTGTGTCTCAAAACTTACCCGAGTCCAATAAAACTTCATACGGAGCAGGCGATGTAGTAAAAAAATAATGGTTAAGTGTTGGAATCCCCAAATTAACTTTCATTCGTTTAAAATGTTCCCGCATGACTTAAATTGCCGCAAAAGACATCACAGCGGGTCCACATTATTACATAAGCACGTCTGCGTGATTTGTAGCCAAAGTCAGATTTCTAAAACTTTTGGCTACTGGGATAGAAGTATGAGCTCCGAGTGGACGTAAAACCAAAAGCGAATACCTAGCATTGAGTTTAGCTTCGTCTTAACTCTATCTCGCAATCAAAGTCAGTGACACTGGCTCGAGGTCCAAGTGAATTTACTCACCTCTTTCAAGTTTCAAAAATGGTCTTTCAGTCTTAGTTTGTGTTGGTTACTAAGGGCCAAACAACTGCTCTTATTGCATAGACAGGTCAACAGTTTGATTGCAACCTAATCTTATTCCATGTGGCTGTCTAATCCTGTAATCTGGACGGTCTCCTACCAGTTAAATCCATGGTGTCGACTGTACCGTTTAGCACGAGAGTTCTGGCAGGTCATATGCCTTCCTGGGGATTCCCAGGCAATATCGGCTAAACATGGCTCTCTTTACGGTCACTTTGGGAGAGGTGGAGCATGTACTGCCACTGTAGACCCAGGGTTGATCCTCGCATACAGCCCTAACTAGAAAATGACCGCTTTTTCAAAACACGTTTTTCAGAGGGTGCCAATTTAGCCATCTTCAGCACCAATTTAAGGACTTTTCTGCTGTACCCTTTGCACTGTAATTTGACTCAGGTAGGCTTGAAGACATGATGATTCTGATGATCTCGTCATTCAACCTTTAATATGGTCCCGGTTAAATAATTCATATTATTCAGGTATATGGCTGGCTTCACTATGGATGTAATTGCCAGTACTGCCTTTGGAGTGGACCTTGACACTCAGTCTGATGTGGATCATGAGTTTGTACAGAATGCCGGAGTTTTTCTTGGAGTGCCCCGTAAAGCCTACCCATGGGACAACTATCGCAGCTTTGTTTCAATTTTTCTTATCCGTGAGTACACATCATGACCAACATCTGAAAAGCGTCATCCGTTGAATTGACTGTTGCACTGTTCTGGCAACTAGACTTAATAGCTGTGTCTGTTGCCTAGACCAACAATCAGAGAACCTGAAGCTTGCTTGCTTGGTCATTGTATTGCGCCTTCACCGTAGTAATTAAGGTGCCGGTGGTTTACGCGTAGATGCGGTGGCTTGCTCGTAGATGCGTGCTGTTTCCCCAGACAGCCCATAGAAAGGACTGCTGCGAGTGGTTCAGTATCAGATTGTTCCACAAAAAGCATCACTGGTTTTGTTTTAAGCAGAAGGCTTAATGTTAGGAGCTCACCCTGTGCACCAGCTTAGCTGAGATTCTAACCCGACCAGTAAGATGCTTTCCGCTCCATAGGGCATCCAATCCACATCGGGCCATACTCGAAAGACCGATAGAGATGCCGATTGGAGCTAATTTTGTACAAAGTATGATGTACACCTTGATAAAATTTATTGTGTGTTTTATAGTTGTGACACCAAAATGGCTCCACCAGCTGATGAGTAAGATCCTCCCAATCAACATCGTTCCCGACAGCGTTAGAATGTATTTCACTAAAACGGTTCGCCAGATACTCCAAGGACGGCAGAATGAGTCGCAGCAAGTAAGTGCAAACTTTGCCCATACGCAAAAACGATGTGGAGAAATGGGCTTGCGGAGTCAGGTTTTTCAGAAACGGGGTAACTCAAGAGACGCGTCACTACTCTTGCTTGCTTGCTCGTAATACAGCTCGGTACCCAATGCCCGCTGTGTAAACAGCCAGAGTTGTAGAAATTGGCCTTCATCTTGCATTACCTGTTATCCAGTGTGACTGGGTGTGCCTTTATCAGTGTCCTCCCTCAATGGGTTGTCTGGGAGTTTAAGATTTGTTTGTGAGTTATAACAGATCATGGTACACTGAGGAGCTCACGAGCATTGCCAGGGGTTAGTGAATAAAGCAGTCTAGCCATGGAGCTCTCCCGATGACAGTCATCCCATAGCACTCCCATTATTCCACACTGCTCTACCCGTTGACTTCTCACTAGCCTTTTTCAATTTAGCATTTTTATGCATTGTTTGTAGACAGTGCAAAAGGATTTTGTTGGATTGGTTATGGAGAAGCTGGTTGATGAAGAGACGATAACTCCGGATGAACTGGAGATAGACGAAAAAGGACAGAAATACTCTAAAAAGGGTATGCCAATGTGATCTGACCGCTATAGGTTAGAGTAGGTAATGTAGGCTGCTGCAGACTCAGTCATCTGGCCACTTACAGCTAGATGTAGGTAATGCAGGCTGCTACAGACTGAGCCGTCTGGCCACTTACAGCTAGCTGTAGGTAATGCAGACTGCTGCAGACTCAGTCATCTGGCCACTTACAGCTAGCTGTAGTTAATGCAGGCTACTGCAGACTCAGTTATCCAGCCGCTTACAGCTAGATGTAGGTAATGCAGGCTGCTGCAGACTCAGTCATCCAGCCGCTTACAGCTAGATGTAGGTAATGCAGGCTGCTGCAGACTCAGTCATCCAGCCGCTTACAGCTAGCTGTAGGTAATGCAGGCTGCTGCAGACTCAGTCATATGGCCACTTACAGCTAGATGTAGGTAATGCAGGCTGCTGCAGACTCAGTCATCTGGCCACTTACAGCTAGGTGTAGGTAATGCAGGCTACTGCAGACTCAGTCATCTGGCCACTTACAGCTAGATGTGAGTAATGCAGGCTGCTGCAGACTCAGTTATCCAGCCACTTACAGCTAGATGTAGGTAATGCAGGCTGCTACAGACTGAGCCATCTGGCCGCTAACAGCTTGTGGACAGGCAATAAGCTTGGCCTAGTAAAACTTTTGGTGGCACCCAGTGTTTACTTATGTGTTTTTATGCTTTTATGCAGCGAGAGGGTCCCTTCCCATTGCTGATGAACTGCATAGCGATATAGAGACTAAATGCGATGTGTTTTATATGCTCTACTTTATAAATTGTAGCACTCCCCCGTCTCAGTTTCCTCATGGTAACCGCTGGCAGTGGTGGCTTAGCCGACTCCCTCTTAAAACAATAAATGGGTAAACAGCTCCCCATATGGAGTTTATTTGGTAAAATCGGTTTCATGTGTACTTTGCAGGATTGACAGACTATGAAATACTGGGCAACGCAGTGGCTTTTATGGTGGCTGGTTTTGAGACGACAGCTACTACACTGCAGTTCTTCTCCTACGCCATGGCTACCAACCCAGACATTCAGGAAATGGTAGGTGTTTCTTCTATGGAGCCCACTATGTATAGAAGATGGCTGGCGGATATGTTATTTTTTCCTTGATCATGTCTTCGGCAGCGTTGGCTCAGACAGCATTGGTAGAATTATGTAGGGGATGGCCTGTAGACTTAGTGATCTAGCACCTCTTAAACCGTATCATTAAGGGATTGTCGGCCTGCATGCTCCATACAGTGGGTGGCACGTAGATGGGCCTCCCTGGTCTAACATCGCAATGTGAATCCAGGGAAGTAGCAACACAAACTAGGCATCCAAGCAAGGAGCTGTGATCCTTAACTCAGGGTGCTATTCATTCTGCCACCATTGCAATGGTAAGTGGACACCAGGCGAATGACACTGTGGTCCTTATTGGCTTCTGAACACCCCGGTAGTAATAATGGAGGTCCCAATCAGTCCATGAGGGCCAGGATAACTCAACACGTGTCACCAAACCAGTGACATAACTTTATGTCACCGAACAACCCACATCTGCATTCCCGCCGATCTAAATTTTCAAAAGTTTCGACGGGTGATCTGTAAGCAATTGACTCCGGTTAACTGACCCCCAACCTTTTAGGATCAAATGGGTTTGGTATTGTAGCTACGCCATACACATTAAATGGTAAGGTGTGCCGGTGCAGTGTGAGCTGGCCCGGGTTACTGGGCTTACATTTTAATGTCCCCCATCTTCAGCAACCATCTGTCTCGCCAAAGAATCCCCTAACACTGTATTGGGTGTGTGGAGACTACTCCAATAACTGCTACTATTTATTGACAGTTATTTGAGGAGATACAGTCCAAGTGTAGCAGTGATATGCTCTCTTATGAAGAGATATTGGCATGTGATTACCTCGACCAATGCATTAAAGAGACCCTGAGACTCTATCCTCCTGCCAGCAGGTACTGTGCACAGATGCCGTGTGACTTCGTCGAGCCACCATCCCGTATTATTGCTAGATATCGGCTAAAAATCTTGGCTAAAGATCGAAAGAGCCCGGTTTGAAGTCCTAACTATGTCGGGTCTTCACTATGAAAGAGGGAGTTTTCATGGGGTTGTTAATCTCTTTCACGTCACATCAAGTCCAACATATTTACTTTTAACCATGTCAAAAATAATACGTCTGTCCGTATGGTCAGATTTGTAACTGCAGACAGATAGCTGTTTCGTAAAATGGGTACTTACGCTCATGACTCAATTTCGCTTATCCTTACAGAACTGATAGAATATGCCAGCAAGAGAAGACCATCAATGGAGTCACCATTCCTAAAGGAACTGTTCTAAACCTGCTGATTGATGCCATTCATCATGATGAAGAGTACTGGCCAGAGCCGAACAAGTACAACCCAGATAGGTAAGACCGACTGAGAGTTTGGTTAGTACCTCCCCCTCCAGGTTTTGTCCCTCATAGCACCTGGTCCATGGAAGTCGGTCTATATCATGTGCTGCAGTGCTTCTCAACTCAGAACATTGTAATGAGAGTTCATTCTAAATGTTCGACTTGTGTTTTGTAGGTTTTCACCGGACCACTTCACAGAACAGCAGCAGTACGCGTGGATTCCATTTGGCCAGGGAAACAGGAGCTGTATAGCTATGAGACTGGCAATGTTAGAGCTTAAAGTGGCCATTATCAAATTTCTCAAAGCTTATCGCATAGAGAGAACAGCTGAGACTCAGGTTTGTCGTCTGCCACGTTATTACTCTTAAGGACTTTACCAAGTTGTCCCAGTTTTCCTGAGACGAGCCTAGGTTTGCCGCAGCCCGTCATAGCGATTCAGATCCCATGGGATCCCAATTTGCTTATATAACTTTCTCAACCATGAACCTGATAAGAACGATAACAGCCTAATGTTGTGTCGATAAACACACACGCTAACAGAAATCTTGATCTTAGAGAACGGATCTGTAATAGATATGATTATGACAACTTCGGCGATTTATGAACAGACTTGTATTTTGCTTTATAGTTACTTGTCCACACCGTATCCAAAAGTGCCT
>Ga0224501_10003006_pt1 | contig 13277 bp, 6 predicted proteins | sample SF_Oct11_sed_USG_4_FD_169105 | JGI IMG/M metagenome (GOLD analysis project Ga0224501, IMG submission 169105) | Sediment microbial communities from San Francisco Bay, California, United States - SF_Oct11_sed_USGS_8_1 | ecosystem: Environmental > Aquatic > Marine > Sediment | place: USA... | reverse complement strand
CAGTGCCCCCGAGGGGGGGGGGGGGGGGAGATGCGTATGAGGCATGGGTGTACTGCCTACAATCTCAAACCCAGACAATTTCTAGTTCCTCATTTTACTATTTCTAGTTTTAAAAAAGTATTTGACATACTCATCAACATTTGTTAAAACTCCACATAATCATTCCCTGTGCTGGGTTATGGGCTCACTAAGATGACTTATGGTTAACAGGGATACCTCGCTGGAGCTCGAGAGCAACTTGAGATTTGCCAGCACCAGACAGTTAAGAGTCGCAATTACATCAATGCCAAAAGGTGAATCTTTTTATTAGTTTTTAATTATTTATTGCCAATCATTTAGATCATTTGATGGGGTCTTCAGAACCCGATTGATACGAGGATTTGATGCAGCCCGCCGAATAAGCCCCATGACTTTGGGATGATCTGCTCCAATTGATGAGTAGCCACTGATCACTGGCAGGATGAATAGTAAAGGATACGAGATGGAGGGTATGGCCTGCGCGAGCGACCATCCCCGATTCCTCCAATCGACAATTACCAGGATGGAGAAGGCCAGCACGCTCACCATGTGAATCCAGAGTGACAGTAGAAATAATACAAAGTACCTATAATTTCTCCTACCGATGCAGTTATTCACCCACGGGCAGTGGTGGTCAAATGTCTGCAAACAATAAAACAAGAAGAATGAACACTTGGATAAGATAAGCTCATCTTGTTCTACATGGATGGCGTCACCGAGCCATTGGCTTGTTTTCAGGGTGGTACATGGTTTGCTCCATAGAGTACCAATTTCAGATAAAATGTATGAGGCCCACCCATAGAACACTGACTCTATGGGTGGGCCTCCTATATTTTATTCAAGCCAGGCTGGCACCAATAATTGTTAGCCCCTAGGTCATTAGTTTCCATTCTATACACTTTATCACTGGTAATTATTAGTGTCTAATAGATACTGCAGACTAATGAATGCTGCCTAAATTGCTCAGATTGGCATTCATTGAGTGGTAAAACGTGTTATCTATTCAATGTGCAGAAGCATCAAGTTTAGGACGGCCAGCATTAACTGAAACAATCAAGTCTAGTAGTAGGCCGTAGTAGTACAACCGTATTCTGCTTCCCGAACCAACACAATTGCCGTTTTATTTGAAGGAATTCCCGAGAACGCTGGAACGCGCTAGTGAAAGACTGTTCTTCTACCTGTATGGGTGGCCGTCAAACAAGTAAATACAGGTCATAGGTCTTGCATCACAAGCATTTCAACACTAGTATAAACGAGAATGAAAGACCCAACCTAATGGTGTTGGGTTCACCTTGTGGCAGTTCAACTCTAGAGAGCACAAGTCATGTTAGCGGAATGCGATTAAGCCCAAACCACCAACTACTTACATCTATACACATATCACAAACGCTGCAGTGAGAACACCGCGGCGGTCTGTAGAACTGACATGTGGTGCACCACTTCATTCGAAATGGCACACCATTGATGTCTATATTCCTGTGTAACGTCATACGAGGATCATTCTTTTCTGTCTCATGTTCATGAGCTAAAAGATAAGATAAGATGAAGCAAGATAATGCCTCTTCCACATTAGTCAAAGGCATCGTATTCTCACTGAACAATTTCGCATCAAAGAATAGGAAATGCATGTTGTGTATAAACCTCAGCTAACGTGGATCACAGGAAGCTCTTCTACCAAACCAGTTTGTCAATGGTCCTAAATGTATGCGCTGTTTCGGGATGTTTGGATTATGCCTACCTTTGGGATATTTTCCTGGATCAATGATAGTGGCGGAAAGAAAGTGGCAAAAGACTAGAGCGGATAGAACAATTTCATATACAGTAATGGCAAGACCTCTCTCTCCATCTTTCATCATCAAGTGACGACATCTACAGTTAAAACAATTACTTTCAGGACAATCTTTATTAGTATAAAACTTTTTTTATGATACCTGCAGCACTCTCCACTCTACATATTCCGTCCTCTATCATTGGGATTGTGTTAGTGTAATGACAGCAGTAGCCTAATACTCACAGGATAACAAGTTATTGGTAATCAGTGAGTGAGCAGCATTGAGGCGCAGAGCCCAAAAAGGGGGATGACACAAGTCAATGTCAGCTCATTCAGATTCAGTGACTGACTAATCAACTTGTATTCATCGGCTTAAGGCTTACTCGTGGACTAAGACTACTGAGTAAGACAGAGAGTGCAAGAAGGGATTTTAGAGGTTAACTTTATTCCTCAAAATCAGATGTGAAACCTAGCACAACTCAGTGGGAGTCCCAAGTCTGGACGAAGGAGAAGAGTTAACCATAGGAAGACCTGCTGACTTCAAGAGTCCGCACCAACGACCTCGCACAGGGAGGCAGCCCGCAGAATGAATAAGTTCTATGACTGAATATCAATATGAGTATTCCTACCAGTATGACTACTCGTGTGACAAAGACTGAGTCAGTGACGTGAGTGTTAGTGTTACTTACTCATAGGATAAATTATTGAACTAGTTAGTTACAATTTGTTACCGAATTGGTACTTGTTATGATTAATGATTGTCTGGCTAGTCTGGCAATGGCATGATTAATTGTTATGAGGATGAGCTTGAGTAAATATTACTATGTGATATCATTCATAGTCATCCTCACTATGTATGTCTGAAAGTAAAACGAATTGCTCGAGTAATAAGCATTATTCATGATCCAGATTAATCTCTCAACATTATTTATTATAATGTTGAGAGATTAATCTGGAATATTGATTCAGTTCGATTTCGAACTTCGATATTTTTAATTTTAATAAATAAACAACTGATTTTAAAACGACTGCTTGACCCCAAACCAAACACAAGCCAAATTCAGTCAGTGGCTGAGTGAGTCAAAGCTCAAAGCCAAAGTGAGTCAGTCAAGCTAAAACTCAAGTTAAAGTCAAACCCAATTCAACTTCAAGCGCTCAGCCTCAAGTCAAGTCAAGGCTGTCCGTCAGTGTCAAGCAATGAAGCATCGAATTTCAACGATACTTACGGAAATATGAAGAAAAGAGCTGTGAAAATTAGAAATAGACCCCAAGCGAAACACGCTGGTATAACCTGGGTATTTATTTTACAGCTTGCCATGCTGTATACTGGCTATCGCGCTGTGTGGCGCCAGCTCGTTAACTGAAGAGGGTAGCCCTGAGCCGATGTTCCTCCGAACCGTCCATTTTCCACGAAGGTCATACAAAATGGGCCAAGGTCATAAACACAAGCTGCTGATTGGTTATCTGATTATCGGGCGGAGCAGCGTTTCCAGGGCACGGCACAGCAGAAACAGAGGTACCCGTACACTGCCTATGTCAAATGGGCGCGAATACTGTTCAATCTGCGGATGTAAACGAAAGTGGCAATTATCATAAAAAGCAATGCAAATTTACCAGTTGTGAGTTCTGCTCATACCGTGCATGTGGTTCTACTGCCCTCTTTGTACTCGAATTATTCCCGACTAAACTCGAGACTGTATTTTTTATTGAGCCGGCCGAAAATATATTTTCATTTGTCAAACTTGACACAATAAAGGTACACTTGGCATGGTTTGCCACCAGTAGTCAGTTCCACAGAAATAATATACTTTTATTGCGGGCCGGTTTCCCCTCCCCACAAGTGATTTGACGGACAGTTGGGTCACCTTGCGCTCGAGTCTTGGAAATATGAATATATAATATACATGATACCACCAAAAGCAGAAAGTTGTGAACTGCCAGAAGGTAAAAAACTACGTGACCACAGCACTTGCTAGTTGCTAAGAACTTAAACATAGAGCATTTATTTCCCAAATCACATAATACATAGCATCTGCATGGTCGGACAGTGACACTGGATCATAAAAATTCGGTTATTGTTGGAAGTCGTGATATGTGTATAACTGAACAATTAGTAACTAATGGAATAAAAAAACTGCAGCTAAGTTCTTCAACAGCTATTGTAAACTAAAATACATAAACAGGTAATAACATGAAGCAAATTACCCTCTGGTGATAACTGAGCAAATTTATGGTAGTGAAAGACAGGGAATGATTGTAAGAGAACATTTTATTCAGTCTGTGTGATCATGGTGATAGAGTCGTCCATCCTTGTCTTCTTTAGGCAGGCGCGTCTTCCAATACCAGTTAGCAAATGCCATGACAAAGAGGCCGACCGATATATTCAAATCATCAGAGAGAATTTTTATCTGTACCCAATAAGGCACGCCTCTCTTTCTTGTCCAAAACTCTAGATCTACATCTATGCAAACGAATAACGCTAGATTTATACACATAATAGCTTGACTAGCATCGGTGACAAATAAACCACCCTGTACGTATATCATTGCGCACGCACCCATTACTGTTACGAGAAAGAATAAAGAATATTCCTTAAAGACTATTCTATCAACAAACAGTCCGCGGTCTTCAGGACTGTTTACTAAGATATACATGTACGTCATAGTGTATACGGCAAGCAAGCCCTCGCCAATTTTCTGAACGGTGCGGTTCTTTTCCCGACTCGTCAGAAAGGCGTAGATTGTATACACTCCCATTAATCCGATAGCCCGGCAGATCAATCGGTTCTGCAACAGAGAACTGCGTGTATGATGCAGACCAAACATCACAAACATGAAATAAATAAAAAATATAATTTGGTTTCTCCATGACGTAACAGCCCTCAGGAGTGGTGCAGAAATTGGCCTAGTGAGTCTTAGGCTCAGTAGGCCAAAAACTGGTTAATGACAATTGACTTCTACTAATGATGTAAAACCTAGCATGTACATGTAGGGCAAATCTGGTTGTAAGACCTGCAATGTCGTGTCTCCATGACAGCACAGCTGTCAGGAGTGGTGCAGGTACCCCACAGGTGCTCTGTCTAGTGTCAGGAGTGGGGCAGAAATTGGCCTAGTGAGTCTATTTGACCCAAAGATTCCCAAGGTGAGTCATTAGAGGACTTCCTGCTTACACCCGTGTGTTCCATAGAGAAGGTTACTCTATAGATGGACCTCATTTAATTAAAGTCACAATCTGGAACCGGCGAGGGAGTTATGAAACTTTTTGTTCGGACTGGGAATCGAAAAAGGGATCCCCGGCCCAAGGCCCAGTACGCTATCTATTAAACCAGCACTTCATCCACTATCATGACGCAAACAGTGTTCATATACTTTGTTCTCAAACAAGCTGCAGCTTGTTCTCAAACAAGCTGCAGCTTGTTCTCAAACAAGCTGCAGCTTGATTTAAAAAAGCAAGTCAAACTGAAGATAGCACCAACCTTAAGCCAGGCAGAATACCCCAGTTTCTCATTTGTATAGATGGCATATGCAGAGTAGGCTATCATTACAATGTAGGCAACTGATCCGTGAAACCTTCCGAACTCATAAGAGATGGCAACTCCAAGTAAAACCATAATTATGATAAAAGCATAGAGAATCTCAGCGGGATATGGCGGCACACTACAATTATAACAATGACAGATGGTTGGTTTATATTTTGATTCAGTGAAGCCTTTGCTTCCTGTTGTAGCTAAGTACTACCCCCTTGAGTTGCAAACTAGGTCTGTTACATTCTAGTAGAGTTAGTTGCATTATGCTTGATCAATACGCAGTTGGTTAGTCGATGGAGTCCCTCAATAAACATGCAACCAATGAAAAATCAGATTTTCATCCCATATTTTCACTTCCTCAGTGATTTTAGTGATTCAATTGCCATGAAATGTCTCAATCAGTCAGTGAGTCAGTGACCCTGTTTTGTTCACTACACAAATACCCTGTAAGTTTGTCGACACGAAACAGATATTCGAGAGGTCTCCTCAAATTTCAAATGCCACTTGTAATTGTGCCGTCATCAAATGCGCGCCATACGCCCGTTTTAAAATTTAGTGGACCAAGGGATTCTCCCCAATTGTTGATCATTGATGAGGGTATTTAGTTTACATTTACTTAGTTGACGTATCACTGTGTATAAAGTAATAAACCACACAGACAGTGCGAGTACAGTATCAGCGTCCAGTACCACTAGCATCAGCTGAGTAAAGTTTAGCATTTGTGAGTGTGACAGAGAAAACTGTATAGTGTATTATTAAATTTATTAGTACTATTACCTATTACTAGTACTATTAGTATTAGTATTACTAAATATTACACAACTGTTCTAATCATGTGTCATTTGCTTGTGAGTCAGAGTGCGAGTGACCTGCCTTGACTTAAAACTAGGCTGGCAGTGAGAGTCAGCTAACTGACCGACTCAGTCAGTAACTACTAACTTGTAAATGTAACTGTAAGTTAAGTAGACAGTAATAGACAGTTAGTTAACTTAGTGTTACTAGTTTGTACTTGTAGTTGTTTACTACTACTAGTACTACTACTAGTAGTACTACTAGTACTACTACTAGTACTACTACTACTAGTAGTACTACTAGTACTACTACTACTAGTACTAATATTACTAACTATTACAATATGAATATTTATTAGTAATTACTAAATTACTAGTATTACTATTACTATTAGTATTACTATTAGTATTAGTATTACTATTACTTATTAGTCATTCGGTTCAATTTCAGGAGTAATCAGATCATCATATGGTGACCTGGCCCGTTTGATGATTAACTCTGCTTACTTGTTATCTTTGGGTGCTCTTTCGCCCAGCGCCATCATAAGAATCAAGGCATTTAAAAAGGGAAATCGTCCCAAAATAAAGACCCCCAGATGTTTGGCCCTAGAAAGTAAGGAGGCTGACATCTTGAGCACTGACATCTGGGTCATTTAGCTGTTTCTTCATTCGTTAATGAGAGGGGCTCTACTGACAGAGCCCGTTAATAGGAGTTGACAACTCCGATCATTCAGATTTCTCGGGGGGAATTTGGCTCTCCGAGGTTAGAACAAGGCGCTCTTTTTGACAGTAATAGTGTAAAACGGTGGCATAAAGTCACTGTGTAAAATAGGTAAATAGCTTAGGCATAGTTTATGTAAATAATATAAGTATATCAAATCAACAACAATAAACCGTAAAACACAAAGCGTCCTTCTCCACAGTGTATTAAATAGGTTGTATTCATGTAATTGAAATAAAGAAAAGAATATACATGTACATGTGCCCATAAAACAACCACTTTCATGGATTTGTGGCCCAAAGATTTGTATGTGAGCAAGCGCAACTAGGGAGTTGTGAGTTGAAAAAATGAATGCATGGTGTTTAACATTATAATAGTACCATTTTCCAGGCTGTAACAAGATTATATTATCTTAAACTCGGCATTTTTTGTCCGCAAACAGATCGTAAATCTATAGAGCATAATTTTAATACCGTCCTGCCTTTAAAACTGCTTCAATGTTGAAATACAAAATTGGCATGAACTTAGGGTCAATAAACACAATCTAATTCAGCCCTATTAATCTTTTCACAGGTTCCTGACCTGAACATCCTGTCACAATAATCTCGAACTTGTTCACCACCTTCGATCTTGGTTCTCGTTGATACACATTCAAGTCCTGTCTTGCATCGCCTGTTGTAGAAAAGAATACATACATGAAGTGAATGGCTTCTGATCAGAGATATAAAAGCCAGATACTACCCGGGATAGCATGTCAACTAAGGATTATATATATTGAAATTAAGACGATTGAACTGTTTGTATCCCCATCGGGCATCGGTATTAGCACTAGTGCACCTCACTCAAATACTTAATGCACTACTCACTATAAGCCACCACTTCTCCCTAGGTAGATCTTTAGGTATGAATAATATGAGTGAGAGTCACTTACCTGCCCCATGGCAGATGACAAACTTCTCCTATCTCTCCGGCACATACTTTGCAACATTGGCATCCGTCCCTGACCTGCTCTTCACATTCAAGCTCGGGGCACTCAATCCCAAGCATTGGTACCTGGAAAACAGGAGACATTGTACAGTGATAAGTATATCAAGCATCCACACGGCTTTCGGGTCTGTCAACGCATTCACCGCATGTATAGATTAATGGAAAATTCCGATCAGCATTACCGGGTGGCTCAGTGATAAAGGCGCTGGGTATGTAACCGTAAGAGCCATAGTTCAAATCCAAGTCACAAAGGGCCATGCAGCAATATGAATATGAGACTCTTGCAATTATCCCATGCAGTTTCTGCTTGTCAAAAAAGGCCCTGGCATAGGAGTTACACTAAATACAACGGCCACGGGGCCTTGTAGAATTAAATAAGTAAATAAATCTTTAGAGTACATGCACTGTCAATTGTTTGGTCTGCCAACCCAGTACAAAGTATACCTATAGTAATTCAGTCATAAAAACCTTCCACCCAGTCCCATGAATGTATAGTCACCAAGCTGACAGGACTTACCCATTCGCGAACGCATCGCCTGTATCCAGGAATCAATTCTCTGCACTTCTCGACGTAGTTACCACATGGCATACAGGACAGACTCCAACTTGCTCCCACTAAAATTATTGTTATCAAAACCACCTTCATCGCCTCCACAGTTTGAATCTTCTACTGATATTGCTGCACAATCTGTGTCGTCTACTGGTGCCGAGATTGTTTTTCGATATATATACTGGTGAAAAAATGTTTGTAGACATAGATAACTGATCCATCAAAACATCTCAATTTCATAACATGCATTTGCGCCATAAGACCAAAACAGACCAACCACCATGCATTTATAGCTATAGATAAGATAATATCATCTTGGCATAGAACAGGATAGCTCAGTGGTGAAGTCCGCTGGACTCGCAATTGTGATAACCTGGGGTCTAAAAGCGGATCATGACAGATCCCGGTTGTGAGCATGATTTTCTTACATCCTAATCTTAGCTCAAAACAAAACCAAGTCTCACTGCATCGGCTGAATTTAGGAAAGGCTGATGTTATTGTTTGCTATATGCGACTCTAACATAAACTCGGGGCAAAATAAAAATGATGAATATGTCTTGTCATAGGCCACCGTATAGCCATCCCATCCGAGTGGATAATTCGTTCATGTTCATGCACCCTAAAAGGCATGCAAAGCAAGCCCTAACTATCATGGCTGATAAACTATATAATGATAAGTAGCCTTCACAAGGTCGTATATGAGAAACACATGACATGTACAATTTGTGCTCAAATATAGTTTAGTGTATAGCAATTTATATATAACCTTCACACAAAGACAAAAGAATGATTTGAAAAACTAATGTAACATAATCAAATGCACAATGGAACAAGCAGAAAAGAGATGATACATGCCTATAAATATGGAAGTGAAGATGGGATTTTTCAATAAATTATTTACCATCCATTCTAATATTTTAGGATATTCGTTGATACAAACTGGCACTGGAATAACAATAACATATATGGGTGTGTCACTGCTAGTGATATTATGTTTTACATAAAATTCATTGTATAGAACCATATTCAACATACTTTAAAACCACAGTACCCGCCCAATACGCTTTTAACGAGCTTTATAGTTAGATCCAGATCGCGGGGTAACGTGTGAATTATCGTCAAGTGGGGTTTAATATTTAGATTCAGATCAATACCTGACACCTTAATCCTTGTCAAATAGAAGCTATGGATGTAGCTGTCGACGCCGCTTTCATTCGTTTGTCTTTTGTACATGGATTGCAGCACCACAGAAGGACAACCAGAGCAACAAGAACGACAACTCCAACAATGACCCCGATAGTGATGTGAGTATGATAGGGAATCCTGAAGTCATGATCTGTACTAGTAGGCTGTGTTACGTTAGATGGGCATGGCTGAGTTGGCCACAGCCCTGCTGTCTGATTAAAGTCACTAGTCGTTGGCATAGTGAGCTTGTCGCGGATTATCTACAAAACAAGGCATCAGTTACGGCGTATTGGCAAAATAAGAGAAAGCAGTTGTGGCTCAGTGGTTAGAGCGCGTGACTTCCATGCGGTGAGTTGTAGGTTAGAATTCCAGGTAAATGCCTGTTGACTTGAAAGCAAGCCCCGTGACCCGCACAGGTGAGAGATAACGAACGAGTCATTGGCACACTAAAGTCTTCAGATGGTGTAACCATAGCCATCTGAATCCACCGGAGCCTTACAAAAGACAAAACTGATTCCTTCTCAAGATCCCCAATATCAAGATATACGCAACTGGGCAATGCACAAGGCTAAATCAAGGGTAAGAGTATGTGTCAAAATAGTATAAACTCTACTGGAATGCAGCGACTCTGGTCATCAAACAGAGGAAATTTGATACATTCACTTGGATCTTACACATGCAAAACAGCAGAATGATAGGTGTACATTATGCTATGTTTTAGACTACTGCTTCGTTTTCCCCACCACCCGCCACACACCAAAGACCCAATTCACCAGGCTATGTTTATGCCGTATTGGATTTGGAGTTGTGTTCTCACTTTGGTTCTAGCTCTTGTTTTTTCTCCGTGAGTTGATTGGTCTTAGCTGAGTAGATAAGAGAAGGAATTTTAAAATGTTATAATCTCGACTATGCGGTAAAGTTGGAATCCGTTGAAATGAATAGTCATCAAACCACTAGGTATAGTATACATAGGCCCTCAGGTAATCCTCTTAATGCTAATGGCACATCGCAAGCTGCGATTAAGTAATAAATATTCGGTATTGAGTATTATAGATTTACTTTTCCACTTAATTACTACTCCAAATAATACAGTGTCACTGATAATTGGGAAACCCCTTATTTACATTCATGAGCATAGAGGTGCAAACCATAGATGCTTTTTTTCTTACAGATGACTACTGTTATATGTGAAGCTATCAGTTTAGAAACTTGGGGCACCACAAGAAGGTTTGCTCCACCTCAGAGTGAGGATTGTTTTTGTTTTGAGATAAGATTAATGTAAGAAGCTCATGTTCACAATGGGAGCCAGCCATGAGCCCAGATTCTCACGGTTGCAAGCCTAGAGCTGTACCACTAAACTACCCCAACATAGATGTATGCATTTGGGTCTCTACATGGTTGCAATGTGTTGGGGTGCAGGATGATAATGAATGGTAGGAGCTTGCAATGCGCAGATTTGGGTTCAATAGTAATGACTGTATTGTATCTTCCTATATAATCGGTATTTCAACGTGCGATGAAAAACTCATTCTTATCTAGATGTCTGAAATTATGCAGCAACAAGTCTGAGGTAGAAATTTGCAAGTATAAATGCCCAAGCTTGCGTAATGAGGCCTTACGCATACAGGGCTGTCAATACATCGCTATCAGATGAACTCATTCTGTATGATGACGGGTCAGAATGATGGGTCCACAGTATGGCTGTGCGTGCTCAATGGTACCACCTGGGGGTTCATTGACACATATATACCCTTTTTGCTGCGGCTCCGGCTCCGGCTGTGTATTCTATAACTCATAATGTCACCCGGTGACATAAAGGACCTTTATATCACTGTGTCACTGCCTTTTTAAATTTTGGTAGGAATAGTAGGATAGATCAGTGTTGAGTGCTTGGCTCGCAAGGACATGGTTTCGAACCCCGGCTCGTGAGCTTTTCACATTAGTCCTAAAGTCTCCAAAAATCACGCCTTACTATAAGGTATACGGACTCACTTGTAGTGCTCCAAAGCCTAACTGGTGAAAATCATGCGTTCAAAACCGATATAACGGCGAAGAACTCAAACGGAAAAATATTGACAGCTACAACCTGTATATCTACTGGCCATCAGGTTTTACACTACCTACCATAGAGCTATTATATTGAAGCTCAGCAATAATGCTTCTTGAAGCACTGAGAGATGCTTTGTGCATTCTTTCATGAACATTGTTCACCAGATGTCATGTACTTACCAGAGGATATAAAGAACTTAGTACCAGTGTTCCCTACTGGCCATCAGAACAGCTTACCGATTTCACGTCCTATCTGGAGCACACTACAGGCACTAATGGCCAGGATAAACAGTTATTCTGTTGACATAAGATTGCACTGTGCTTTTTTTATATCCTCCTGCCAACGGTGGTTGGTTCTAGCAAGAGTGTCACTGGTTCTAGTCTATGAAAAGCTCTTTAATGCATGAAAAGTAAAGTAACTCGGTCTCTCTAGGACAGAATAGCTCCAGAACGCTACCACTACAACATGCATTGCAAAGTAGCGGGAAAGTACAACATTCCCACATCCAATTTCAAGGAACCGTGTTTGTGTCAACCTCGACAGGGTTCATCGGGAATGATTATTGCGCCAAGTGGGCAATCATAAACTGGAATAGCAGGATAGCTCAATAGCAATATAGCGCTTGGTTCATAATCAAAAGATCTTGGGTTCAAGTCTTAGTCATGCTGCCCGTCAACTGTGAGGTCCAAATGAGGTTATCGCAGATTTGCTAGCTCCTCCCACTCCAACAGACGCCATTACTTGTAAATGAAGAAACATAGTGTTACACTCTTTTCTTGTGTCATTTCTAAACTCAGTACAGGATATGGGTGACCCATAAAGTTAATAATAGTTTGATCATGCTGTTTCTACGCTTACCTGCAACTTACGTATACACTTCTAATGGCTTTAAAGGCATGAATACCTATATATAAAATCACTGTAGGCATGCCCAACCTGCAGCTCAGAGGCTGCTTGCGGCTCCTGGGGTCACAAAGATTGGTAGATCCCAGTGTGTTAACAATCTATTCTCTGACTATCTTCAAACACAGACAGCTGATGAACTATTATACATTTCTGCTGGAAACGAAAGTATTTTCGACTTTCTTGACATGTTAGTTTACACGTACCTGGCTGACCAAATTTACTTCCAGCTATAATCAAGTGGAATTTAGAAGTATGATTTCCTACCCCCAAACCCTACCTCATTTTTTTTAACAGGCTGGGCACACCTGACCTACTGGCATAGCAGTGCATGTTACATATACTATATACTATATACTATATACTATATACTATATACTATATACTATATACTATATACTATAGGAACTAATCGCCAGTTACAAAACTGCATGTAGTTTATGACTTATATGTGTTTAATTTAATAAGAGAATCTATGGCCCATGGCCATGCCCTAGCTACTAGTAACTATCGGTGATTCATTGAGACTGTACATGTGTCATAACCACTCAATCATATAAAATATGATGGCATCCATGTTGGACATGAAAATAGGAAATGTATTCTTTGGATAGGTGTCATGTTTTGGTGGAAACTAGGAATGCCCTGCGTAAACATTACCTGCGACTTGGCTTGTTTGTTATGGGTCACAAGTCCTGTAAGTAGCTGAATGAACAGAAAGATTTCTTAATAACTTGTGCATGATATTCTATTTTAGTCTCAAGGTAATGGGTGT
>Ga0224501_10003005_pt1 | contig 13278 bp, 13 predicted proteins | sample SF_Oct11_sed_USG_4_FD_169105 | JGI IMG/M metagenome (GOLD analysis project Ga0224501, IMG submission 169105) | Sediment microbial communities from San Francisco Bay, California, United States - SF_Oct11_sed_USGS_8_1 | ecosystem: Environmental > Aquatic > Marine > Sediment | place: USA... | reverse complement strand
ATAGAGAAGCAGTGTGTGCACAAATTGGAAGTACTGTAATGGAATAGGCACCAGAAACTCCTGTATTTCCGGGAACGGTATAAAAATATTTATCGTATACCCAGGGGTGGGCAGCGGGAAGTCTGCACAACCAGGCCGGAATTATCCTAATGCGTAATAATCCATAGAGTGTATATATCCAATAAAATAATCCTGAGCTGGTTGCGCAGGCTGGGGGTACACCACGGGACATCCCCAAGATTGGTGAATAAATTGGCAATGTTTTCTCCGCATTAGTAGAGATGTCTATCCCACTAGGTGCAGCTGGTGGTCGCTGTCCATATCTAAGCTGGTAGCTGAATGGAGTTACTATTCTTGTGGTGCGTTCTCAAGAATTTATATATCAAATTCCATCCATTTTGCTCAAATAGTAGATGGTGTAGTTACTACTTGTGTTGAAGCATCTGCCGAGCATTCCAAGTATGCATCCGAGGAATACCATCAATTTCCCGCGATACTATGCTAAAGCCAGAGGGAAAGAAGGGGGCCCATGGACAACCAGCCCAGAATTATCCTAATGCATAATAATCCATTGAGAGTAATATCCATTAGAAAAATCCTGAGCTGGTCGTGCATGGACTGAGGGACACCCACTAGTGCTAGCTGTAAATTCATCATCGAGAGAATGTCAGGTCTGGCAGAGTTCTTGATGTATACTGGCAGGTACGGTCGCCGCCATTAGGCGTATAGTGGTCGTTACTGAATAATTTCTTCTCGATATATCATTTCGGAGATCACCGATTACAGTTATTGGTACATGCGTATGAGGCTGTATGCTTGATTTCTTCTCCGGAATCAAGTTTTTGGTGTATTATATTGTCAGTAGTCCCGCTGGTTCACTGTTCAGCTGGAGCATGACTTCTCCCTTTACAAGAGTAAATAATGGTATTAAAACTGTACCAGTTGGGATCATCAAGTTGGAACTCGCAATACACAATAGCAAGAATACTAGGCAAATTAAAGTGATTCCCACCTGTTTTTTGCCAGTTACCTTTTTGCCGGAACTCCATCGTACGTGAACTGAATTCCAGTCCAATTACACTCGAGCTATTGTGTTGGGACATCCAGGCAGTTTCATTGCTTCTTTCCCTCTTCATACAGTCGACTTATTTTATACTTCCGTCTTTATTTGCCTGGGCTCAGCTCACCCACTAAACAAGTCTTTGGGTAGTGCGCTCATTTCTTCACAAAAAAAATGGTGTCCAGGTGTTGAATTTTCTTGCTCCGCTCGTGCAGCAACTGATGAATTCCTGAGCAAGAATGCCAGGAATTAACGATTAGAGGTGATGTCACAGCTTGCTTCTGATTGGTTCCAGCTTGGGAAAACTGGTTCATTTATGCTCTTTAGGGACTTTAGAGAGACGAGTTGGGCTGGAAAACCCCTTGTCTGGCCTGTAAAGAAACTCTGCTCTGTTTGGCACCTTAGCACTCGATATGCTCTCTGTTACAGTGATGAGATCGCTGCTGTCATGAGGAAGAAATACCTGAATAACCCGGACTTCACCTACGAGAAGGTGAACAGAGCCAGTGTGGCATGTGGTCCTATGGTCAAATGGGCTATAGCTCAGGTATGTACAGTCACATTACCTCCTGATTCACATGGTTTAGCCTTGTCACGCCTACACATCGCTCCCTTGAAGTGAAATTCCGTTCCAAGGTCGGAAGCATTGGTGAAATAAAACCAGCTTGTCTGGACAGCCTCCATTATTAGCCCTATGGCACTGTTAGCCACCTGATTTTGCCGTGTTACAGTTGAGTTACGCCGATATGATAAGGAGAGTGGAGCCACTGCGTAATGAGCTGAGGTCCTTGGAGCAGTCAGCAGATGTGGCTAAAGCTAGAAGTGCTGAAATCGATAAGGTGAGCCTGCCTCCGCTACTCTATACAGTCAGCTGCTTACCAAGAGGAGAGTAGGGAAAGTGAGCAGCCCATAGTCAGCAGAGAGGGCTTTTCATGTGAAATGCAGAACTGTTGCTACACATTGGCGAGACACCAGTTACCGCCCTACCAGTCTTTGGTTGTACACCATGTATCCCATTCTCATGTATAAATGGTAATATACTTGCCTTAACATAGATGGTGCAGGTATGACTAGGGTATGAATTTCTCCTAATTTGCTGTTGATTTTTGAGTGGCCTTTGTTAGCTAGCGTGGTATATTGGAATCAGGATCGCAGGCAGTGCCGTTTATTCAGAGTATTGCAGGCAGCATTGTTTATCCGCAGGTAATCTCGGGTCTAGAAAAGTCCATCGCGGGATATAAGGAAGAATACGCTGCTCTCATCTCTGAGGCACAAGCCATCAAAGCTGATCTCGCCTCCGTCGAAACCAAGGTTAGTTGAGCCCCTTGCTCCTCTTAGAATGTCCGAGGGATGAATCTATTTTGCTACCTGATCTTGCACAAGGGATCTGCTAATCGCATTCTGTGACCAGTGCAGCATAGAGCGGGAAGGCCAAGTAGAACCCTTGTAGTCTGCTTGGGATAAAATTACTGCTATCAAATCATTATCTTTGGGGCATACCTCCAACTGTTCTGAGAACTAAAATAAATTACTGGCATCATATCTTAGTTCTCCTTATGAATTAATGTATTGTATGTGTGCCCTTGTTGTTATAACTCCTGATCTTATCTAGGTGGAGAGAAGTGTAGCTTTGCTGGACTCCCTGTCCCAGGAGAAAGAGAGATGGGACGAAGGCAGCGAAGGATTTAAAGTACAAATGTCTACCATTCTGTGCGACTGCCTAACATCTGCCGCCTTCCTCGGTGAGTCTGTCTGTCTGTCCGTCCACACAAATCAATCCACGAACACAAAGCTCAGGTGAACACATCATGGGTTTCACTGCAAATCATGTACTTATAGAAAGGTGATTGAACAACCAACCAATTCCTTAGGGGCTCTCCTGCTCTGTTCACAATTCTGTTTTAGCAAAACACACTGATAACTACACCAAGTCTAGCTATGGAGGCAGTGACATGAACCTCAGCTATAGATAGCTCACAATAGTGATAGTAATAACTGAATTTTGGCGTCTGAAACTGGTTTTAGACGCATTCTCAATTCCAAAATTCGGAAGTGCGCCCGAAAATTGTGTTTTTACAAACCATGTACCTTCGGCTGCGTCTAAAAGTGAATTTGTTCACACGAACAAAAAAGTCAGCTTGAAAAATGGGCGTGCTAGTTTATACAGTGTCAAGATTATGAAAATGTCCAGGCTAGCTATTTATTGGTCGCTTACTTATTCTATGGGAACTTCACGGGTCGCTTGATTTTTGCGGGACAGACTGCACAACTTTTCTGTCGGTAGACACAACATGTTGAGAGAGGACAACTCCGATGTGCTTGAAACTGCGCCAGAGCTCCATGTATTTTTAACCCGTGCCTATCTGTTTGCTTGATGGCGTCTGAAAGTTATTATTAGTGTCTGACCGAAATGAGAATACACCTAATGCCTCATCGACTGTCTATGATTTTAGCGTATGCTGGTTACTTTGACCAGCACATGAGAGAGAGTTTGTTCACTACGTGGCAGACTCACTTGCACAATGCCAACTTGAAATACAGAGACGATATGGCTAGAATTGAGGTGGGTACACATATTCGCCTTGCATCACAATAATCCTCAGATCTACACTCTACTCCCATGGTGTTCATCCCCCACAGCTAGACAAATACTGTGCTAAGGATGTTAATCTTTGGGCTAGGACAGAGATTGTAACATGACGCGGGGCAGACTTTAATAACTCCGATGTCCGTCACATTCACCACCAGATACTTGCCCCAGCAGACAATCTCCTTATCACATCCAATCACCTTGTGTTTGGTGGATAAAAGCACGAAAGGTTTGTAACTGCGGCCTTTACAAAAACCTGGCCCTTCATGGCTCAGACACTGTGCTGTGTCAGCTGTTGGGTAACCCATGTGATGACAGTTGGTCTGACCCTGTTTTAGTATCTGTGTAATGCTGATGAGAGACTGCGCTGGACAGCCAATGCTCTGCCATCAGATGATCTATGTGTGGAGAATGCGATCATGCTGAAACGCTTCAACCGCTTCCCGCTTATCATTGATCCATCCGGACAGGCTACTAAGTTCATAGAGAATGAGTATAAGGATCGCACGCTCACCAGAACTAGGTAAGCCCACCACGCCTCAGTGACAATACAGCACCACTCAATCTTATGACCCTGCCAGAGTAAAACTATTATAGATGTTATGTTGAACTCTGTTGGTATTCAATTGCTGTTGATTTGAACACGGTTGGATATTACAAACTTTTCAGTCTTTCAGCAACCTTTCAGTGTTCCCTAGCCGCTGTAGCTTCCTTTTCTGTTACCATTCCCTGACACATCAGCATTTCTTTCTATTTGAGTCTAGTCAAATTCTATCGATCTATTGAATCCTGTTAGACATTACTGGTTCTGACTGTGGTGTTTTGTTTACCGTTCCCTTAAATTGAGTTGGACTGTACATACCCAATGATGTCGCTTCCCACTGTATTATGTTCTGATGGTGGCCTTCCTCCCTCCCCTTCAGCTTCCTGGATGACTCGTTCCGTAAGAACTTGGAGTCAGCGCTCCGGTTCGGTAACCCACTGCTCGTACAGGATGTAGAGAACTACGACCCGATTCTGAACCCAGTACTGAACCACGAGCTGCGCAGGACTGGCGGTCGTGTTCTCATCACGCTGGGAGACGTCGATATTGACTTTACTCACACATTCACCATCTTCCTGACAACCAGAGACCCCTCGGTGAGTGGCGTTACAGTGAACCCTTCCCCACAGCCCTCCCCTCCCCCGCCCACAGCACAGTGGCTGTCACTCGTATAGCTCCACTCCCATGGTGAATTCCCTTAACCAGCTGCGCTGTACTGCACCAATTGCGAATCATGTTATGGGCTTGATGTTGTTTGGATTTAGTACAAACTTCACTAAGCATCATCCCTTCTTCAACTGATTGTGATAAGCATTCAAGCTTTAGTTGGTCTGGAAGAGCTAATGATTTTATCACATCATGGAGGGCGTCTGGTTTCTATTCCATTAGTAATCCTGGCATGACAGCAGGACATCATCCTCCCTAACTCACGGATAGCTCTAGACCTGACAGCACATGATTTCTTGTCATTAGGTGGAGTTCCCTCCGGATATTGCCTCCCGAGTGTCGTTTGTTAACTTCACCGTGACTCGCGCCAGTCTGCAATCTCAGTGTCTAAATAAGGTTCTCAAGTCAGAGAGACCGGATGTGGATCAGAAGAGATCAGATCTACTCAAACTACAGGGTAAGTATCATCATGCCAGAACGTTTCTCACCCCTGCATATAATGTAGTGGAATGAAGTCAACATGAAGGACACTAGGTCAGAATCATTCTGATGTGATGTCATTAATTTTTGAATCCCCACGCAGCAAGGTTTTTATCCACTGGCAATATATCCAAGTTAGGGATCTCATGGAAAAGTAAGATGTAATAGGTAAAATTGAGACGGTTGTGTAATTCCTGCTCTCCGTGGCCCAGTGGCAAGACCTTTTAGGCTTTAGTTTGATATAATCACCCGAGATGATCATGTTTATGTTGTGCCAAGTAAACCTCTCAGATGGGTCACATGACGGCAGAAGAAAACTTGGTAAAAGGATACCGGACTGTCACTATATTGCCCCGTTGGTACCCCAACCTATATACATGTAGCGTTTTTGTCCAGCATCCCATTGCACGGTCAGAGAGGATAGGTCATTGTTTCATCCGCAGGTGAGTTCCAGCTGAGGTTGCGACAGCTAGAGAAATCTCTGCTACAAGCTCTAAATGATGTGAAGGGACGAATCCTGGATGATGACTCCATTATAACACACCTGGAGACACTGAAAAAGGAAGCCAGAGAAGTCAGTAAACTACCTCTCCTCTCCATACCGAGATTGCCTCTAGTGTATCCTTCCTTTTGCAATAGTCTAGATCAACTGGAGCCTTGGGGGGCCCCATGGCTATCATTGGCAATTTAGCCCTCATCCTTACAAGTGAAGAGTATTCCGTAAGCTCAGCATCTGCTGCCGTTTTGTCTCTCATTCCCGTCGCTAACTTTTCTCTCGGGTGATAGATCGCAGTGAAGGTGGAGGAGACAGATACCGTGATGGCTGAAGTGGAGGCTGTTAGTCAGCAGTACGTTCCCCTGGCTAATAGCTGTAGCTCTATCTACTTCACTCTGGAAGGACTCAACCAGGTAATCAAACAACATCTGCTCGTCTCATAGTATACATCTCACATCAATAATATGCAAGCAATCATTTGTACTGTGCTACAGATTGTTCCGGTTTCACACCCATAGTTTGTATGCTAAAACCGTGCGTTTGAAAACTCAGAAATAACAGAATAGTTGAATGACTCAAGCGCTTGACTGAGACTGGGCATGCTGGTCCCTGCTTCTACCGCTCCAGGATAAGCTTCAGGTTAAGAAGGTCTGCTAAATGGTATACGTCTAGAATGATAAAATGGAGATCCAGTCCCTGTATTATGTCAGCATTCACCTTACGGTCGTCATCTCTATTGAATTTGACGTCACGATGTGTACGAGTTCAACCTCTCGGCCTGTCGCTGTTATCTCGTTTGTTTTTGTTTTTAGGTTCACTTCCTCTATCAGTACTCGCTCTACTCATTCCTGGATATTTTTGACTCTTGCCTCACATCCGATCATCTCACCTCCGTTAAAGGTCACACCGAGAGACTCAAGGTCGGTACTACCTAAGTCTCTGGTACCGTCATTCACCCGGAGAAAGAGAACTCTTTGAAATCAGACTTCATATCAAACTACCACTGACTAATACAACGATCACAAAATCTAATGGTGAACACAAATCTTCAGTATGTGTTGGTAGTGATGGTGATGGTAAGCTTGTGTTTACAGGTTATCAGTAAGGACCTGTTCCAGACAGCCTTTAACCGTGTGGCTCGTGGAATGCTTCACCAGGATCGTATCGGTTTCGCCGTTCTTCTCAGCCGTATCGAGCTGAAGCAGAACGCGTCGCCATCTCAGCTATACGAGACTGAGTTTAATCACTTCCTGAGAGCCCAGGTGAGACCACCCAAGCTGTGTACTGTCTCCTGTTACTGCTGTGAAGTGATGTCCGTGCTGTCTAATTATCACATCTGTCACAGTGTTGAGTTTATTATTACGTGTATTACCAGGCGTATCTCATGGGCGGAGGAGGGGTAAGTAAAGCTACTCATTCACCGCGTCAATCTCCCGCGCTTCCCGACTGAGATTAGACACCATCCATCCGCCATCCATCATCCATTTCATTATCAGTCCCACTGCAGTATGATCGCAGTATGGTCACCATGCCATTCCTATAATCAGGTCATTGTCCGACTCTGCCATTCGCTCCCTTGGCTCACCCGATCAGACAAGTCACTCACTCACATCTGACTGGTCATGAACTAGTAACTGCCCAGTCACTTCATGATATCCAGTTTCCTCCATGGGATTCAGCTGGTTGTTTAGTGGTATCTGTGCCTTCAGGTCGCCTCACACTGCTTCAGGTCCGCTGGGTATTTGTTCGCTCGGTGACAGCATTGGCCCTGCTTACCTGACCCAAACTGACAAACTGAATTATCTCTCGTCTTCTCATTTCAGTCTCAGCTGATCGACTCCTCACAGACTCCGCCTGCCGGTCTCACGCCCACTCAGTTCCGAGGCGTCACCCAGCTGACCTCGCTGCCGGCATTCAGGGACCTGCTGTCGCGTCTTGGCTCACCAGATGTACAGGCCTGGCTGCAGACAGACGCCCCCGAGATGGACGTGCCGCCGCTATGGGATGTGACATCACAGCTCAGCAAGGTCGGAGAGGCACTCCATAAGATGCTGATTATTCAGGTTCGTTTATTGAGGCGGGTGTCACACCTCGGTCATACAGTGTTACATCCTTCTGCTCCGGCCATGTGGTTCATTCTCATTGCTGTATCAATAGGCAGTTTTGACTGGAATAATTAGGCTAGATAACATACTCACAAACATGGCTGTGGCTCGGTGAATAACGCACTAAGCCAGAGTGTCCTGGTATATCTGCAAGTCTACCATCACTCAGTCTATTTACCCTAGTCAGTTTTGTGACATGCAATAACTGTGACTCACTTGCATAGTAGCCTTCTCTATTGGGGTTACACTATGGGCCATCTTGGGAAAACACCTTTGGAATAGTGTTGTCATCAAAATCGAGTTGACTTATAATTAATTAACCATATGTCCTTATGTTACAGGCACTGAGACCAGACAGGCTGATCGGAATGGCTACTCTGTACGTGTCCGCGTCACTTGGCTCACAGTTCTTATTGGACGGTGAGAAGGAGCTCGACCTAGCTCATATCGTAGAGAATGAGGTGAAGTGTAATCAGCCTGTACTCATGTGTAGTGTGACTGGATACGACGCGTCGGGTCGTGTGATGGATCTTGCGGCTCAGCTCGGCCGATCCCTCACTGACATCGCTATCGGTATGTACGGCTCATAGAGACATGTTATAGTTCTATGATAGGACGAACGTCCATCGTGCACTGATCCCCGAAAGATGAAGATCACCTCCCTGCTGACAAATCCACTCCTAACCGAGAGATCTTGTTTCAGTGAATCGGGGTCCTCATAGAGAGCGATTCATATCATTTAGAGATTTATCGCTTCCGCTATCTCACCTTGACTCTCCCTGTCCTGTTTGGTCTCCAGGCTCATAGCTGCTTGACAATATACTAAAGATACATCAATGGGTTGATCTTAGTTTGAGTATTAAGTGGCTGGTTGTGTTCACCCACCGAGCTAGCGTCAACTCATCTGAGAAATGTTACATCTAATTCATTTTCGAGTGTGACTCATTGTGGTATTCTATTCATTTCAGGTTCTGCGGAAGGATTCAGTCAGGCTGATAAAGCTATTAACTCGGCCATTAAATCTGGCCGCTGGGTGATGCTGAAAAATGTTCACCTCGCTCCACAATGGCTTGTTCAGCTGGAGAAGAAACTACACAGGTAGGCTCATCCCAACCCTACTGAACCCCTTCTTCACCACCTCCACCATTGCACATTTATCATGCTATGCCAAAGTACCTCTATGTGACAGGTCAAATAGGTAATTCGACCCGTACTCAAACTCATCACTTGAATCTGTTCTTCTGTTTGGTGCTTTGATGATATGGTTTCAGACTGTCTGCTAAAAGGGTTGCCAGTTGCCAACTGCTGAGATGACAATTCCTCATTATATGCTCTCCACCAGCAATCCTTACTAGAGAATGTTGACACAACTTCTTTTTTCTGCTCTCTGTCCACTGTGCCGGGTTTTGCTCAGCGCTCAGAATGAATTAGGGCCCTTCCGATTACCACCATTTTTTGTAAGTTCGAGATGTGTGTGAATACATATCATGACTTTGTGTATTTTCGCGCCGTTTGTAGCCTGCAGCCGGCGCCGGCGTTCCGACTCTTCCTAACTATGGAGATAAACCCTAAACTGCCTGTGAACTTACTGAGAGCTGGAAGGGCCTTTGTGTTTGAGCCTCCGCCCGGTATCCGAGCTAACCTCCTGAGGACATTCAGTCAAATACCAGCGGCGAGAATGACCAAGGTAAATTCTCCATACCCAAACCCCACATTCATTCGCTGAAACACTATTGCATGAGCTCCCTTTTTGTGGAGAAACCCCACACCGGTAACGATTTTCGCTCTAAAACTTCAGGGGGCAAGATGTTCGACACATTTATGGCATTTTATTACTTGTTCACCAACAGTCGGTCAATGTTCAGAATGAAAAGTGCATTTTAGGTTTTCGAAGCCTGACATATTCCTGAATGACTGTCCTTCCTTGGCTGTTATAGGTTTTCTCAATTCCCAATTTCTTCTCTCATCGCTGCCTACCTTCCAGGTTCCCAATGAGAGAGCACGGCTATACTTCCTGGTGGCCTGGTTCCACGCTATCGTCCAGGAGCGACTCACCTACGCTCCCCTTGGCTGGAGTAAGAAGTATGAGTTTAATGAGTCTGACTTGAAGGTGGCGTGTGATACCCTGGATACCTGGGTGGATGACACTGCCAAGGTGGGTTCCTTCTCATGGTTCTTCTATCTTCTACTACCACCTAGCTCTATATCACGGTTATTGACTATCCGTGCATTCATGCGAGGTACACTATTTGTCATGCGCAGATCAATCATTTTGGGATTTGTGTACTCATCAAGGATCAAGGGTTTTTGCATCAAGATTCGACCAAACATTTTTGGATGTGCTCTAGCTGATTTTCATAGTGGGTCATAGTGTAGGGGTTGGAATTTCCCTGGGGGGGGGTGAGTTTCTTTTCCTAATGCCTAGTTTACATTATGCTAGACTGTTTCAGTCTCGCAGTATTTGGGCAGTGCCAATCAAATGTTGTTATTCACCTTAAAGGGTCGCAGTAACTTGCCCCCGGAGAAGGTACCGTGGGATGCTCTGCGCACCCTACTCTCTCAGTGCATCTACGGCGGCCGCATTGACAACGACTTCGATCAACGACTGATGAACTCCTTCATCAATAAACTCTTCACGGCGGAGACGTTCAACCCCGAGTATCTGCTGGTACCTCAGGGTAACGGCGTGGCTAAAAGTATTGGCATGCCGGATGCATCCAGGTAATCCTGCCTCCCTCACTCCTTGTCATTAAGACCCAGGCGCACTGCTGGTAGTGTGTCATACAATGAACCCCTAGTTTCTCTCAGCTCTTGTTTCAATAGTATAGCAGATGTTAGGCCCTTTATGGCCACTTTCTACGACCGAACCGAGAGGTGCACCTCTCTGCGTGCTGTGCTAAACATCAAAGGTGGTGTCCTAGCCTGAGCCAGCAAACAAAGCTCTCTCTCATTGATGAAGACAAAGCGCAACCGTTACATTGACCGGCAAGAAAAGAAAACTGCATTAAAAGGGCAAAAATCTCATATTTTACACGGAGTTGTCCTACCTTTCTGCAAATTATTAGTCGATTCTATTTAAATATTGAATCAGATCTAGCTGAACAACAAAGGCGGTATCCTAGCATAAGCCAGGGCGGATAACGGGCATCGGTGGCCTGCTATCCGCTCTGGCTCATGCTAGGATATCCCCTATGATGTTCAGCACGGCAGACCGAGAGGTGCACCTCTCAGTTCCACTGTCTAAAATGGCTATTAGAGACCTTGACCTTGGCTCTATTACCGTCTTATTCTACTTTGTGATGCGTCCCAGTTATAACTTATAATTCAGGACAGGTACTTTTATAATATTTGTGCTCTGGCAATATGTTGTAGGAGCCCCAGGTAACGATTGCATCATCTCACTGACTGTAATCACTTTGCCGTTGTTATTTCCACCGTGGTATCCTGTTGCCGACGTTAATTCTTCCATTTACAGACGAGAGCAGTTTTTGCAGTGGGCGGATAACCTACTGGATCAGCAGACTCCTGCCTGGCTCGGACTACCCAGCAATGCTGAAAAGCTCCTACTTACCAACCAGGGGACATACGTTATCAGGTATGCGTAGCGAAAGCACAGAGACAGAGAGCATGTTACTGAATGGTGCTCGGTTTATGGGCAATAATTTGTCTACTAATCCCTTTACAGCTCACTGCTGAAGATGCAGTTGCTGGACGATGATGATGACCTCGCCTATACTGGAGGTAAGAAAGAGAGGAAAGCGAGCGTAATCGCAGACGCTCGACCCGCCTGGATGAAACAACTTCTCAAGAGTGTCACAGAATGGCTAAAGATGATGCCAAAGGTAAGATAACACTACGGGTGACACACAATAATGATCTGTTGCTGCAGGTTATAGTGAGTATAACTAAGTTGCCCTTAGTGATGCAATGTTGCAGTTAGGAACATGCCGTCACTGGCGCAGCAGAGGGCCCAACAGACGCTGGCTCAGTCATAATTATTTATAGAGCCTAATGTATCTATTTGGGGTTGTGTTTCCTTCGTGCTAAAGCTGCATGGTACACAACTCCCAAATTGGCATCCTAGGCCTGTGCGCTGTTGATTTTTGGAGTTGTGCCCTGTGCCAGTTACCAATTTCAGTGATCAGGACCTGAAAATTTTAGATCATGTATCAGGAATTGAATGGCCACTGCTTGCCAGGTGATATATAAATCAGTACACTAAAAAACTAGCCTGCCCATCTCGTCTGTTCCCACTGTGCCACTTGGGTAATTACATAAGAAGCACTCGTTTTCTCCCAGAGTCTGGCACTGCTGAGAAGATCAGCAGATAATATCAAGGATCCTCTCTTCCGCTTCTTCGAACGTGAGGTGTCAGCCGCTGCCAAGCTTCTCGCTGACTTACGTCGCGATATGCAGGATGTTATTCTGGTTTGTCAGGGAGAGAAGAAGGCTACCAACTACCTGAGACAAATGAATTCTGACCTCACCAAGGGTAGGTAACCATGTGTGATGGTTATTCTACTATTAATAGAGTTTGCGGAGTTGCGTCTCCGTATACATAAACACAAAATGGGCTCAAATTGACGTCATCGGCTTGCAAATGCAGACGAGTTTCATACGCCCGTACGAAATTGCTTCAAAATTCCATATGATACCTAATTATACATTTTCCTCTTTCTAGTTCAATCAAGTTTGCCGCAGTTTGTAGGCAATCACTGATGTTATGAACTACTATGCCACTCGTATTGATATATTTGCACCAATATTATCCATTGAATCGCTTCTAAAGGGATAATTGCAAGTACCCGTCCAAAGTTGGCGCATTACTACATAATGATATTACTCCCTTCGCTGTGCCGATTGGTGTACCCTCGTACTGTGTACAATGATTCAAATGAAAAACGCTCTTTGTGAATTAAATACATCAAAAGCAAATGATAAAGGAATGAATGGGGTTTAAATCTGTTTATCTAAGACATAGCTACCTTTAAAAAGACAAAACAGAAATTGCCAAATGCACTTCGGTGATTAATAAACCGGAAACAGCCCAGGGACATTGTGAACATTTCTAGTCACTAGTGCAGTGATAAAAATGTTAATCTCGGTCGTATTAGGTTTTTACATCTTCAGTCATGGATATTCGAAGTTCAGACCTAGAAGTTAAAAAGGAATTGACTTGGACAGATGTGATACCGAACCACAAACCACGTACTTCTGTTTTTAGCACATTTCAGTGATTCGAAAAGCTGCCGACTTAAATAAGCGTCATATGTCTCGCAAAAGTACTGAAATGTGTGGTAAATATACTGAAAAGTATTTCTGTTAAAAAGATTTTAA
>Ga0224501_10003004_pt1 | contig 13279 bp, 14 predicted proteins | sample SF_Oct11_sed_USG_4_FD_169105 | JGI IMG/M metagenome (GOLD analysis project Ga0224501, IMG submission 169105) | Sediment microbial communities from San Francisco Bay, California, United States - SF_Oct11_sed_USGS_8_1 | ecosystem: Environmental > Aquatic > Marine > Sediment | place: USA... | reverse complement strand
CCGCTGAGGCCCCAAACCCCCACGATTCCGCCGCCCTACAGCACGGCGGACCGTAGGAACCATTAGCCATCCCCAGTTTCAGCCATATCGGCACCGGATGCCACGCTGCCTACACCGCTGAGGCCCCAAACCCCCACGATTCCGCCGCCCTACAGCACGGCGGACTGCGCCTCGCATCATCGGCGCTGGAGCGACCACCGCGCTGACGCGGAGATGCACATTCCGCAAAGCCTTTTTGGGGGAGTGGCATCCGGATGTGGGCGCGTGCTGGCTGTATTCGCTGGCCCATGCGCAGCTGCGGACGCAGGTTGCGATTCACCATACGACCCGGGTTATCTCTCATCATCACGTGAACGTGACCCCCGAGGGCGACAACCTGCCGAAGTTCATCGAGCTGCTGCACGAGGACGTCAGTTGCTCGCTCAACACGCTGATGGCGCGTGAGCGCTACGACCAGCCGCACGAGCTGTTCGATGATCGGCCCACGCACATGTTGCAGCTGAGGGACGCCGAGGCCCAGGCGCTGCACCTCCAATACGAATATGCGAACTGCGTGGCCGCGGGGCTGGAGGACCGGCCGGAAAAGATGCCGGGGCATGTGTTTGACTTTGAGTTGTGGAAGGTCGGTCACATCGACGTGCCCAAGCCGAAGATCTACTTCGGCGATTCGCGGCCGGAGGTGATTCGGCTCGAGGTGACGCCGCCACCGCTGCTGTATATGGCGTTTGATGGGGATCTCGACAAGCTCGTGCACAGCATGAAGCGCATGTCGCGGGAAGTGGTGCAGAGGATCTTGGCGGCGCGCAAGCGTCCAGCGCTGGGAGCCGAGCGGGTCAAGGCGCTGCATCCGTGGTCTGAGCCGAAGACCTTGCGCGAGCGTGGTGGCAGCCGGGTGCCCACGTTTCGTATCGGCATGGGCGGTGCGGTGGGGCGTGAGGTGCGGGCGCAGGCGGCCGAGGAAGTGCACCAGTTTCGGCGCGAGCACGAGGATGCGCGTGTTGCGCGCAAGCACGGCGACTACGAACACGAATTTCCGCATGGAACCTACAACATGCGGGTGCATCATCGGGCTCCGATCGCGGCGGAGCATCCGGGGGCGTTTTTGACCAAGGCGGGTCCGACGCTGGAGGAGGTGAAGGCGAGGCTGCAGGAGCAGCGGCAGCGTCGGCTGTCGGGCCCCGGGCAGGTGGAGGAAGTGGCGGAGCCGGTGCCGACTGGGCAGGCGGGTGGTGTGACTGCCCTCGCGGCGGCGGCCGATGGCGGTGCCCGTGCCGATGCCGGCGCTGAGAGCGAAGTGGCATCTGGTGAGCAGGTGGTGCCGTCGAGGCAAGAGCAGACCGCTGAGCGCATGCGGGCGCTGACGGACTACGTCGTCGAGACCTTTGCCGAAGAGGCCGAAGTGATCTGCGAGAATGCGGAGTACGTCCCGGCGGACTCCGACGACGGGCGAGACGTCGAGGCGACTGCCGGGAGCGGGGCCGAGCAAGCGGCAGAGCCGCCGCGAGGGGGGCCGGTCGTAAGCCACCGCTTCGACCGGACAGTCGGCGATCAGGAAGTTGCTGAATCTCGGCGCTTGGTCGTTTTGCGCGACAAGCAAAAAGGCCGCCCGCGAGGTGGCAGCGCCAGGGGCAGCACCGACCCCCCAACGTGAGTTCATAGCCCCATGGGGGCAGGCGTCGCGAGATACGGCTCTCGCGGCGCATTGGTGCGTCTGCAGCACGGGACGAGGTGGAAAAATCGCGCGCTGCGGCACGAAAGAGGCGCCGAGAGCGTCGCTTGCGGCTTGTTGAAGCGCTGGGGCAGTGGGCGGGGTGCAGGAAAACAACTCAGAGTTGTTGTTCGTATAGATCCTTCTTGGCGCGGGTCGGAGGGATCGCGCGCTGAAGTCGCGCTGCGAAGAGCTGGCCAACGAAGCCCGCGCCAAGCGCCAGGCCCTCGGTCTCGGCTACGGAACCCCGGCGAGTGCTGTGCAGTCCAAGTTCGCGCGTCGGTCGAGCAGCTATGAGGTCTTCGGTGCGTTGAACCCGACCTTCGCCACCAGGGGTGATCCCGAGGCCGCCGAGCAGGCGCGAGAGGCCCGCGCGCAGTTCCTGAGCGAATACGCCCGCTGCATGGCGCTGTGGCGCGCCGGCGATCGCGACGTCATCTGGCCGCCGGGTACGTGGAAGATGCGCGTGCTGCAGAAGGCTCGCTGCCACCCGCCTCCATAGACCTGACGCAGCTTCGGTGACTCGCGTGCCTGGTCCGAGCCCGGGCACGCATTGGTGCGTCCGGAGGCCGGGTGGGGGTGTAAACTTGTAGTCTGAGTGCGTGTTGGAGCACCGTTTTCCGGCCCCGCGCGCCGCTCCAGCTCTCGCGCCTCCCCCGCCAGCAGTGCCAGTCGCCGCCGCGCCCTCCGATCCTGCCCCGACGCCCATGGACGAATCTGCTCAGACACGTAAAGAAGGGTGACGTTGTCGATGTCGCTCCCCTCGTTGTGGCTCTTGAACAAAAGGCGCGGGAGAATACCGTCGCAGCGACGAGCAACTTCACGACTGAGTTTGGAGACCTGATCGACAGGAACATCAGCACGACGCAAGTGGACGGTTTCTTCAACTTCTCGGGAGAAGGCCCGGCATGCGATTGCCTCACGGCGGCACATGTCGTTCAGGCCAAGGGCTTGTCGATGACCCTTCTCCCTGGTGAGCTTCGACTTCTCTGGTTCACGATTGGACAGATTCCCCGGCAGTCTCGCCGTGCTAACCATCACAACATGCTCATCGGAGACTACGGGCATATCCCAAATCATTCCGATTATCTGGACCGTCACCCCGACGGTGACTGGCAGGGCGAAAACGTAATCAAGGTGGGCGAAGGCAGATTCTGGGGTCATCCACTTGGGGTAATGTCGGTTTCAGAGTGGGAGGCACAATTGCGGGCGGAGTACAATCGGGGGCTCGATCCAGCCGACTGGAAGGGCATCCGACCTAGGGATAATGGAAGCCCGTTTACCCGCGGTCTTGTAGAGTTTTTCGATATGGCCGCCGTCGCGGAGAAGGTTTTCGACCACCGAAGCTCGGACCCCCTATGAAATGGATTTCATCATTCTTGGTACTCCTTGCCTTGGACTGTTCCGGCCCACGGAATACGGTAGGAGATGGGGATGCCGAGACTTTCGAACCGGAGCTAGCGCCCTCGATGGAGGGGCAGCAGAAGAAGGATGAGACAGTAGAGCGTGACTGGAGAACGAGCCTTTTGGGTGATCCGGCCAGGGCCCTCGCTAGAAATACTCCGGAGTTTGGCGAGCTTGAAATGCTCCGTTGCGTGCTGACACCTTCGCAGGGCACCCGAGATGATGTAGTTGATCGGATATTTGGCCAACCGGCGGCCATCTTCCAGCCAACCGATTACGATCCTTTCATTCGGAAGAGGTACTCACTAGGACATGGCGTTCATCTGAGCGTTCGCTACAAGGATGGACAGGTCGCGAGGGCCCGTTTGGCTCACACTGGGCTCGCAAACGAGTCTCCCAAGCCAGGAGTACGGGTGTCCTATGCCGACTTGCTCAAGAATCAGGAGACTCGCTTGCATCAGTTGGGCGAGGTAATGCTGTCTCTCACAGACACCAAATCCGAAGAAAACGGCTGGCGGGCCGACACGACGCCATTCCCTTGCGACACCGATAGGGCTCTATCCGGGGCGGGAAGAGGCCGTGACGTTCAGCCGGAGAGACCCACCGATTCATCCCCGTGATGACCACCCCATCCCGTAGTGTCCGAAAACTCGATCGCCCGATCTGAGCCATGATTTCAGCCGCCGCAGACCGCCAGCCAAGCCGAGAGCGAACGGAGACCGGCACCTCCGCGTTGGCGATCATGTACAACAGCGCCCTCGGTGGCACTGGCTCTCGGTTGCGGCGCCTGACGATGCACGGCTTCGCTCGCGAACGGTCGGATCTGGACGCAAGCATCCGAGCCCGATTCGGTCCAAACCGATGCAAGGAAGCGACGACGGAAACGGACTCAGGCCGCGTCGCGATAGTAGTAGCTCAGCGTGCCACCGAGCCTCGTGCGACGCCTGACCGGTGACCGTGACCGTAGGCATCTTTAGGCATCCCCAGGTTGAGCCATGTCAGCACCGGATGCCACGCTGCCTACACCGCTGAGGCCCCAAACCCCCACGATTCCGCCGCCCTACAGCACGGCGGTGCTCACAGACGCACTTGGGCGGCACTCCTCGCCGCCGTGCTGTCCCCGGGGATCAAGCCGGAAGCCAAGCCTGGCCTCTGGTGCCGACATGGCTGAAACTGAGGGCATCAAACCTCGCCCACCGCGCCGGGGGGAACAGGAATTCGGATGCCAGGTTCCAGTGCGACCTACAGCCCAAAACCCACTCGGCGCCATCGGCGTCCGTGTGACACCAGATGCCTCAGGCTGTGGTATGTGTTGCCACGAGTGGTTCCAGATATTGCGGCGGGTGTGATGCGAGCTTCGAGACTACTGATGATCCTGTGGTGGCTGCCGACGGCTGTGGCCTGTGACGCGGAATCCCCGTCCGACGACGGGGCGGGGAGCCTGGAGCAGGCGTGCGATCTCGGCTCGGAGCGCTGCCCCTGTGTGGAAGGGGAGCGTTGCCTTTCGCCCTTGCAGTGCCTCAGCGGTCTGTGCGTCATGCCAGAGGAGGCGACCAGCTCGCCGGGGCAGCCGAATAGTGAAACAGACGCCGGCCCGGAAGGCGCCGGTGGGGAGATGATGGCGGACGGGTCCGGGACAGGAGCGTCCAGCGAGGGGGCGGGTGGTGGCGATGGCTCGGCTGGGAGTGACCCCGGCGGCGCCGCGTCCGACCCCGGCAACGATTCGGGGAGCACCCCATCGGATGGGCCGCCGGGCTCAGATGAGACCGGTGCTTGTACCGCTGGTCAGACTCCAGACTGCGCCGGTGTGTGCGGCGGCGGCGCCGCGCTCGACTGCGCTGGCGTGTGCGATGGCGGTGCCGTGGTCGACTGCGCCGGAGTGTGCGGCGGTGGTGCCGCGCTCGACTGCGCTGGCGTGTGCAATGGCGGCGCCGTGGTCGACTGCGCTGGCGTGTGCGATGGCAGTGCCGCGGTCGACTGCGCCGGCGTGTGCAATGGCGGCGCCGCGGTCGACTGCGCTGGCTTGTGCAATGGCGGTGCCGTGGTCGACTGCGCCGGCGTGTGCAATGGCGCTGCCGTGGTCGACTGCGCGGGCGTGTGCGGCGGCCTTGCGGTCGTCGACTGCGCAGGCGCGTGTAATGGCGCTGCCGTGGTCGATTGCGCCGGTGTGTGTGGTGGCGCAGCGGAGGAGGACTGCGCGGGCGTCTGTAGCGGCAGTGCTGTGCTCGACTGTGCCGGCGTGTGCAATGGCGATGCGGTGGTCGACTGTGCCGGGGTGTGCGGTGGCAACGCGGTGGATGATTGCGCCGGTGTGTGTGGTGGCGCAGCGGAGGAGGACTGCGCGGGCGTCTGTGGCGGCGATGCCGGGGAGGATTGCGCGGGCGTCTGTGGCGGCGATGCAGTGGAGGACTGTGCCGGCGTGTGCGGCGGCGATGCGGTCGAGGACCCCTCGGGAGAGTGCCTGCTCTCCACGCCGACCTTGCCGCCCATCACGGGGGATTGTCCGGAGTTCGTGAGCAGCTCGATCAGCCTAGGCGGCAACGACGGCATCACCATCGAGGTCGGTCCCCAGGCGGCAAGCGGCGGTTCCTTGATCTTCTACTGGCACGGCACCGGCTCGAGCGCTGAGGAATATCTGGTGATGGGTGACCCCGTGATCGACGAGGTGCTGGCGGCCGGCGGCATCATCGTCTCGCCCCAGGGTACAGTCGGTGGAGACGCCTGCTCGGGGAACAGCACCTTTGGCGTGGCGGACTTTGAGTGGGCCTACCAGCTTGCAGCCTGTGCGGTGCGCGACCACAACATCGACCCGCGGCGCATCTACACCACCGGCTGCAGCGCCGGGGGGCTGCAGGCCGGCTGCATGCTCATGCGGCGTTCCAGCTACATTGCGGCAGTGACCACGAACTCCGGCGGCAGCACCTTTCCCCAGTCGCGCGACGACACCTCCCACATCCCGCCGGTGATGACCATGCACGGCGCTCCCGGCGTCGACGTCGTGATCATCGACTTCTCCGTGGCGAGCACAACGCTCAGGGAGGCGGTAGTGGACGCCGGTGGCTTTGCCGTCAACTGCAACCACGGTGGCGGGCATTGCGGCGCGACGGGCGCCCTTCAGCTAGCCGCCTGGCGCTTCATGCAGGCTCACCCCTTTGGCGGCGGCCCTCCCCCCTGGACCGACGGTCTGCCCGAGGAAATGCCCGACTACTGCGAGATTACCCCAACCCCGTGAGTTCAGGGGCAGAGTTGCAAGGCGCGCGCGATCCCATGACCGCGGATTCGCGAAGTCGCCCGGACTGGCCGCCCAGGGCGGCTACGCAAGCACCATCGCCACGGGAATTCGCCGGCTCGATGCCGCTGCACCGATTTCTTGCGGTGGGTCAGGGCGGAGCCGCGCTGGGCCAAGGGGGCCAGGTGCGCTTGTCTTCGCTGCCCGGCGTGGCAGCTGTTGCGTTACAGACCCAGCGGTGCAAGAGGCCTGGCATCCGGTGCTGACATGGCTCAACCTGGGGATGCCTAAAGTTTCCTACTGTCGGAAGCCTCGCCGGGGTCCTGGAGCAGGGCACGTGCGTACAGGGGTCACCCAGGAACCTGGGAGACCCCTCGTTCTCCAACCCCATAAGGCCTCGCGAAAGAATAACTTCCCCCTTCGGTGCGTGACGGCGGGCACGCTCGGGCCGTGCGTCCTCGAAGAATTCCTCGATGTACCTCTGGTACGACTGCGGATTCTTCTCCGAGCGCCGTCCCGATCGCACTCCGCCGTCACGCACCGAAGGGGGAAGTTATTCTTTCGCGAGCCCATAGTACCGTCGAAGCCGGGGAACCGAACTCGCGAGGGACCCGGTGGAGGGAAGGGCGTGCCGCGTAATGGAACCGAACGGAGGAAGGATGCCCGAGACGCTGAGCTCGATGAACATCTCAACGAAACTCGAACGGATAGCACAAATGCCGAAGCAGCACCCCGAGCGGGTGTTCAACTCGATCGGCCATGTGATCGGCGGTAGGTAGCATTAGCAGAGACTCAATTCGGCCAGTCATCCGCACCGGGGAGGAGTTGACATGAAACCACGACTGCGAAGTATGACAACAATGAATTAGTCCGCTGCCATCACCCGCCGTTCGACCCGGGCCTGCGATGCCGCTGCCTTACACAGCACGGCGGCCTTACAAAGCACGGCGGTTGCGTCAAATTGCCGGAGGGATGTGCAGTGGAACTCGAGGTCGATGGACAGAAACTGTGCGGCAGCCTGATGCTGCCCGAGGGAGAGGGACCACACCCCCTGGTCTTGATGCACGTGGGCTCGGGGCCAACCGATCGGGACGGCAACAGCCCGCTGATCTCCGGGCGCAACGACAGCCTGTCGATGCTAGCGAAAGGACTCTGCGAGCAGGGCGTGGCCAGCGTGCGCTACGACAAGCGCGGCATCGCCGCGAGCAAGGCGGCGCTCGGTAGCGAGGAGGGCTTCGTGATCGACGTGCTCGTCGATGACCTGGCCGCCTGGTTCGTGCAACTGCGAGCAGACGCGCGCTTCTCGCGGGTGACGCTGCTGGGACACAGCGAGGGGTCGCTGATCGCGATCCTGGTCGCGGCAGAGCGCGGAGTCGATGGCCTGATCTCGGTGGCGGGCGTGGGGCGGCCCGCGGGTGACATCCTGCGCGAGCAGCTACGAGGGAAACTACCGCCAGACCTGCTGGCCCGCGCCGAGTCCTTCATCGGTACGCTCGAAGCGGGTGAGGCGATCGCCGAGGAAATCCCGGCGGAGCTGCAGTCGCTCTTTCGGCCGAGCGTGCATGACTACCTGCGCGCCTGGTTCGCCCACGACCCGGCGCTGGAGCTGGCCAAGGTGCAGGCGCGGCGCGTGGCGATCGTCCAAGGCACGACCGACGCGCAGGTGACGGTGAAGGACGCGGAACTGCTGGCCGAAGCCCACCCCGAAGCGACCCTGCACGTGCTCGAGGGCATGAACCACGTGCTCAAGCGGGCTTCAGCCGCCCCCGCCGATCAAATGCGCGCCTACACCGACCCGAGCATTCCCCTACACGCCGAACTCGTCCCGCTCGTGGCTGCAGCAGCCAAAGCCGAATAGCGCTCCCCCCCGGAGGACGCGAACCTCCTGTGCTTTTCTTCTCTGGGGCCGGACTGGGGGATCAACGGAGAGCATTCTGGCCGCCTCCCTGGATCACCCGCTACGATTTGCCACCATGCCCCGCATCCGCGTATTCATCGCCGCTTCCCTCGACGGCTTCATCGCCGGCCCCAACGACGAACTCGACTGGCTCGAGGTCGGCCAAGGAGCCGAGGACACCTTCTCCCCCTTCATGCGTGAGGTGGGAGCTCTGCTGATGGGGCGCCGCACCTACGACGTGGCTTCGAGCTTCGAGGGCCAGTGGCCCTATGGCGAGACGCCGGTGCTGGTCGCCACGCACCGGCCGCTGCAAGGGGCACCGCCGAGCGTGCGTGCCGTCGAGGCCTCCGACGTCGACGGCCTGCTCGATGAAGCCAGGCGCGCGGCCGGCGACAAAGACGTCTACCTCGATGGTGGCGCGCTGATCCGGGCGGCCCTCGACGCAGGGCGCATCGACGAGATCACCGTGACGGTGATCCCGGTCATCCTGGGTGCTGGCTTGCCACTCTTCGCCGGCGCCCTCGCTCGCCATCCGCTGCAGCTCGTCAGCAGCCGTGAGATCGGCGGCGGCCTGGTGCAGCTGTGCTACCGGTTGGCGGATTGAGGTGGCAAAACCCGACTACGATGGCGGTGGCCTGGTCAACCTGATGGCATCGCTGCGCGCCGGGCTGGGCGCCGGGGCGTGTGCATACCCTGAACTCGCCCTGCTGCCCGGCTCACGCTTGAGTGGGGCCCGCACCGTAGTCCTACTCCTGATCGACGGCCTGGGCGCGGCCTACTTCGAGCGCCACGCCCGCAGCCTGCAGGGCCATCAACTCGGCTCGATTACCTCGGTCTTCCCCAGCGCCACGGCTCCGACCATCACCACGCTGCTGACCGGCACCGCCCCCCAACAACACGCGGTCACCGGCTGGCACATGCACCTGCGCGAGCTGGGCACCGTCGCGGCCATCTTGCCCTTTCGCGCCCGTTGGGGTGGCCCGCCGCTGAGCACTGCAGGCGTGGCCGTCGCGCCGCTGCTCGGCGCACCCGCGCTCACCGATGAACTGCCGGCCGCAGTCACCTACATCAGCCCGGCCAACATCAGCGACTCCGCCTTCAACACGGCCCTGGCTGCATCGGCTCGCCGTGTACCATTTGCCGATACGACGGAGCTCTTCAGCGTTCTGCAGCGCGAGATCGGTGCGCCCCAAGAAAAGCGCAGGCGCTACATCTATGCCTACTGGCCCGGCTTCGACGCGGTCTGTCACGCCTTCGGTACCGAAAGCGAGTTCGCCCTCGCCCACTTCCACGAACTCGAGACGGGCATCGAAGCGTTGATCAGCGCCCTGCGCGGCAGCGACACGCAGCTCATGGTCACCGCCGACCACGGCTTCGTGGATCTCGGCGACGGCGACTGCGTCGATCTCGGCGACCACCCCGAGCTGGCCGACTGCCTCGCCCTGCCCCTGTGCGGCGAACCCCGGGCCGCCTTCTGCCACCTGCGCGAGGGGCAGGCACGGCGCTTCGAACGCTACGTGGCCAAGCACCTGGATTCGCACTTCGAGTGCATCGCGAGCGACGCTCTGATCGAAGAAGGCTGGCTCGGCCGCGGCCGCCCCGATGCCCGTCTGCGCGACCGCCTTGGTGACTACGTGTTGATCGGCCGCGACAACCGGATCATCCGCGACGCCCTGCCCCATCAGCAGCCACCGAGGCACATCGGCGTGCACGGCGGCTGTCATTCCGACGAGATGTACGTGCCGCTACTGCTTTCGGAGTGTTGAGAGACCGGCAGCGCGTCGCACGGCAATCCACGGCCGCTTCCCGCCAAGCCGGGCCCAACTCAGAACTCGCGCCGAATGCGTAGCAGGTCCGACAGCGGCCGGTGCGCCATCAGCACCTGGTAGGCCGGGTCGAGCAGCAAGTCTTCGTCGCGAATGCGACCCTCGCGGTAGGCTTGTTCCGCCTGCTCCCAGCGCTCTTCGATGTCCGAAGCGTCGTCGGTCTCGATGGCCGTGGGCCGGGGTGGCACCGTCACCGGGGCCGTGCCGTTGCCCATGAGGTAGCGCCTTACCGAGGCGATGTGGTCGATGACCGTCCCGTCGTCGCTCTGCTCGGAGAGCTGGTCGAGCAGGCGCAGGATGGGATCGCGCGGGTTGCTGGGTGGTAGGTAGCATTAGCAGGGACTCAATTCGGCCAGTCATCCGAACCGGAAAGGAGTTGACATGAAACCACGACTGCGAAGTGCTACAGCAATGAATTAATCCGCCGCCATCACCCGCCGTTCGGTCCACCTGGCTCTACACCGTCACCCGCAGCTTCTGCATCAAGCGCCGGCGCAAGAGCAAGTTCGCCCCCAGCCACGAAGAAAGCTTCGACGAGTTCGAAGCGGGCGACGGCGGCCTGCACTCCGACAGCCCCGATCCCCACCGCCAGGCCGAGTCACGCGAACTCTGGCGCCAGGTGCAAGACGCCATCGCCCGCCTCGAACCGGAGAAGCGCGAAGTGCTGCTCTTGCGCGACGCGGAGGGTCTGAGCGCCAAGGAAGTCTCCGAGGTCGTCGGCATCGGCGTCCCGGCGGTCAAGAGCCGCCTGCACCGCGCCCGCTCGGAACTGCGCGCCCTGATCGCACCCGAAGCCTCACGGCCCCCCAGCACCTGCCCCGACATTCGCGAAACCTTCTCGCGCTACCTCGAGGGCGAGCTTCCCGACGACCTCTGCGCCACCATGCAAGAGCAGGTCGCGAGCTGCCCCCTCTGCGCCGCCGAATGCGACGGCCTCAAGGCCGCCCTCAATGTCTGCAGCACCATGCCCTCGGCCAGCTGCCAGCGCGAAATCGACGAAGCCGTGCGCAAAGTGCTCGCGACGGAACTGCAGCAATAGCAGCACGCGCCGCGCCCCACCTCGCGCGTCGTCCCGGGCGACGTTGCCGAATCGTGGTCAGGCAATTAGAGTCACACCCTCGAAGGGAGGGAGCTCCGATGGCGCGGGTCGTCTTCACCAAACACCTCGCACGCTATTTTCCGGACCTGAAAGACACGAGCTTCGCCGGCACCAGCGTCCGCGAGCTGCTCACCCACATCGAAGCCAAGCACCCCGGCCTCGCGGGCTACATCGTCGACGACCAGGGCGCGCTGCGAAAGCACGTCAACATCTTCATCGACGGCGAACCCGTCGGCGACCGCCGAGAGCTCGAAGCCCCCCTCGGCGCCGACACCGAAGTGCACATCCTCCAAGCCCTCTCGGGAGGCTCCCTTGACTGATACGCAACGCGTCTCCATCGGAACCCGCAAGGGCCTGTTCATCTACGACCTCGTCGGCGGCGAAGCGCGCCTCAGCGGCCTGCACCACACGGGCGTCCCCGTCGTCGCCACCTGCGTCGACAACCCGGGCAACCTCTGGGCCTGCCTCGGCCACGGCCACTGGTCCCAAAAACTCTCCCGCAGCCCCGACGGCGGCAAGAGCTGGCAAGCGGTCGAGCCCCCCGCCGTGCTGTAAGGCGGCGGAATCGCGGGGATTGGAGCTTCAGCGGTGCAAGAGGCCTGGCATCCGGTGCTGACATGGCTCAACCTGGAGATGCCTAAAGTTTCCTACTGTCGACTGGCTCTTCGGCACTTACGAAAACCCGGCGAAGTTCGAGGCGAGCTGCGGCTTCGATGACAGCAAGGAGCAGCGCCTGGGCGACATGTTACTCTTCGGCGACGTGCATACGGAGGGAGACTTGACCAAGTGAGGTTCGCGACCTGCAATCACGGCTGAGCCCGTGTAGCATCGACCGATGAAGACCCTGGCCATCTTCGACATCGACGAAACGCTGATCCACACGCGCAAAGGCTGGCCCGGCGTATTCGGCGCTTCGATCCGACGCGTGCTCGGCGAAGCCACAGTCGCGCAAGTCGACGAGCGCGAGTTCACCCACGTGACTGCAGCCGGCATCGTCCAGGAGATCTACCAGCGGCGCCTGGGGCGGCAGGCCACGGCGAGCGAACTGCAGGCGATCTGCGACGCCCAGCTGCAAAGGCTCGACGCCGTGCCGCCCCCTCCGCCGGTGGAGGGCGCAAGAGCGCTGCTGTCGATGCTGCAGCAGAGTCCTGGCTTCCGAGTGGCGATCGGCAGCGGAAACTTCGGCGCCGTCATGCGCTACAAGCTGCGAGCAACGGGCTTCGACGAAGATCGCTACCCCATGGGTTCTTGCGACGACGACATCAGCCGCGCCGGCCTGATCCACGCGGCAGTCGCGCGGGCCGAGCGCCTGGTGGGTCACGGCTTCGAGCGCATCGTTTACGTCGGAGACGCGCTCTGGGATGTCGTCACCGCGCGCACCATGGGGCTTCCCCTCGTGGGAGTCGCGGCCGACGGCGACTGCGCACGCCTGACCGATGCCGGCGTCTCCCACGTGCTGAAGGACTACCGGGACACCGAGGCCGTACTGAACGCGCTCACCGAAGCGCGGGTACCGGCGGCCGCCGCGCCGTGATGGGCAACACCGATCGATGTCGCGCTCTATCGCTCACCAAGGGAATCTCGACGAGGCCGACCCGTCCATGGGAGCCGGTGAGGCCGACCCGTCCATGGGAGCCGGTGCGGAATCGCAGGTCGCGGCGGCGGCTGGCGCTGCCGGCGAGGTGAGCGCGAGGGCTGAAGCGGCGCGCGGAGCAGAAAAACGGCGATCCAGCACGCACCCAGACTACAAGTTTACACCCCCAACCCGCCGCCGGACGCACCAATGCGTGCCCGGGCTCAGACCAGGCACGCGATTGGCCGAAGCTGCGCCAGAGTTATGGAGGAGGGTGACAGCGGCACCGATGGAGCACCCTCATCTTCCACGTTCCAGCTGGCCAGATGACGTCTCGATCACCGGCGCGCCACAGCGCCATGCATCGGGCGTATTCGCTCAAGAACTGCGCGCGAGCTTCGCGTGCCTGTTCGGCTGCCTCGGGATCACCGCCGGTGGCGAAAGTCGGGTTCAACGCGCCGAAGACCTCGTAGCTGCTCGACCGACGCGTGGTCTTTGACTGTACGGCGCTGGCCGGAGTGCCATAGGCGAGCCCGAGCTGGT
>Ga0224501_10003003_pt1 | contig 13283 bp, 6 predicted proteins | sample SF_Oct11_sed_USG_4_FD_169105 | JGI IMG/M metagenome (GOLD analysis project Ga0224501, IMG submission 169105) | Sediment microbial communities from San Francisco Bay, California, United States - SF_Oct11_sed_USGS_8_1 | ecosystem: Environmental > Aquatic > Marine > Sediment | place: USA... | reverse complement strand
CGAGTCCTGGTCATGGTGGACTCCTCCTGTGGGTATGAGCTCGCTGGGTTCGAGTCCCTGTCATGGTGGACTCCTCCTGTGGGTATGACCTCGCTGGGTTCGAGTCCCTGTCATGGTGGACTCCTCCCGTGGGCATGACCTCGCTGGGTTCGAGTCCCGGTCATGGTGAACTCCTCCTGTGGGTATGACCTCGCTGGGTTCGAGTCCTGGTCATGGCGGACTCCTCCTGTGGGTATGAGCTTGCTGGGTTCGAGTCCCTGTCAAGGCGAACTCCTCCTGTGGGTATGACCTCGCTGGGTTCGAGTCCCTGTCATGGTGGACTCCTCCCGTGGGTATGAGCCGCTCTATAGATTGTAGAGCACAATGATATTAATGGCACCAAGCCCCAAACTGTTTTGTTTGTTGAATTGAAAGTCTGTATATTGTTTTGTGTGACGTCTTTACTTCAGGTCTCTTTGAGTGCAGTCATTATATATCGTGAAATACCGCTTAATGCACCTGTGAATTCCCAGAAGACACCAACAAAAATGTTTGCTAGGCACAGGAATGTTGTAAAAGAAACCATAAAATAGTCAGTATCAGCAAAATATTCCTGGCTGAGCACGCTTGCCAGTCTGTCAAACAGTTTGTTCCTGCCAGCGAACAAGGAATACATTTCCTAGTCCATGAATGGATGACAGAGCAGTGCGGCTTATGCATACTTGAATCGTTTGGCACGTGGTGTAGTCCCCTACATTGTGACTTTCATTGGGTGAAACGAGATTTTTTCAGGCTTTCGGCATTTTAATTAGCGGTGATTGCGCAAAGAGAATTTATGCGTTGGTATATTGGCACATTATTTAGTTGTTTATGCCAGATGATAAGCTTGCCAATTGGTGATGGAAGAGATTTTCTACCAGGTGATGGAACGAGGCGACATTATAGTGAATCCGTAGAAGCACCACGGAAGGACGCAAACCAGTGAGAATCGGGTCATCGCGAGGCCACGAGGAAGGTCAAAAGGGATCCGAACTATAGAGGGATAATTCGTGGAATTGTCCACCTGCTAACAACACACCATCCACCAATGAATCAAACCAAATATTAAGTCAGTCAATGGATTACTGCATGTGTACCTCACCATTCGAACAACAGCACAAGGTGCCGATTACAGACAATTGTGCTGCCCATTTTCACCAATATTTGCATATCTTCTCTGTGTATTTTTATGTTCCGTCGCGTACTGATCAGTTTCAGGAGAGTGCATAAAATACCCTACTTTTTTGGATCAGCATGTCCCAGATTGCATCATTAGGAGACTTTCTGCTTGCGCCTGCAAACCCATAGAGAACATAACTCTGTATGGGTGGGCCTTCTTACCTAAACCAGAAACCATCGTCAAGGCCTATAGTACGCTATCCAATAAGCCATTCCTTCACCATGTCTTGATCTATGACACTCCCGCACTCATTCCAAAGCTTTAATTTCAGACTAAGAAAAAAACAAGTTCAATTGGTCAAGAGAAGACTCCCAACTACGTGTGCATATTGGGGTATTCAGCTTGGTGTGTGCATACTTATGCTAAAAATTCCTGTTGACTATCTGAACTATCTAATCTATCTGCCAGAAATACCCAGAATGTCAGGTACTTTTGTGCCGGTGTGGAGCATATAATCTAGGCCACTAGTCCACATGCCGGATGTGTGGGCCGAGAGTTCGACCGACCGATTCAATTTATGGAATGTTGACTGAACTAGATCGTCCGCTGAGGCCACCGACCTGCCCTCCAACGCAGTAATTAACGTCAGCATGTCAGCAGTCAACAGTGATTCCGACAGCATCCTGTTAGCTTCTGACTCCTGTATCGTGTTGGATCGCCGTTACGATATTGGAAGCCATTTAGGTGAAACTGCGATACTCCATGTGGATCTCCTATTATAAAACAACGCTTTTTGGATTTGAATTCTGGCTTTAGATAAAGAGCACCCACCCATAGAATAGCCTTCTCCATGGAGTACACCATGCAGGAAACAAGCCATTGGCCTAGTAATGCTGTCCCTATAAAGGATGCTAACTTATGGTTTTAATACATGGGGGTGTTCGGTTGAGCATTACAAATTCAGTGAGAAAAATTACCCGACTGTTTTCACACACTAGGACCAAAAGTTCATAATTGAGATGAGGCTTTATTGAAGCTGTGATCAAACATGACATGGGCGTGTCTGAATCATTTGTAATTTCTAGGAATCAAAAAAAACACAAATTCATTCACAGGACAGTGTACATGCAAAAACTAGGGAAATAAACTCATTACAGTTTCCTCTAACACGAATAATGACAATATGATAAAAATATCACAGCACTATCGAACATTGACTTGACATGCCTTTTTGATCAGAGACGACGTTATTCTTTGAATTGAGAAACCCTAGAAATATTGTCACTTGAATTTAGCATATCTTTTCCATGTGACATGTAGACTTTGAGACAATGCAGTGAACATTCCGTCGAGCTGTTAGCATCATGCACTTCACAGAATCCTATATGATCTCCTCCCTAGAGACATGCTTGAGAACCACACGGTGTAAACTCCCTTTAAACTATGCATCGTTGGTTCAATCAGTCTGTTATGATACGGCTGGGCAGTACGAATAAGCTGTTTTACGGAAGCCGTGATTTTTATATATAGAAATGTGTGGTTCAGACTCGAGCGTCGTGTTTACGGATGTTCGGCATATATGAATGCTGGTTGATATTCTTGTTGTTGTGGCTTGGGTTTGTGTTGATCTTTGATTTGCAACTGTTGCGTCTTTGATGTAATGTGATAAGATAAGGGTTTATTCTCCGTTAAGAAGTAAAAGTAATAGTGGTATTCATGAATCAACAAGTGAAAGTGAAATCGGGAGCAACACCACCAGTCAGTGACTAATAGTCAGTGACTATAGTAGTTTGATGGCTTCCGCAATTCAATAGAAGATTCGAAGCTGATATCCGGCGGCCATAAATCCAGTGACGATCAACAGCTAACTGCTACCAGCCATACTGCCCTGCCCTCCTCTGTGAGACCCACACAAGGATCTGAAATGATTGCCTGCGCCACTTGAGAGAGCTGGTTATATGATTTGGTATGAGAGAGCTGGTTATATGATTTGGTATGAGAGAGCTGGTTATATGATTTGGTATGAGAGAGCTGGTTATATAATTTGGTATGAGAGAGCTGGTTATATGATCTGGTGTGAGAGAGCTGGTTATATGATTTGGTATGAGAGAGCTGGTTATATAATTTGGTATGAAAAGATGGTTATATGATTTGGTATGAGAAAGCTGGTCATATAATTTGGTATGAGAGAACTGGTTATATGATTTGGTATGAGAGAGCTGGTCCTATAATTTGGTATGAGAGAACTGGTTATATGATTTGGTATGAGAGAGCTGGTTATATGATTTGGTATGAGAGAGCTGGTTATATGATTTGGTATAAGAGAGCTGGTTATATGATTTGGTATGAGAGAGCTGGTCATATGATTTGGTATGAGAGAGCTGGTTATATGATTTGGTATGAGAGAGCTGGTCATATAATTTGGTGTGAGAGAGCTGGTCATATAATTTGGTATGAGAGAGCTGGTTATATGATTTGGTATGAGAGAGCTGGTTATATGATTTGGTATGAGAGAGCTGGTCATATAATTTGGTATGAGAGAACTGGTTATATGATTTGGTATGAGAGAGCTGGTTATATGATTTGGTATGAGAGAGCTGGTTATATGATTTGGTATGAGAGATAAATTGCATACTGGGCAACCTCGAGCAATATTACCAAAAACCAGGGTGAATAACTGGAAAATTATCCTCCGTTCATTCAGTGTTGGTTACCCAGCTTTCTTTTCTTGTATGGCATCAAAAACAAGTCTCATTATAGGTAGAGCAGTATTGATGCTGACCCACTCGTGCCCTGTAATGCTTCACCATTTTCTAACCAGACAGGTTTTACTATAATGGTGAATACCTTATATGAGTAAAAATACAAGGCTTTAAGCTAAGAGAATGGTGTCAAATAAACTTCCCCGGGTCACTATCACTTTTGCGTAGTTTCTCAGTTCCCAAGGGATTTTTTGCTATGGCTTGTTGCTTCTTGATATCTTGTTATTGTCCGCAAATATCTCTTACGTCACTTGTTTACGAAAACATATCTGACATTTGGAAATGAGATTATTCTAAAAGAGAAGTGAAAGCTTTCAAATAGCCTCTGAGCTTTTGAACCCAAATTTCTCTGTGATCAAGTAATTTCATAGTACCCCACAATGGACTGAATGGACTTCAACATGGTATTACACACGCTGCGCTCATTTTCATTGACCTGGTGAGTGGACCATGCTTGCGGTAACATTTCATAATGGCCCTCACACAACCTACTATGTGTTGACAACACAGTAGGGCCTGTCTGCTTCCGACTCCTTCCGCTGTTCATTCATCTATTCTGATGATGGCTTTGTGGTTACATAATCCACAGGGTGTAACATACAGAATGGTCTGAAGATTGACCTCTCAGGTTTATGTAACGGTTGGTTGTATCACTTTGTTGTCAGGTCATTGATAGCAACACCTGTGGCAATTAATTAATAATAATTTATTAATGGAACTGCGATTGCTCAAGTGTTATGACAGGAAGTGAACAGTATTTACACGAATTTGTATTTAATTTTTAAATGCAGGGCTAGGAAATATTAAGGAGTGCTGATAACACTTTTGGAACTATCACATAGCTTGTGGTGCAGAATGGCAGTTTTTCATTGGGTTATTGTTATCAACTTATTTAGCCACATTTTTAAATGTTTCCAACAGTACTAGTTCATCAAACTCACAGTCTAAAGAGCCTACCACATGATGGCGAATTTATGATATACATAATTCGGATTGCAATTAGCCACAAATCCACAACTTGTGGCGGCTGCCACACAGTTGCGATGAAACTTTGGAAACTGCTAAGGGTTTCCCCAAATCACATGAAACAGCACAGAAAGCGTTCATTTGAATTCTATTTCCATAATAACAATAATAGTTCAGACATGATGGCTCAGTGGGAGAACAAATGTATCTCACTGTCTCCTCCCTCCTCACTGTCCTCTCTGTGACCTGCATGAGTTCAACTCCCGACCGTGGCAGGGTATTTCAAAGGATTTCTCCCTGGCTGATCACATTCTGTCAACCCGTCCTGACCAAGTGTGGCAGAAATGGCTCAATCTCCCCTCAATGGTACCGCAAAACCTATGGAAATTAAGTAAGGCTAAAGTCCAATCACGGACGGAGAAAGACTGAGGGAAAAAATATTAATAAAATAACCAATGACAATTATAATAATAATAATAATTAACACACACTCAAGACCCGCTCCCCGATCAAATTACACCCAATATCGTAAAATAAAAAAAATAAAATAAATAAAATAAAATTTCAGCAGATACGCAAACACTATGGCACCAATATTCAGTCTAACACACACCATTGACTCATTATAGACATTTTCCACCAAGACCAACCGGCAAACATAGCAACCGGCTGAGAAACACTCGTGTGTTTAAGCATACTTTTTTTTTATCTGTGACAAAACTGATGGCCCGTTTTATGCAATGAAAATTTTCTTGCCCTGCATATTCAATTGTTTACCCACGGAAAAAGTTTTGACCCTCCCCCTCCAAATGCAAAGCTGTAGCGCGAGACCATAGTCGTGGTCTGTCTTGAGACTCAGTGATATGTAATGCAGCCTTAATACTGCTCCTGTAAACACGGTCTAATTTGTACACCACTCTCTGTAGCTGCATGGCTGCTTCTCTTCTTTTGGATCCTGACAGGTGTCAAGGGTTTGCAGAAATTGGCCAACTGAGTCTTGAGCATTTTCCAGGCCGCGTTTTTAGGAGATAATAGATATTTAGATTATGCTCGCACCCATGTACCCCATAGAGAAGATAATTTTGTGGCTGGGCCTACTCCATTTAACATCAGGATCCGAAGCCGACAAGGGTGCTGCGAGAACTAATAATCGAGCCAGGGACCCCGTGTCCCAGGCCCAGTTCGTTATCCACAGACCTATCGCTATTCAACCCGGTGTCATCATGCAGTGCATTGGTCGGTTATCATATTCTCAATCATTGATTTGACTAAAAGGTTGCCTTCTAATAATGCCAAAAAGTCGGGCGTCCATTAAAGATGATTTGTGGTCACCGATCTGTTTTCCTGTCATGAATAAGTATAACTGGTTTCGAGGGTTTCGAGGTCCGGCTTGATTTTCATGCTTTTCCGAGTAACTGATGAAATATTATTCATCTATATTTCCTAATAAAAAACTGCATAAATTCAACAGCAGCTGTGATTTATGCTGACAACATCGATACATATCTTCTTTAGAAACTACCTTAACACTTATTAATCAAGTTCTGAATTCAACTATTCATACATGTACATGTTTACACTCATATTGCATCATCTTTCAATGCGCCAGCGGTGGAGATCAAATGCTCCATGCCTTATTTTCCCAGCGGTGACGGGGATGACCAATGATAACACATATCTTATTCATAATGGAACGTTTCTGCTTACGGTATATAGATCAAAAGGGAATTCAAAAGTGTGGCCAATTCAGAGCTGTGCTGTCATAGGTCACTACGTGCTCACCTCTGACAAGAGAGCATGAAGGGTTCACTCTCCCTGCTGGTGCACCGGAAGATGACACTCATTCCTAACGGTATTTTAGCGGTATAGACCTCATGAATCACTGTTCACTGACAGTGTTAACTCATGAAAAATCTGTGGATATTCCTAGGCGAGTTAGTCAGCCGATCGGTCAGTAAGTCACTGGTCACTGAGTGTTAGCAGCGTATCAGTGAGCTCCAGCCACCGATCCTGCGCGTCATTGTCTCAATCATGCCTAGCATAATCTGAACAGATGGCTGAATCAGGGTCAATGAATAGAGGTATGAATGGAGAACCAAGATTAGTCGTCACATTATCAGGCTAAACAGTCGTCACATTATCAGGCTAAACTGTCATCTCTTTGCTAAATGAATCAGTCAATTAAATACCAAGTGATTTGGCATTAGGGCTGGCTAGGTGTACTTTGACCTAGCAATGATATAATACCTTGTACAAATGTCAGATTTTTATCATGGGACAAGGCAGCTGAGTCCTATGTTCAGTTCATTTAAACTAGAAATTGAAGCAAGTTACATACTACAAATTTCATCTTTGAACATCTACTGTAGTGAATTTTAAAACGGATCACGTGGAAAAGAATGTGGATCGCATACATTTTATACATTTCACAGAAAAAACCTGTAGGGTATTGCAAAAAAAGCAATATTGCGCATAGAACTTTAAATATCTTCACAGATTTATATACCATCAAGTGCATTAGAATCATAAAATTCATCAGTTGCTTGCCAATATCCTAGGTTATCAGTCCCTTTGGGCAATCGTTGCTCATCTATGGTGCTGTGGCGGTCTACTACTGACCAAATTATTCTAATATTATCCTATTTCTTAACTTTATCCATCACCTCACCCGACACTCAATTAGCGATCCAACTCCCAAGACCCAACTCATTATGTAGTGTGGGAATAGCTGGATAGGTCAATGGCTAGAGCACTTGATTCAGGGGTAAAGAATTTTCGGTTGATGTCCTAGTCATGCTGTCCGCCCACTGTGAGAATGCGCTATTCGCATAATTCCTAGCCACTACCACTCCAACAAGCCTCAGGCTTAAAAGATCTGTTATATGGGATAATCAAGTGCCCTGGAAGAACAATTTAAATTTATGAGCTGCCTTTTTTAATAAGCGTATCCGCCCCCCTCACTTCTCACGCAGTACCCACCCACCCTCCCCACCAAGGATGGGCATATCCGTCACCACTGCGGCCTCAACTGTCAAATCAGTCCCATAAGCGATACTATAAAGTAAATGTACTTTAACAAAATGATTGCATGAATACAGCATGTATACCATTGTTAATACGCACATAATATATTCCTGCAATTTAAATGGCAATGGGCCACTCTGTACCATTCTGGCAAACTTCCACTCCCTCACAAGGTCATTGTTGGCTGTGTGAACAACTGCTTTAAAATCCATCAGTGAAATAGATAAACTGTTTACATGGGTGGCTGGCGTACATGCATCGATCACAGTGTTTTTTTATAAAATACGTTGTCTGTATAATGGGATGCAACCATGTAGATAAAATGAATGTGCAGATAATGTTATGTATAATATGTCTATGGGTGAAACATATGTATACTTGTATTGTGCATATGTTAAATATGTAACACAATGCGGGGGAAATAAATTTTATTAATTCGTCAACTTAACTCAATAATGGAAACTGTATATACCTTCATATTCACATAGGGTTCATTGCTCCACATTGTAACAGAATATCAAAACATATGTGATGGTGGCAATGGAATGCACCTGATAACATCTGGTAGATTTGTGTGCATCCCTGGTGGTAGCTATCTCCGTGATAATGCTTCTGATGTGTACTACAGAATTGTTGATTGGATGAACGGGTATCGATGCATTGAAACACATTTCTTCTATACTCAAAGACATACAGGCATCGCATGTGGCCTCCATAACTTGCTACAGCAATAGCTAGTTATCATTTCTGGTACAGCTTGTTATACAAATGTCACAGTTTCCAGCAACTGTCTTCAAGTTACCCAAGCCTTCAAACTGGCTGGGACATTTGTGCACATAGTCAGAGAGGAGGGGGTCACATTTGTGAACGGTAGGAGCATTTATTGGGAGGAGTCGCGTGCTCAGGTACTATATGGAACATTTTTATGGACAGATACACTCTTGGTACCATTATACAGCACTATTCCGTCTCTATGCTGCATTCGATACTAACGTGATCTGAATCACACTTCCCAGGGATTACATGACGATGACCTAGCAAAAGTCTGCCAAATGGTTTTAGACTGATTTGCATCTACATACACCTGAGAAAGGCAACAGGAAACCACCTCAATATCATCCCACACCAACATGACAACATTGACAGATGAGGGACATTCGCGTGCTCAGTTTTTGCTCAACATTTCAGCGGTATTCGCGACCAAAATGAATTTTCGTCGCGAATACTGCTAAAATGTTCAAGAGCGTGATCGTAAAGTGCTATTTAAAAAAGCATCCTTCACTTTCGGCCTAGGTCTGCGACCGAAAGCAAAGAGACTTGATTGCTACGTATGGATAACGAATCGTGAAGGATTGTTTGGCTCTAACCGAGGAGTCAAAGTTGAGAGTGGACAACTCTGATCCGATCGAAATCCATCCTGAACTCAACTGCACTTCCTCACCACGACCGTGTGCTCGTGACCGAAATTTCTCAACAGTTTCGATCGCGAATGCACCTAATGAGAAACTTGCCTTTAGCAGTATACCTCATCGCTGTATATCACAGCCGCTGCTGGCACATGCATCTAAAGATATGGCGGTGTGTACCATGCAGAGTTAGTTGGTAAGCTTATCGAACCTGCCCAATTAGTAATGAAACCTGTCGGTATGTAAGCTTTGCTCAGTGTATGATGAACGGTGATTTTCTGCCCAGCCATACATTCAAAAAAAGGGAAAGGTTGTCCCATACGCAAGGATGGCCGTGGAGGAAGTGGCTGCTTGAAAGCCAACTTTTACCGACAATGGTATATCTGAGGTAGGGAGTCACCCTTCTTCCTCACCGCTCACTCAAAAAAAACTGCATGGCGACATAAATTAATATTGCTCCGACTGCTCACTTGGTCTTCTTAATTAACTTGAGCATGATGCTTGTGTTGAAGTATTTGCGCCTCGGAATTAGTGTGACGGTTCACACTCTTACCTCCTACATGGCATGACTAGAGCTTGAACCAGGATCTTAAAGCAATGAGCTATTCCACTACCCTTTTGCTACTACTTCAACCAGTGGTAGAGCATTGGGCTTGGAACTGCGAGAACCTGGGTTTCGAATCCCGGTCATGCCGGGTTCCCGTTGTGAGTATGAGCTCCTAGCGCATCTAGCTCACTACGGTGAAGCATTGATGACCCGCTAGTAGTTCTTCATGCTAAACCGTGCAAGTGAAAAACTAGTATCTAACTGGGCAGCTTCATCATCACAATAAGGATCTCATATGAGAAATAAACCTCAGCCATTAGCGCAAGGGTATACGTGTCCATGAACTATCCCAGATAGAGCTAACCTTTTGTGACATAGATCACAGCAAATGGTTATCCATGATTATGACGTTATGACATCCACTCAATGAATTCATGTTTAACCGATGTCTACAATGTACTGACTTCGTCAGTTTTCAATACAGGTCGTGCGGTCGCCTGGTTGCTTGTTGAATTCACCGTCGGCACAATTCCATAGTGAGTTCATTGTGACACTGGTGGTTATTGTGCTATAGTTGCAAAATCTCATCATTAATTAATTTGATTCTTAGGATGCTAAATTTATATGCTGCAACGCGTTCAGGCGACATTTTGTCCTCACTCACTTCAGTTGTGAAACAGGTCATTCACCAAAATGAGCTATTGATGCGTAGTATTCTAATTAAATTATTAATTTAAATATGCATAAAACATTTGATTAGAATTAAGATACACAGTATGACCTTCATCGAGTAACAAATTGTAACACGATAATTAAGGCACCAAGGGGCGACATGTATGTGTCACATTCAGACAAAAAGCCTTAAATTCCAGAAATGATTTTTGTGTTCTGAAGGATAACACGGTGGTCTTTTCATGGGCTTTTAAACATGACTGGTATTTAAACAAAGCTTTAAGGTTCAAGCGCAAAAAAGTCAAGTTTTTTTGTGCTTTATGTACTGACTTCCATGATCTCGTAATCCCGATAGATTGCAGCCATTCAATTTTCGTGTAAAAAATGCAGACACGGCCTCCAGCTAGTTTCTTTTGTCTGATGTTTTGTTGTTGCTCTTTTTCTAATCCGATATCCTAAGCCTGAGGCTTGTTGAAGTAAAAGGAGCTAAGAATTTTGTGAGGAGTTCATCATCGCAGTAAGTCATTAGTCATCATTGGCCCGTGCCTGAACCCATGCAGGATCTTTCGATCTCAAGCCGTGCTCTCTATAGCCATTGAGCTATCACGCTATTTCTGTACGATTAATAAAAATTCCTATTTAGCACAATACGGCAGCGAATTTTAAACAATTCAACGCATTTTCACCGTGAGACAGTAGATTTCATACCGAGATATTACATACTGCATGTAGACCTTTATTATAAGGGACTCTAAGAGAGGACATTGCTCATTCATGATATGACCACAAACATTAGATCATTAATAGATTTGATTTAATAGGTGTATTTCCGTGATCATGTTTTGGCGCCTGAACTTGGTTTCAGACACATTTTCAGTTTAGTTGCTCCAAAGTGCGCCCGAACAATGCGTTATTACAAACCATGTACCTCATCTGCGTCTGAAAGTAAATTTGATCATTCGAAGAGAAATCTGCGTTGTTCAGCAGATTTCGTGACCAAAACCCATTTCAGTCGCGAAAAGACCGATCACTCGAATCCATCTAATATGTTAATAATGTTCTTGAGCCAGCCAGATGCTTTCATCATGTAAGCCTACCACAGTCCATATCCCTGAGGGCTGGATAATGCTCTCAGTAATTCTTTGCACACCGAGCTGATGTCACCATAATCAATTATAGTTAATAATGCGCAGGCCACTGACCTCACTCCGGAATGAGAATGTATATATACACTATAGGCGTAACAGTTGGAAGGTCTGGTGACTGTGTGCATGTATATATAAGGGCTGAGCATGTTTGAAAACTGACAATATACTTTAGGTGGAGTTACACATACACATCATGAACTCAGTGACTATCTGTTCATTATGGCTACTTCTATTAAACACATTGGTAGCTGGTAAGTATATGTGATTTCTTAATAACTGTATTATGAGAAAACTTTTACCTCTCGTCTGTAATTGTTTTAGCCGCTTTTCCTCTCAATTTTTATCTGGCGACTTCATAGAGTTATTCTCATGAAGTTAACATAGCTCTATGGTTGACATCAAGTATAATAGAATGCCAGTCATTAGAGTTTTCTCTCCAGCCCCATAACTCTAGCCAGTGTCACCATGTGAGCCTATGGAACCTGCCCACAGCACGTGCAGAACACAGGCATAAATGTGTTGAGTGACTAGAACTCACATTTTTAGTGATGGTTCCTCCAGTCAAAGTTCACTCTCATACCTTACAGTCAGCCTTATTATCTTCTTGTTTCAGCGTTGCCTCGGGGAGGACCTATGTTGTTGGAATTTCCAGTGGCAGATTCCTCTGAAGAATCTCAAACATATGACGCCATGTTGATAGAAGCGCTGAGTCAGTTAATAAATGGCGAGCCAGGAATAAAGCTACCCAAACCCGACCTACCAAATCTCCGGCGACACAGAAGTCGACATTCTAGAAAGAAAGCCGGTCTACCCACAGAATTCTTAAAGAATGCGTTAAATTATCTTATTCATAGACACGATCACAAGACTGATACTGATGGCACTCATGCAGATCGACAGAACAGAGTTCAAGGTCGATTGTTTGTATTCGGGCTATAACCTCTTTCTATCTCTCATTTCTTTCATTAGAGCCCTCAGGGCTCGGCGACACACCTAGCTCAGTTTCTCTCAGGGTTGCATGCACACTCGACTATTTATTCCATTTCTCCCTGAACCGATCATTTCTCTGTTCTCTGAGTAATAATTATTATGTAAATTCCGCACCTTTTCTGCACCTGTGCCAGTCCCTTGTTATAGTCTGTTTTCATGAATCAGATAGAATAAAATGATATTTCTCCATAGTTACCCTGTAATATACACTGATTCATCACCAGAGCTGTAATAGGTTAGTGACATGTATAAATTCTGCCATCCTGAATTGCCTATTCAACTCTATGTTATCATGCGGTATGGGAATTCAGTCTAACAATATAATACCCATGTTACATAACTCCAAATGTACCCGTAGAGTTATCTTCTCTGTGGACACACGGGTACAAGTAAAGAGTCTCCTAATGAGTCACCCGGGACATGTTAAGTCAGTAGAGCAACTTCTGCACCACTTCTGACAGCTGTTTTGTCTTGGAGATACGAAATGACCTTTACTCCAAATATCTAATGAGCAGGTTCTAAAGCTTTTCTATTAGATCATGGTGGTTTTATACAGGTTATAAGGATATAAATGCATAACTTCAAACATGATTGACAGCCGTGATTAGGTCATTTCTCCACTGAATACCT